>Ga0268283_1000173_pt1 | contig 61644 bp, 58 predicted proteins | sample saktaG_13_FD_190140 | JGI IMG/M metagenome (GOLD analysis project Ga0268283, IMG submission 190140) | Saline water microbial communities from Sakinaw Lake, British Columbia, Canada - sak_2013_06_06_36m | ecosystem: Environmental > Aquatic > Non-marine Saline and Alkaline > Saline ...
CTACCTGCCACAAACAGTATAGCCGAATCGTTTAACCCAAAAACAGATTGTGTTGCCATGAGCTGTTGATGCTTTTGACAGTGATAGGGACAGTATTTTCTAAACAGGTAGCATTTTCATGGTAAAGCGAGCGTATAATAACGGGTATTGATAAATTGATTGATATGGTTTTATTTGTCTGTTATTCAAATTGGCATGCTGCGAAACGCCGGAATTGATGCCGCAGGTGAGTTACACCTCATTAGTGCGCGCGGCGTTAAATGCCGAAAAGATTTTTACCACGACAAGGACCCGCGGCAATTGCGCCACATATTGAAATCATGAAAATATCAAAAGCCACCAAAGAAGACATTCCCGGACTCTGTGAGCTATTAGGGTTTTTGTTCGCGCAGGAGGCCGAATTCCAACCGGACCGTTCTTTACAATCAGCCGGATTGCAGGAAATTATTGATTTTCCGGAGCGCGGACAGATTCTGGTGCTTCGTAACGGTAACATGCTGCTGGGCATGATCAACCTGCTTTATACCGTCAGCACTGCTCTTGGTGGCCGCGTTATCATCCTGGAAGATATGGTTGTGCATCCCGATCACCGCGGGAGTGGCGCGGGATCAAAATTACTACAAGCGGCCATCGATTTTGCCAAGTCTGTCGGCTGTCGACGAATTACGATTCTTACCGATCAAACGAACAAAACAGCGCAACGATTTTATAAACGATACGGATTCACCATTTCAAGGATGGTGCCCATGAGGTTATCATTCGGGGAAGCAGGAAACTGCCAGCCAGATGGTAAAACGGGGAAAGAAGAATTAACATTCATGGAATAAGATGCATGATTCCTCCCAGAGAGTTCATACGCAAAATTCGCCCCTTTTCCTTTTTGTCAGAGCATGATCTAGACATCATCATATCCGCTTTAGATGTCGCATTGTTTGAAAAAAGCAAAATAATCTATAAAAAAGGGCAGATCTCGGAACACGTCTACGTGATATTCTCTGGGCTCATTGGTCTCTTTGACGAGGAAGCGGCTGTCGATTACCTGTCCAGAGGTGAAATCTTCGGCATTCTATCACTTTATGGAAATCCGCTGAATTCGACTGCCAAGGCGATAGAGGATACCGTCTGCTATTTGGTGGGAACGCGGCAATTTAAGCTGCTCTTTGATGCAAATGAAAGATTTGCATCGTTTTTCACCACATTCGTCAATAGAAGTTTTCGCTCTTTTAAGACCATAGCGTCCGACAGGAAGATTGTCGAGGAAGCGTCGTTCGTACTGGAAGTTGAGAGAATAATCTATAAAAAACCGGTTGTATGCAATGATAGACTGACAATTGCGGGCGCCGCATCCGAGATGGATAAGAATTCGGTCAGTTCAATCATTGTTGTAGACAACGACATGAACCCAACCGGCATCCTTACCCATAAAGACTTGAGAAAGGTCATCATCCACGGAGGTAAATCAGACCGCATTGCCAAGTTTATGTCATCTCCTGTTAAGACAATTACCGTCAGGGCGACAATCTTCGATGCCTTTACAAATATGATTGATGCCGGAATAGACCACATGGTCGTGACGAAAGGTGGCAAAGTCTTTGGTGTCGTCACCCGGAAAGACATTCAGATTCACCTGGAACCGTCTTTTTCCATAGTCAAACTGTTCAGAAAAGTTCACAGGGCCACTTCCATTGATGAGCTCAAAACCGTTTTCGACGCTCTTCGGCTATCCATCTCCAAGATTGTGATGACCGGCCCGAATTTTTTCGACTTGTCCCGGATGCTATGCTCTGTTCATGACGCGGTAGTGGCCAAGGTCATTGAGATCCTCATCAATGGAAATTCCAGCGATCAGTTCGCCTGGATCCATATGGGCAGCTCCGGTAGAAAAGAAGAGATCATCGCAACCGATCAAGATAACGCCCTGATTTGCCGGGAAGGCAATCCGGCGGCATTGGCGAGCAATGTAAACGAGTCGCTGGCCAGGATCGGCTTCCCCAAATGCCCCGGAAACTACATGGCATCAAACAGCAAGTGGAACCAACCCCTATCGGTTTGGAAAGACTACTTCAGACAGTGGTTTGCAGACCCCAATCCGGATCATGTCCGATATCACTGCTGTCCGGGTAATTTTCTTAGAATTGCTATAACTAACTATATTAACACATGATAAATGTCAAAAATTATTTTGGGATAAAATATTTAATTCACTCAGAATTGAGGGATTTCGCTATGTTTTGCTCTCATAAGCGCCAATCTTTACCGGACAGCATCCTGCAAACGCTGTTAAGACTCAAATCTGGGTTGCCATGATTGAATCGTTACCTCGAAATCTTAAAAAAATGATATCGCTTGGAACAAAATCAGTCCCAATTTTTTACACTTTTTGCAAGTTAGCGTATTTGAGGAAAATCAATAGTTTCGATATTTCTAATTATCTCTATGCAACGTAGTTGAAAGTAGATAAAGCCAATAACAAATTGATATCATATCATCTACAAGTGTACAATTCGGTTAAAACGTTTGCGATAGAGAGTAGTAATAGTTCACAAATCTATTGCTGAAATTACACTTTTAACGCTTTTTTGAAAATAACATACTGATATCATTGACCGGTTATCCGGACAGCAGTGGTCCGATATCTTTCCGTGTTTCTGGATATGAGGCCGGTATATGGGGAAACGGCTTTATATGATGAACTACTGGAATCGATAAAACAGATGGTAACGGGCGAGGCGGTCACGTTGCTGGCCCGGGATGCGATTGAGATCAAGCCGCCCCTTGGTGTATTCGGGATATTAGGTCTGCATAAGGGGGTGGATCTAAAGATTTACGGCATTTATCCTATTGCCAATGGCGCAAGGGCTCTTGCCCTGGAAAGTGGAATTTTGGGAATCACCAACACCAAGGAAAGATTGGAATCATTGTGCGCCAACATGACGATCAGCAATCAAATGTGCCACGATCTGATTGAGTCATATGATTTTTTACAAGATTTAAGGCTCAGACATCATGCACGGGCGGTATTGAATCAATCTGCGACGAATAACCTGGTAACGGGAAAGGAACTTGCCAAAATCGATTTGCTCATTTTAAAGGAATCGCTGAAGATCGTCTCTGAATTCCAGGAGTTCCTGATGAAAAAATATGATGTCAGCCGGGATATCATATACAGTCAGTTATAGAATTGTCGATATCCAGCCATGCATATAGAATCTGCCAAGTTTTGCGCCATTGATATCGAAACCACGGGATTGAATCCTGAAAAAGATGAAATGATAGCTTTTGCCTGTATGCCGATCTTTCATTTAAGAATCCTGGTGCGCGATACGTTCTACACGCTGATCAAGCCGAAGCGATACAGCTTTAAATCAATGAGATACCACGGGATAAGTCAAGATAATCTTATGGATGCCCCGGTATTTGAGGTGGTTGCGGACGGAATTCTCAAGGTTCTTGACGGAATTCTGATAGGTCATTCAGTCGAATTTGATTTTAGTTTTCTCAAAATGCACTTCAAGAAATTAGGAGTGAATTTTAGAAGAGGGTATCTGGACATCGTCATGATCGAGCGATGGCTGAGGCAAAAGCGGAGAAATCCGGATATGGATTTGAGTTTTGACGCCATGATGCAGTTTTATGGCTTGAAACAATATTATCGGCATAACGCCTCCGCGGACGCTTTCTTTGCCGCCCAGATCTTTCAAATGCAAATGCGAGAGATGGCGGCGCTTGGAGTTGATACGGTAGACGAGGTCATCAAAGCGGCAAAGAGTTGCCGGTATGCAGGTTGCGACTTTGCCTTCTAATGTTATGTGTCGCAAATAACTCGGAACCGAAGCAAACTAGGAAATTTATGCCATTTAATCTGGTTTCACCGTTTATTCCCAGGGGCGATCAGCCCCAGGCGATCGAGCGGCTCTGTCAGTATATTCTTTCCGGCAACAAGCACCATGTGCTTTTAGGCGTTACCGGATCGGGAAAGACCTTTACCATGGCCCAGGTGATTGCCAGGCTGGACAGGCCAAGCCTGGTCATCGCCCCCAACAAGACCCTGGCTGCCCAGCTTTACAGTGAATTCCGCTCGCTGTTCCCGAATAACGCCGTGGAATATTTCGTCAGCTATTATGATTACTACCAGCCCGAAGCCTATCTTCCCACCAGCGACACCTATATTCAAAAAGATTCTTCGATCAACGAAACGATCGATAAGATGCGCCACTCCGCCACCATGTCCGTCCTGACGCGCCGGGATGTCCTGGTTGTGGCCAGCGTGTCCTGCATCTACGGGCTGGGAGCACCGGAGGACTATCTGGCCATGCGGGTTCCCATTGAATGCGGGACGCAAATGCCAAGGGATACTTTCCTGCGAAGCCTGGTGGCGATTCAGTATGAGCGAAACGACATGGATTTTCACCGGGGGGTGTTCCGGGTCCGGGGTGACCGGGTAGAAATATTTCCCGCCTACGAAGAGGACAAGGCCATTCGAGTGGAGTTTTTCGGGGATGAAATCGACGGCATTTTTGAAATCGATCCGCTGAGAGGCTCCGTTCTCAAGAAACTGAGTCATACGGCCATTTTCCCCGCCAGCCATTACGTCACCCAGAAAACCACGCTGCAGCGAGCGGTTGATTCCATTCTGACGGAACTCAAAGAACAGGTTGCCTTTTTCCGGCAGGAAAACAAGCTCATCGAGGCCCAGCGGATCGAGGAAAGAACCCATTATGATATCGAGATGATGATGGAGATCGGATATTGCAACGGCATTGAAAATTATTCCCGGCATCTGACCGGAAGGCTTCGGGGAGATCCCCCCCCCACCCTTCTGGATTATTTTCCGGAGGATTATCTGGTTTTTTTTGACGAAAGCCATATCGCCGTTCCGCAGATGCGCGCCATGTATCAGGGCGACCGGTCCCGAAAAAACACCCTGGTTCATTATGGGTTCCGGCTTCCGTCCGCCCTGGACAACCGGCCCCTGAAGTTCGAGGAATCCGAAGACCGGATCCATCAGGTGGTTTATGTTTCGGCAACGCCCGCGGACTACGAAATGGAAAAAGGCAAAGACGCCCTGGTCGAGCAGATTGTCCGGCCCACCGGACTCATCGATCCGGAAATCGAGGTTCGAAGCGCCCAGCATCAGGTGGATGATCTTTTGGAGGAAATCGGAAAGCGTACCCAGCAGAAAGAACGCGTGCTGGTCACCACCCTCACCAAACGGATGGCTGAAGACCTGACCGAATACTATACGGATCTGGGAATCCGGGTGCGCTATCTGCATTCGGACATTTCCACCCTGGAGCGTATGGATATCATCCGGGACCTTCGGCTGGGGGAATTTGACGTTCTGGTGGGCATCAACCTGCTGCGGGAAGGGCTGGACATCCCCGAAGTGTCGCTGGTGGCGATTCTGGATGCGGACAAGGAAGGGTTTTTGCGTTCCACACGGTCCCTGATTCAAACCTGCGGTCGGGCTTCCAGAAACCTTCAGGGAAAGGTCATTCTCTATGCCGACAAGATCACCGATTCCATGCGCCGGGCAATGGATGAAACGTTGCGCCGACGCGAAATCCAGACGGCTTATAACCAGACCCACCACATCATTCCGGAATCCATTACCAAAGAAATCACCTCCATGTTCGAAACCGTCACGGACACCGCCAAAACAGCCCGGAACAAAGCGGCCGAATCCGTAAAACCCTTTCGCACCCTGGATGAACTGGACAGCATCATCGCATCGATGGAAAGCGAAATGGAAGCCGCGGCAAAAGCCCTGGATTTTGAACGGGCAGCCATGTTCCGGGATCACATCAAGGAACTTCGTAAAACAGCTATTTTCACGGCGTAACTGTTTACTTCTTTAAAACGTCCTTTTTTGATGCGTTACAGAGTTGAAGACCACTATACTTTATGTTGACGTCATAAGAATATCGTGTCATCTTGCAAGTCAACCGTTAATATACATGCATATTGTTGAAAGCAAAACAGATGTACAAAAGATATCTTCGATTGCCTGAAAAACCAAAGCAAAGTTTTTTCCTCTGGGGACCGCGCCAGACCGGTAAAACAACGTTGTTAAAGGCATGCTACCCGGATGCCCTGCGAATTGATCTCCTCAAAACAGACGAACTTATGCGATACATCAAGGCGCCGTCCCTTTTACGGGAAGAGGTGGCCGCGCTATCACATGACCGATTGATTGTAGTTGACGAAATTCAGAAGGCCCCTGTACTTCTGGATGAGATCCATTACATGATTCAGGAATGGCAATGCATTTTTGCATTGTGCGGCTCCAGTGCAAGAAAAGTCAGACGGGGGCATGCCAATCTGTTGGGTGGCCGTGCGATTCGCTATGAACTCTTCGGCCTGGCGGCGCAGGAACTTGGCGCTGATTTTTCCATTGAGCATTTCGTCAACACCGGCCCGCTTCCAAATCATTATGGGGCAGAAAACCCTGTTTTGGCGCTTCGTGCCTATGTGGATGATTACTTACGAGAAGAAATTCTGGAAGAAGGCCTGACGCGTCGCCTGCCGATATTTTCGGACTTTTTAAGGGTGGCGGCTATTGGGGACACGGAAATACTGAACATGTCCAACATTGCACGAGAGACGGGAATTGCGGTTTCCACGGTCCGGGACCATTATGGCATTCTGGTCGATTCGTTGATGGGCGCCTTCCTGCCTGCCTTCACATTACGACCCAAACGTCGCACGATTCAGGCACCGAAATTCTATTTTCGGGATCTGGGCGTCGTCAACCATCTGGCAAGGCGGGGAGCCATCAGGCCCGGATCGGAACTGTTTGGCAAAGCGTTTGAAAACTGGCTGTTTCATGAACTGTCAGTTCACGCAAAATATACCGAATTGTTCTATGAGCTTTCATACTGGCGACTTTCCAGCGGCATCGAAGTCGATTTTATACTGGGGCCAGGTACGGTCGCCATTGAAGCAAAAGGCAAATCCAGAATCAACTCCGGAGATATGCAGGGACTTGTCAATTTCAAGAAAGATTTCCCGGAGGTAAAGTGGCTGATCATCGTTTGTCTTGAGAAAAGAATGCGAAAAACCGATGAGGATATTTACGTCGTGCCATATCAGGAATTCACCAGATTGCTCTGGGATGGAAAATGGACCCAGTATCTCTGACGATCGTCATTTCGCTGCGCGCCTGCCCGATATGCTGAATACGGCCTTTGCGCTGCTCAAGACGCGTCGGATTCCAAGGAAGGTCAATATTGATAAGCGTGCCGAGACGCTGGAGGTTGAGGCACTCCGATGTGGCGTCATAATACTGCGAAAAGAGAATACAGCCCAGATCGAGCCAGCCGCATGTAACACCCGGATGGGTGCCACGAAGATAGCCCGCATTCTTTTCAAATACGGCAGGTGTCCACGTCCGTTACAGGGCAAACGCGATCCTGGATCTGAAATGCGGTATCTTTGACGGCGGCTGGACCCTCCTGAATAATTTCAGCCTGATTTACGAATGGGGAAGCAGGTTCTTTCATGACGATCCCTGTAGTCGCGCTGGCAATGACTTCGGGCAGTGGCGCATGGGTTTTTTGTTTGGGTTGAAAAGAACCGCTCTCCACCCAGGGTCATCTATTCAGAATGCATCAATTCATTTGACAGGCCAGACAGCTTTGTCATAGGGTAATTTTAATAAATGAGTCAGGAGAATCAATGATACCATTCGTATCCTTAAAGATGGCCGGACTCAACAATATATGCAAGTATCCTTGACTTTTCCAATATGGTTTTTCCCTATTTCGGGTAGGTCACCCATACTAAGCAGCGGGGAACCGATAACTTTGTCAATTAAACACTAGGAGGATACCATGAGAAGAACCGCTGGCCGATATGGTGTTAAACTTTTTATCATTCTGGTTTGCTCCCTCTGTCTTTTCCCTGATAGCGCTTGGGCTCAGGTGCCGGGTGATCCGCCTGACATTGCTATAGAACGTTATGTCGGAGAGTTTACCTCCCCGACGATACATACCATACATGCAGGAGACAGCTCTGACAGGCTTTTTGTGGCGGAACTGACCGGACTTATCAGATCGGAGGCATCCGGGGTAATGCCGCTTCCGGCGGGAGGCAACACCTTCTCCTATCCGGCCGTGACTCTCCCGACAATCTCGGTAGATCCTGCCCTGGCCAAACCCGTCTCCACGGGATTCGACACTACGGGAGACCCCTCGCTGAACCTGCGCATCGCCCTGCCCCAATTCGACGCAAATGCCGATATCTATTTCGGTGTTTATGCCCCGAACATTGATGCTTCTCGACTGTATCTTTTATCAACCGACAACAGCCTGTCGCCGCAATCTTCAAGCATTTTTCCCTGGAAGAAAAAATCAACAGGCCCTATAGATGAACTGCCCTTCGGTACCATTCCGATTCATACGCTGCAACCAGGACCGTATTATCTCTATCTCTTTGTAACGCCTGCCGATGATCTAAGCAGATATTATCTCTGGAACACTTCATTCGGCGTAAACTCAAATGACGGCACCGTTGTCCAAACCTCTGCCCTTGCCCGCGATATGAGTCCGCAAGTCTCCGATGCGGATCTTGCAGCGGTGGTTTCCGGCAACACGGAATTTGCCCTTAACGTTTTTCCGCTTCTGGATCCTGCCCCCGAGAATAATACTTTTTTCTCACCCTACAGCATCACACATGCCTTTGCATTATTAGCACCGGGCGCTCGTGGGACGAGCCTGAGTGGAATCGAGCAGGCATTATCCTTTTCAATCCCGCTTGACCGTTACAACCCTGCCCTCAACAATCTCGATCTTCTTCTTTCCGGCAAAACGACCGGTGCCATACTCAATGGCGGCCTTCAGGCGCCAATACTCAACAATGCCGATGCGGTATGGGCACAGAAGGGTTTCTACATCCTGCCGGACTATCTTGACGCTTTGGCTGTCAATTTCGGAGCGGGCGTGCATATCATTGAATTTATAAACAGCACCGAGGAGTCACGGCAAACCATCAACACCTGGGTAGAAGGAAAAACGAACAATAGAATACAGGATCTGATTCCCCCGGATGGTGTCACGGCGCTTACACGTCTTGTTCTGACAAATGCCATATGGTTCAAGGCAAATTGGGCTTCGCGGTTCTCGAAAAATTCTACGAAGAACCAGTCTTTTACCAACCACGGCGGCACGATTTCTTCGATCCCGTTCATGCGGCAGATGTTCGTCGAAACGCGGTTGCCGTATGCGCAGACGGACGGGTGCCAGGCTGTTGATATCCCTTATGCGGGTGATGACCTGTCGATGCTTGTGATTATGCCGGATTCCGGCACGTTCGATGCGTTTCTCTCTTCGCTGACGCCGACCGTGGTAAGCGATATAACGAATCATCTGACCCTTAAAAAGGTGGATTTATCCATACCGAAGTTTGACATTACGAAAGCACCGTCAATGCGTAACATTCTGATATCTCTCGGCATGAGCAATCTATTCTCTTCCGCTGCCGACCTGTCCGGAATTGACGGAAACCGCGACCTCTTAGTCGGAGATGTTTTTCACAAGGCATTTATCGCTATTGACGAGGATGGAACGGAAGCCGCGGCAGCAACCGCAATTACAATTTGCTGTGGAGGCCCGCCTCCTTCTCCCGATCTTACTCTGCCTATTAATCATCCCTTCATCTTCCTGATACGTGACCGACAAACCGGCTTGATACTCTTCATGGGCAAGGTGGTTTCCTTATAGAAATTCCGCACCAAGCGCAAGCAACCTTAGGTTGGATGGGATAAGGAGTTTCTTATGAAAGTCCTGGCCGGTCACGCCAAGCCGCCACAGGACGAGGACGGCCAGGACGATCAAGGCTGCTGTAAGCAGTGTCTTTTTGATCGGATAACTTCTTTATGCATACATGATTCACCGTATAGAGCGGCCTGCCTCATCGCCTTTCATTTAAAAAGGCCGAGATATTGACCATACCCTTCTTTTTCGAGATTCGCATTGGGGATGAAGCGAAGGGCCGCGGAGTTGATGCAATACCGCAGGCCCGTCGGCTCGGGACCGTCACTGAAAACGTGACCCAGGTGGGAATCCCCATGCTTGCTGCGCACCTCGGTTCGCGTCATAAAAAATAGTTATCCTATTCTTGAGTTGTGGCGGTTCGAAAATATTAACAATATCAAAAGAATTGTTGACATTGCAAATATGGTTTCTCGCTATTTCGGGTTGATCACCCATACAAAACAGCGATAAGCTGATTGATTTTTGTTTTGAGCAATAGCCCGCCACCTGATGTTTTTTAATTTTTCTTGTCCTGTCACGGTCAAAGTATTATCCTTGAGATGGTTTTACCGACATAACCCATAGTTAACAGAGGAGACGCCGTTCCCATGCTTGCACGTGATATCATGGATACCTGGTTCCACACCATCAATCCTGGAAACACCATTGCCGATGCGGTCAAATCCTTCCAAAAGGCCAGTCAGGCAGAGAAATAAAGTATTTTTGGACTTATGGTGACCGATGATAACGACAAACTTGTCGGCATGCTTTCGATGTATGACATCCTGCTTTTCATCCAGCCCAAACACGCTCAGATCTGGGGTGAAATGGATGACCTCGATCCGGATCAACTCTTTGACGAGCGATTGGAGAGGGTTAAAAAAATACAAGTTCAGGATATCATGTCAACCGATGTGATTACGGTTTCCCCGGACACGCACATACTGATGATTGTCGACATCATGATCAAAAAGCATATTCGCCGGATACCGGTCATCGAAAACCGTGAGGTTGTCGGAATTATCTATCGATCGGCTGTGTTTTATCATCTGTTGAACAAGTTCGTGACCTGATCCCCAAAAAGACATACGAAAGGTTAAAACCAGACATCGGCATCGGAAACAAAGAAAACGTTTTTTTGAATGCCGACAACAAGGGGAAAGGCAATGGCGACAATAAGAGAACGAAGCGTATTGAGCGGAATGCTGGTCAATGAGACCATGCGCCGGCATAGAAGCGGATGCCAACCGGGCCGGAGTGAAAGAAGCCATGACGGGATCGGTTGTTTCTTTTAAGGCGAGCGATATGTTGAGTGACGTGATCGAGGCGCTTTCCGCCAAGGGCTTTGGCGCAGTGTTGATCACGGAAACCCAGGGCCAGCCTGTTGGGGTAATTTCCAAGACAGACCTGATAATTGCCTATCACCACGGGTTATCACCGGATACAACGGCCCGTTCGGTCATGAGCGCTCCGGTAAATTCCTGCGACCAGGAGGATTGGCTGGTTGATGCCCTGCGTCAGATGCTTGCCAGACATGTTCAGCGGCTGTTCGTTCATGATGGAAAACCTGACAATATCATCGGCGTGCTGAGTTTATCCGACGTAGCGCGGTTTCGATCCGGTACCTGCAGAGCCTGCATGCCCAGCCGGGTCATGACCGGTTAAACCTCCATGATCCAGAAGCAACCGGACGATTTCGGAAATATTCTTCGGTTTTTATTAGCTGAAAGGTGTCGTGAAAACCTCAATTTGTGACAGAATAGAATTTATGTTCAAAAATCTTTTTTTCGATCGGATCCGGAATCCAATTCTTATTGACTAAAATCTGAAAAATATAGATGATGAAACTTCTGGCAAATTAGTGAATTTTTGATACATCGCCCCCATTTAGCATTTCAACCATGGCACGTATACTTATGCGACTTAAACCCGAAGAAATCAGCGTCATCACGTCGGCCGTTCTTGAAAAGGATTCCCAGGCCAAAATCTACCTTTTTGGTTCGAGAGCGGATGACAGTGCCAGAGGGGGCGATATTGACATCCTGGTATTGTCTGGTCGCCTGACCTTTAAAGATAAACTCAAAATCAAAGCCAAAATATTTGAAAGTATGGAAGATCAGAAGCTGGATATTCTGATTTCTCCGGATATCACCGATCCGTTTGTGAAACTGGCCAAAGAAAACGGGATACTGCTATGACCGGTATATGGAATGAACTGCTCGAAAAACAGATCCGAGAGATGAACGACGCCGCTGCGATCCTTCGTCATTCTTATGACAAATGTTGCCGTATTGGCGCCAGGCCGGATCTGGATAATGATCAACTGGAAAGTTTCGAAGCGCTGACTGCACGATTTGCGCGGTTAAGCGATTTGGTGGTTCAAAAAGTGCTGAGAACAATCTCTATTTTGGACCTGGAGGACATCGGAACGGTCCGTGACAGGATTAACCGGGCCGAAAAAAGGGGGTTAATTGAATCCGCAGAGGATTTCGTACAAATCCGAATGCTGCGCAATGAAATTGCACATGAATATAAATCCGAAACCATTTTTGATATTTTTGAACGTGCCCTGGCATTGTCCCCTGCCCTGCTGGATGCTGTAAAACGGATTCAGCAACATGCCACCCAAAACAGACCCACGTAACCGTTTTTTACCCTGCAATACGCTGTCATTTTTTTAATAAAACTGCTTAATTCCGGTTTCACGCCGTATCAAGTAAAAACATCAGACAATACCTTCGGAGCGTGATTTTAAATTAAATTTTTACCAAAAAAGAATCTGTTGACTGTTGGCTGTGGGTTAAGCCGCCGTTTACTCGTATATCTTTTCTTCTTCCGCAAAAGCCTCTTCGGCGTCGGCCTCAAAATCCCGTGTCAGATTGGCGGCCCGGGCCTTCTTGCATTCCCTGTACCACTCATGGGCCACGATCATGGACATGACCTCGCTGGTTCCCGTCCAGATGCTGGCCAGGCGGATATCGCGATAGATTCGCTCCAGGGGAAAGACATTTGTATAACCGATGCCACCGAGAACCTGCATGGCGTTATGAACAATCTTCTGACAGGACTCGGTGATGAATTTCTTGGATTCGGAGACCATGCGCCGGATTCTGTCCACGCCGCAGCCGGCATCGACGGCCCTGCATGTGGCATATCCCATGGCCCGGGCCGCATCCAGCAGCATCGCAGCCTCGGCCACCTGGAAACTGACACCCTGGAAGGTATTGATCACCATGCCGAATGCCTTGCGCCGGGTGGTGTAATGGGTGGCGATTTCGAGTGCGGTCCGGGCGGATCCGATGGTCATGATGGCCGTTCCCAAGCGCTCTGGAATCATCATCGTATTGAATACGTCATAGGCCCCGTTGACACGGCCCAGGACATTCTGCTTCGGCACCTTGACGTCATTGAAAACGAGACGGGCCGTTCCCCCGCCCCGGCAGCCCATGAGGTTGTAGAGGTATTTCGTGTCCACGCCGGGGCCGCGATCGACGATAAACGCCGTGATCGATTCCTGGGGTTTCGCGTCCGGCGCAAAATTGGTTCTGGCATAGACCAGAAAATAGTCCGCTCCCTCGCCGCCGACGATGAAGCGTTTCTGGCCGTTCAGGAGAAAATGATCCCCCCTGTCCTCGGCCTTGGAGGTGGCGCCGAAAAAGTCCGATCCCCCCCGCGGCTCTGTGAGGCATTCAGCGGCGAAGATCTCTCCTTGAAGAAGGGGCCTGACGTAACGTTCTTTCTGTTCATCCGTTCCATGTTGGATGATGGCGTCGCAAACCAGTTCCGCTCCGACGCCAAAGACACAGGCCAGTTCATACCCGATGGTGCCGATTTCTTCCATGACCATGCCCGTGCTGACCCAGTCCATGCCCCGGCCGCCCCACTCCTTGGGATGACGGCAGCCCATCAGGTTGCGACGGCCCGCCTCCCGGAGAAATTCCTTGGGAAACTTGATCACGTCCTTGTCCATATCCAGAACAAGCTGGCGCGGAACCCATTTGATGAACTCCCGCACCTCGTCCCGCAGCGCGATCTGCGCTTCAGTCAATAAATAATCGAACATATTCTCTCCCTATTAAAGCTATATTCCTTAAGTCAATGTCGTTGATGAATCAGTAAAATCCGAATTTATCTTACGACACCCGGGATATTGAAGGCATCGCATGCATTGTTGAAGCAGATGTCTTGCACGATCCGGCCGAGCAGATCGTAGTCCGCGGGCGCCTCGCCGTTTTTCACCCATCCGCCGATGAGACTGCACAGGAGCCTTCTGAAATACTCGTGGCGCGGGAAGGAGAGAAAGCTCCGCGAGTCCGTAAGCATACCAACGAATCGGCTGAGGAGGCCGATGTTGGAAAGCGCCGTCATCTGCCGGAGCATGCCATCTAACTGATCGTTGAACCACCACGCCGAACCGAATTGAATCTTGCCGGAAGCGCTCCCGTCCTGGAAACAGCCCATGACGGCCGCCATGGTTTCGTTCCACGCGGGATTAAGGGTGTAGAGGAGGGTGCGCGGGAGCTTTCCCTCGTATTCGAGCATATCGAGGAACCGGGCCAAAGGCCTGGCGATGGGCTCGTCCCCCATGGCGTCATATCCGGTGTCCGGGCCGAGTTTTTCGAACATGCGGGAGTTAAGGTTTCGGATGGCGCCCAGGTGGAGCTGCAGGGTCCAGCCCCACTCGGCGTCCATGCGGGCCACAGCCAGAAGGATCGCCGTCTTCAGAGCGGCGGCTGAAGGCGCATCGAGTTGTTTGCCCGCCTTGAGCTTCGCAACGAATGCGTTGAGCTGTCCCCCGGTGGCTTCGGTGGCAAAGGGCTTTTCAAGGGCATGGTCCGACAGACGGCAGCCCAGATCGTGGAAGTCCTTGTGACGCCTTTCAAGGGCGGTGATAAGTTGGTCGAAGTCATGAATCTCGATACCGCAAACCTCTTGGAGCTTTACGATATAATCGTTCCACGTTACGGGAGCGTCCACATTCATCGCCCTGTCGGGACGGTACGTCGGGACCATGCGAACGGGGGCTTTCCCCGCCTTGCCCGACGCAATATCCGCGGCGTAACGCCTGTGGTGGGCCAGATCATCGATGGGGTCGTCGGTTGTGCAAAGCGCGCGCACTTTCATTTTTGCAAGAAGACTTCGAACCGAGAATTCCGGCTTGGCGATCACGGCGTTGCACGCCTCCCAGATCGCCCCGGCACTCGATGCGTCGAGAATTTGGGTAATGCCGAAATAGCGCTGCAGCTCGAGGTGTGTCCAGTGATAGAGGGGATTTCCCAGGGTGGCCGGAACCGTTCGCGCCCACGCCAGAAATTTGTCGTAATCGGAGGCGTTCCCGGTGATGTATTCCTCGTCCACCCCGTTGGCGCGCATGGCCCGCCATTTGTAGTGGTCGCCGCCGAGCCAGATGCGGGCGATGTTTTCAAATCTCGTATCGTCGGCCACCTGACCTGGAGGCAGATGCGAGTGAAAGTCGATAATGGGCATCTCCCTGGCATAATCGTGAAAGAGCTTTTTTGCAGGCTTCGAATACAGCAGAAAGTCCCTGTCCATAAACTGTTTCATAGCGTCACCCCATCCTTGAATATGGCGATGTCACGGTTTCCCGTAATTTCGCTCCGGGTTTCTTTCCCGCTTGCCACTTCGACGATAAAGCCGAAGAGATCCGCGCCGAGCTCATCGAAGCTCTTTCCGGCAAGGAGCCTGCCCGCGTCGTAATCAATCCATCGCGGTTTTCGCACGGAGAGGTCCGTATTGGATGAAATCTTGACCGTAGTCGAAGGAGCGCCGTACGGGGTCCCGCGTCCCGTGGTGAATAGGATCATATGCGCCCCGGCAGCGGAGAGGGCTGTTGCCGACACCAGGTCGTTGCCCGGCCCCCATAAGAGGGTAAGTCCCTTTTCCCTCACCTGGGCGCCGTAGGAAATGACGTCCGTCACCGGCGATGTCCCCGATTTGAGAATACAGCCAAGGGACTTCTCCTCAAGAGTGGTGATGCCCCCGTCGCGGTTTCCGGGAGATGGGTTTTCATACACCTCCTGCCCGTGGCGAATAAAGTATTGCTTGAAATCGTTCACCAGGGACGCGATGCGGTCGAACACCTCCTTCGAGCATGCCCGGTTCATGAGCACCGTCTCAGCGCCGAACATTTCCGGCACCTCGCTGAGAACGACGGAGCCGCCCGACTGAACAATCAGATCGGCAACACGCCCTACAAGCGGGTTTGCAGTGATTCCGGAAAAACCGTCCGAGCCTCCGCACTTCATGCCCAGCACGAGCTCAGACAGCGAGATGTTCCGGCGCTCGAATCCCTTCGAGTAGTCGCCGAGTTCCTTCAGGAGTTTCATGGCTTCAGCCTCTTCGTCACCAACATCCTGCATGGACAGAAACTTCACCCGGTTGTCGTCCCAGGAGCCAAGGGCCTCCTTGAATGATTCGATCCGGTTGTTCTCGCACCCGAGCGACACAACGAGTACGCCCGCCGCGTTGGGATGCTTGACGAGTCCCGCGAGTATCTTCTGGGTGCTGGCCAGATCGTCCCCCAGTTGTGAACATCCGTGGGGATGGGTGAAGCACACGAAGTCGAGGCCAAGCTCCGTGCGCGCCCGGAGCTTCATCCCTTCCACGGCCTTGTTGGCGCAGCCAACGGTGGGAATGATCCATATCTCGTTTCGGATGCCGACGGAACCGTCCATGCGGCGGTAGCCTTTGAAGGTCTTTGGCATCAATGCATTCGGGGCGATACCGTCCCATGAATAGACATGCTCGGGCTCCCTATATGCATGGGTCCCCTGAAGGGACGATGCCAGGTTATGGGTGTGCACCCACGCGCCCTGCCGGATATCCATCCCGGCAACGCCGATAGAGTGGCCGTACTTGATGACAGGCTCGCCCTTTTCCATGCATGCGATGGCGATCTTGTGACCGCGAGGAATCATTTCCCCGACTGTAATCGTGGAAGAGCCCGCACCGGTGATTTCACAGATCTCCCCCGGTTGCACCCCCTCGACCGCCACCGCAACCGAGTCGCGCTCATCAAGAAGCACGGCACGTTTTGTCATCATCAACCTCTACCTGCTTTGCCCCGGGCAGCTTCCACAGCCTTCAGAAGCGCTTTTTCCATGCCCAGGGTGAAAATATCGGCGATCTGGGATGCCAGAACATCCGCAAGTCCGCTGACTGTTTTAAGCGCATCGCCAAAGAGAACGGGATTAGACACAACCTTTACCGCGCAGGCATGCGGATCGGTCATCGCCATGCCGGAGACGGACTTGAAAAACGCCACCGCTGAAGGCTCATCTTGTACGTCGGTGGCCGTCACATAACGGCACGTCAGCGCCGCAAGAGAAAACGAGATAAGCGTCGGCACATCGGCTTTATTGGCATAATAGTCGAGGAGTGACGGCAGCAGGCGCGATTTCCATTTGGACACGGAATTTAGGGCAATGCTCAACAGGCGATGGTCCAGATAGGGGTTTGCAAACCGATCGAGCACCGTTGAAAAGTACTGCGATGATGCCTCGGGCGGCAGTGGCATACAGGGAAGCACTTCGAGCCGGTTCATTGCAAGAATGGCGTTTCGGACAGGTTCGCTGGCCAGGCAGTCGAGCACGTTGCCAAGGCCCATGCCGAGACCGCACAGGGTCATGAATGTGTGGTTTCCATTTAGCAGACGCAGCTTGAGCATGCGGTACGGGGTGATATCGCCTGTCCATATCACATTGAGTCCCGCCCGTCTGAAAGGCAACACGCTTTCCAGCGACTCCGGCCCCTTGATCGCCAGGAGATGATAGGGCTCTGCAACGACTAGGAGCCCATCGTCAAAACCCGTGTCCTTTTCGAGCGCCACACGTTCCTCCTGGCTGTACCCGCTGACGATACGGTCAACCAGCGTATCCAGAAACCAGTTTGACGCGTCAATCCACCCTGTAAACACCGCATCGCCATACCAGCGCTGCGCATGCTTAAGGACGATCTCTTTCAGCACCACAGCGTTGTCCTCGATAAGCTCGCATGGCAGAATGACAAGACCTCTGTCACCAGCGCCATTAAATGTCTGGTACCGGCGCCGGAGAAACTGCGCGAGCTTGCCGGGAAATGATGACGCCGGTCGGTCAGCGGCTTTATCCGATTCCAGATCCACGATCCCCGATTCCGTCGTGTTGGAAACAATACATAAAAGATCCGGGTTGTCGGCTTCTTTCAAAAATGCTTCGAACTCCTCGTGCGGCCGGATGATGCGTGCAATGGTATCGTTGGTTTCCCGCCTCACGAAGGGCTTTTTGTCCTCGATCCCCTTGAACACGATGGTGTACCGGTTGTTCTGATTTTGAAACGCGGGGGAAAGCTCCCCAGGCCGGGGCTTTATGATGCACGTCGAAGCGCCGAACGCGGCTTTCTCGTTCATGCGGGCAATCATCCAGTTCAGAAAACCACGCAGAAAAACGCCTTCACCAAACTGCAGTACCCGAACAGGGTTTTTATCGGACATGTTTCAACTCCTCTGTAAAAAATCTTCGCGCAGGGGATGGAACGTATCCACCAGCCGAACGTGGCGGGTCAGGAGCTGAATCGAATGGGGTACATCGGGCGGCACGGTGAACATGTCGCCCGGTCCCAGGCGGGTGGCTACCTCATTCAGGAAAAAAATGACTTCTCCCGAAACCACATAGGAAATCTGTTCGTGGGGGTGGGCATGGGGGGGATCGGGCGCTGAAGCGGGTCCGTCATCGAAATCAATGACGACCATCATAAGATTTTCAGTACTGGCCACATACCGCCTGCGCCCCTCGGCAATGATCTGTGAAGACACTTCGGAGCATTTTATGGTTCCCATTTTACAAAACCCTCCTGCGGGTAGACGTTCAGATGCGTCGGGGGATTCAATCTTTCCACTGAAAGCTGCTCGCCTTCAGCCAGCGAAAGGGAAGCGGCAAGATCCTTTTTTTCCAGGTTTTGAAGCAGTAAGTCCATCAGGAATTCCGATCTCTAACAGATCAGCTCCGCTGCGCTGTAGACTCCTAAAACTGCGGCAAGACTGCGCCGTCCTTCCTTGCCGTCGATGAAAAGCGATCCGTTTCCGCGCAAGGCATCCATGAAATTGGAGATCAATCCGACGTGCCCCGAAATCGGGATGGCCTTGGGGTCGCCTCCCGCACCGGCCCCGCTCTTAACTTGCAACTCCGGCGGCTCCACCACCACCGCAGCCGCCGCATCGACCAGGCTCCACCGGGTCACCGCCTCCCCTTCCACCTGAATCCCACCCCGGGTTCCGTAAATCTCCAGGCGATGAGGGAAACCGGGCGGTGCAACGGTGGTGGCGGTGATCGTGGCCATGGCCCCGCCCGAAAAACGCAAGGCTGCCGCCACTGTGTCTTCCACTTCGATCCTTTTCTGCAAAGTGGCGCCAAAGGCTTTGGTCTCCACGGGATCCCCCATGTACCAGACGAGCAGGTCCACCAGATGAATCCCCTGGTTCATCAAAACACCTCCCCCATCCAATGCCCACGTTCCCCGCCATGCCTGAGAATCAAAGTAGTTCTGGGGGCGATGGTAGGGAATGGTGACGATTCCCGATGTCAATATGCCCAGATCTCCGGCCCGGATGGCATCGAAAATGGAGCGGAAAAGGGGCTCGGCCCTACGTTGAAGCGCGACCCCCAGAAGACGGCCCGCCCTGGAAAAAGCATCGATCATGCTGTCGGCATCATCCAGAGTGAGGGCCATGGGCTTTTCCACGAGGACGTGTTTTCCGGCTTCGGCCGCAGCAAGGGCCTGGGCGGCATGATACCCGCTCGGCGTGCAGATGCAGATGACATCGATTTGCGGATGGCGGCACAGCGACTCGTAGGAGAGGCAATCCACGCCGAATGCCTTTCCGGCAGCTTGGCGCTTAACCGGGTCGCGCGTGCTCACGGCGATAAGCCTTGCGCCCTTGTCCGCATTGGCATCGATCGCCATTCGGTGAAAATCGGCCACGACTCCGGTCCCCACGATTCCAAAGCCAATGATCTGCTCATGCTTCATCTCAGCCCGCTTCCGCCACACACAATGGCTATTTTAAAAATGTTCGAAGAGTCCGGGCAGCCACATGGAGATCGCGGGAATATAGGTAATGAGGAAGAGCGCGACGATCATTGCCAGGAAGAAGGGCATCATCGCCTTGGTCCCGGCTCCCATGCTTATCTTGCCGATGGCGCACCCCACAAAGAGCACAGTGCCTACCGGGGGCGTCAACAGCCCCATGCCGGCGTTGAAGATGATAATGATGCCAAACTGCACCGGGTCCATGCCCAGCTTCATCACCACCGGCAAAAGGACCGGCGTCAGGATGAGGATCATGGGGGCCATATCCATGGGACCACCGAGGATCAGAAGGAGGATGTTGATCATCAGAAGAATCACCCACCTCTGGTCCGATACGGAGAGGAACCACTCGGTAATGATGTCGGGCAGATGAAGATAATTCATGATCCACCCGAAGGCGGCGGAGGTTCCGATGAGAAAGAATACCATCAGGATCGTCCGGAAGGTACGGACCATCACCGGCCACATCCTGTCAAGGGTCAGCTCCCGATAGAAAAAAAAACCGAGCAGGAATGCGTACACGGCTGCAAGGGCACCGGCCTCGGTCGCGGTGGCCCACCCAAAGATGATGCTACCCAGAATGATGACAACAGGGGTCAGAGAGATCAGGCCGTGGAGCAGGATCATCGGTATCTTCCTGGCTTCTACCGGATCGCCTTTTGGGTACTTGTTCTTTATGGAGATGATGAGGCCGACAATGATCATGGCGATCAGCAGAACAAGGCCCGGCATCATTCCGGCCAGGAAGAGCTTGGCTATGGAGATACCGCCTGCTATGCCGGATGCGGCTACAGCGTAAAGGATCATGTTGTGGCTCGGCGGAAGGAGGACGCCCTGGATGGAGGACGATATGGTGACACCGACCGCGTATTCCGGCGAGTAGCCCTTCTTGCTCATGGCCGGGATCATGACGGAGCCGATGGCCGAGGCGTCGGCGACCGCCGAGCCCGATAGGCCACCGAAGAACATGCAGGCAATGCTGTTCACCACTGACAAGCCACCCACCAAACGCCCGACAAACACGTTGGTGAAGTCGATGATGCGCCTTGCCAGGCCTCCCGCGCTGAGGATCTGTCCGGTCAGGATGAAGAAAGGAATGGCCAGAAGGGAGAAAGAGTTCACCCCCTGGATCATCTGCTGGGCAACGACAATGACCGGGATTTTGAGGTAAATCAGCGTTGCCAGAGACGACAGGGCCAGGGTGAGGGCAACCGGGAACCGGAGGATGAGCAAGGCCGTGAAGGAAACGCAAAGAATGAGGATTGCGGTGTTGTTGTCAGGCATCATGTTCTTTTATCTCATCATCGATTTCTGTGTAGCGTTGCGTGTTTTTCCCCAGGAATTGCAGCGTCGCATAGATGCAGCAGAGGACCCCGGTAAAGGGGACGACGACGTACTGGATGCTGTTCGGAAGCTTCGTGGCGGGAAGAGTCGATTCGGACATGAGCAACGTGAATTGGGTACCGTAAACGATCATGTATAGTCCAAAACCAAACGTGACAACATCGATCACCCTGTCGAGAATCGTCAAGACGGTCTTGGACACGAGATTTTCCAGCACATCCATGCCAAGATGCAGTTTTTCGCGGAAACCAATGGCGATTCCGATGAAGGAAAACCATGTCAGACAAAGCAAGGTGACTTCCTCGGACCAGAAAAAAACGAAATTAAACAACTTGCGGGTCATGACCTGTGCAAACACAATTAAGACCATCGCTATGATCAACACAATGGCAAACGCCTCGATCATTTTGTCGATGCGTATGAAGAACCTGGCCAGACTGCTTTGTTCTCCCGAATTCATGACAGCTCCTGATTTTGTCATTGCGTGATGTGTCGGAGGCGCAAGACACAAACGCCCCCGTAACACGCCTATCTTACTTGGCAGTTCGCGCTTTGGCGATGTCCTTCAATACCTCGGCATATTCCGGATGGGCGTCAAAAACCGGCTTTACGGCCTTCTGGAAGGGAGTCAGGTCCTTCACGTAGGTCACGATGCAACCCTCAGCCTTGACCTTCGCCTCGGCTTCTTTCTCAAAGGCGCTCCACAGCTCGCGCTGCTTGGCAACGGAATCCTTGGCGGCCTGTCTGATCAGGTCCTGGTCCGCCTTGGACAGTCCGTCAAAGACCGCCTTGCTCATGACAAGAACCTCGGGGACACGCTGGTGAGCATCAACGAGGTAATTCTTGGCAACCTGATAGTGACTGGCGGTGAGATAGCTGGGGAAGTTGTTTTCCGCCGCATCGATGACATGGGTCTGAAGGGAGCTGAACACCTGGCCGTAGGGCATCGGGGTAGCGCTCGCGCCGAGAGCCTTCATCAGCTCCATGTTGATGGTGTTCTGAATGACGCGGATCTTCAGGCCCTTCAGGTCTTCCAGCTTCTCGATCGGTTTGTAGGAGTAGAAACTGCGGGCGCCGGGATCATAATAACAAAGACCGACAAAACGGGAAGCACTGAGACCGTCCAGGAGCTTCTGGCCTTCGGGACTGTTGAGGTATGACCACATATGATCACCACTGTCGAAGATGTAAGGCAGGGAAAAAGCGCCGAGGGCCTTGTTGAACTCGGCCATGGGACCAGAGCTGACGCGTGTAAAGGCGATAGCCCCCAACTGCACCTGTTCGATGGCAGCCTTTTCTTCACCCAATTGGCTGCCCGGATATACCTCGACATTCAGCTTCCCTCCGGATCGCTCCGTCACCAACTGGGCGAAATACTCGTCCCCCAGCTCGGTGGGATAGCCTTTCGGGTGCGTTTCGGCCAGCTTGAACACCGTCTGTGCCGGCAAGGAAGCCGCGCCGACAAACAACATAATGAGAGCCAATACCAATGCCTTCTTCATGATTTCCTCCTTCAGATGGGTTACGGGAACGCACGCGTTCCGCCTTAATGAAAGAATGTGTCAGCCAGTGGATATATCCCGTATTTAAAAACAAAGATCCTAATTGGGATCTATCCATCAATGTATCCATCTTCTGCCTGTCAAGATTAATTTTGGAGTTTTTTTACAAACGCTCATTATTAAAAGCTGAATCAACAGCCCACGATAACTTTTTTATTGACATGGGCTCAAAATGTAGTAAAACTACAACAAAATTGATTTAACACAAATATAAAAAATTAATATAGAAAAACTACAATGACAGACACCCTCGCTCTCATCCGCGGTTCTATGGATTCATTGAGAAACTCCGAGAAAAAGGTGGCCAAGTGCGTTCTTGGAGACCCGGGGTCTGTTATCACCTCATCCATCACGGAACTTGCGGAAAAGTCGGGCACGAGCGAGCCCACCGTAATCCGCTTTTGTCGCAAACTGGGTTTGGGCGGCTACATGGAGCTAAGACTGAATCTGGCTCGCGATCTGCCTTCCACTCAGTATATATTCGAAAATATCAGCGATGGCGACTCCCTGGCCGGAATCGCCGGCAAGGTCCTCAACGCCCATCGCGAAGCGATCAGCAACACGCTGACCAAGCTCAATCTCGACGATCTCGACGCTGCCGTCAGCGCCCTGCAATCAGCCCGGCGCATCGAGTTCTACGGTCTCGGCGGATCGGCCATCGTGGCGCGGGATGCGCATCACAAGTTCTTTCGCCTCGGCATCCCTTGCGCTGCCCATGACGATACGCATATGCAGGTCATGTCCGCCTCCCTGCTTTCCTCTGAGGACGTGGTGGTGGTGATCTCTCACACGGGCTCAACCAAGGACATTATCGATAGCGCCAAAATCGCCCGCAAGGCCGGCGCAAAGGTCATCGGCATCATCGGCAGCGAAAACGCGCCGCTCCTGAAATTCTGCGACATTGCGCTTTCCGTGCATTCCCAGGAGGCGGCCCTGCGCCTGGCACCCATGACCTCACGCCTGGTACAGCTTGCGATCGTCGATGTGCTGTTCGTTGCCGTGGCCATGAAAAATATCAACGGAACCAAAGAGCGCCTGGACCGGGTGAAGCGGTCGCTCGTGGACAAGCGCTATTGAACGGCCCGCAGGTCGGGCCACCCATCGGCCCGTTTGATGGAAGTCTCCGATGAGTGGTTGCCTGCTTAATGAAAGGAGAAAGAGATGAAAAAAGTTCTGGCCTTTGCAGTGATTATTGCCGTTTTTGCGTTGTTCTCGCCTGCCAATGCCGCCGACCCCGGCGTCGTCGAAATGAAGCTGGGACATTTCGCGGCGGATTCGCACCCGGGAAACCTTGCCGCCAAGATGTTCGCCGAGGGGGTAGAGAAGCGAACAGCCGGCAAAATCAAAGTCACCATTTACCCCAACAACGCTCTGGGTTCCCCGCCGGAAGTGCTCGAGCAGAACATCCTCGGTGCGGTGGACATGAGCCTGCCCACACAGGGGCAACTGGGCAAGTATTCCAAGAAGTTCAACTGCGTCATGCTGCCCTTTATGTTTGCCAATTATGCCCAGGCGGACAAGGTCCTGGATGGCAAATTTATTGAGTGGGCCGTGCCGGACCTGGAAAAATCCGGACTGGTCTTTCTTTCAAACTGGGAGTGGGGCTTCCGGAATCTCACCAACAACAAACACCCGGTGAACAAACCCGAGGATGTGAAGGGACTGAAGATTCGAACTCCTCCCGAGTTGCCCACTCAGGCCGCCATGGAAGCGCTGGGGGCCGTTGTGGCCACGATCAATTTCAACGAACTGCAGATGGCGCTGAAGCAGGGTGTCGTGGACGGACAGGAAAACCCGGTAGCCGTCATTTACTCCAACAAGCTAAACGAAGCACAGAAGTATCTGGCAATGACGGGACATAACTACAACACCATGGTGCACGTCATCAGCAAGAAAACTTGGGACAAACTCACTACCGAGCAGCAAATGATTGTGAAGGCGGAGAGCCAGAAAGCCGGTGACTATATGCGAAAGACGGTTCGTGAAGCCGAGGCCGATCAGATCAAGCAGCTTCAGGCCCGGGGCATGGAAGTCACTTATCCGGACAAGGCCCTGTTCAAGGCCCTGATGGGGCCAGCTTATGATCGGATGAAGCCGATCGCGGGAGAAGAGAATATCGCCACGTTCACCAAGATGGTCGATGAGGCCAAATGATGCATTTGTAATGCGGTGGGTCAGGTGTTTTTTGTATTCATGCCCATCGCATTATGAGCAGTGACTGAACGTTTCGTACCCTGGTGAAGGAATTGAGCGATGCTGACATTGCTTATTTTTGCATTGTTGTTGATTTTGATAATGATCAATCTGCCGATAGCGGTGGCTATTGCGATGACGGCCGTCTCGATTTTTGTCGGACTGGGTGAAGGGTCTCTTCTGACCATGCTGCCCCAGCGTATGTATGCTTCCACCACCGGATTCACTCTGCTGGCCATTCCGTTTTTTATCCTGGCCGGCAACCTGATGAACACCGGGGGCGTGACGAGCCGTATCTTCCGGTTTGCCAAAGCCGTGGTGGGCCACATACCCGGCGGCCTCGGTCAGGTATGTGTCATCGCCAATGTGATTTTCTCGGGAATGTCCGGATCGGCCATTGCGGATGCGGCCGGCCTGGGTCAGGTGCTGCACAAGGCCATGGTGGACAACGGCTTCAAGCCGAAATTCTCGGCAGCCATCGTGGCCGCCGCCGCCACCATCGGTCCGGTCATTCCTCCCAGCATCCCCTTTGTCCTCTATGGAGCATTGACAGGCGTCTCGGTGGGCAGGCTGTTCATGGCCGGCTTTATCCCCGGGCTCCTCATGGCGGTTGCCATGATGATCGCGATCGCGTTTCTGGCCAAGAGCGAGAATCTGCCGAAAGCCAGGAAGGCCGATTTCAGTGAAATCCTTAAGAGCGTTCAGGAGGCATTTCTGCCGCTGATGACACCGGTCATCATCATCGGCGGCATCCTGAGCGGACTTTTTACGCCAACGGAAGCGGCTGTTGTCGCCACATTGTATGCGCTGTTTCTGGGTTTTTTGTACAAGGATCTTAAACTTGGCGATCTGCCGGGAATTCTCTGGACCTCCATCCGCCAGACGGTCAGCCTGCTATTCATCATTGCGGCAGCCGGCTTTTTCGGCTGGCTGACCATCCATCAGAAAATTCCGGATCAGATCATACAGAACCTGACCGGCGTGAGCGCCACGGCTCCGGGAATCATCGCCATGATCATCATCGTGGTGCTGATTCTGGGGTGTTTTCTCGAAGGCAATGCGATTTTCATCATCACCATCCCGATTTTCATCCCGATTGCCCAGAAATTCGGTATTGACCTGGTCAATTTCGGCGTGGTGATGACGCTGCTGATCATGATTGGTAACCTCACCCCGCCGGTGGGCATGTGCCTGTTTGCAGTGTCCTCCTTCAGTAAGGTCAGCATCGGGACCCTGTCCCGGGAAGTGTGGCCTTACCTGGTTGGCATCCTGATCATAACGGTTTTGATTGCTTATGTTCCCCAGATCGCGCTTTTTCTGCCGGATCTCATGATGGGGAAATGACAAGGCGGCGAATAATGGAAAAGATACTCAACATCCTTCAAGGTGTGGACCGGTTCGTTCTGGCGCTGTTGAAGGCCTTTGCGATTCTGTGTTTTATCTTACTGACCATTCTGATCAGCGCTAACGTGTTCGTGCGGTTTGTGCCGGTAATGTCCTTGCATTGGTTCGATGAAATCATTGAACTGCTGTACGCCTACATGATCTTTTACGGCGCGGCTGCCCTGTGGATCACCCGGGAGCATATCAGCGTGGGCGACTGGATGAGCGGCCGGCTCATCAAAAGCCCGAAGGCCATCCGGATTTACCGGCTGATTCTGGAATGTCTGGTTCTGGCGTTCGCGCTGATTTTTCTTTTCTATTCCCGGCGTCTGACGGACATGGCCCTGGATGTGACGAACGTCTTCGCCATACCCAAAAAAGTACTCTACTCCTGCATGCCCATATCCGGCTTTGTCATGGTGGTATATTCCCTGCGCAACATCGCCGTGGAAATCTTGGGCATTAAAACCGGTGAGGCGGCACACCCGTGAGGCGTTTTCGTTTACCATCGGTTTTCATAACATCAACATCATCAAGAAGGGGGAATATATGGATATCCGCCATGCCATGCACGCCGATCATCTGAAGCTGTTGGATACGGAGGGCATTCGAAAGGCGCTGCTGGTTGAGAATCTGTTTGAAAACGACAAGCTTACCCTGGTCTACAGCCATATCGATCGGATCATCGTCGGCGGCGCCTGCCCGGTGGACCAGCGGGTAGCCCCACAGGTGACCAGGCAGTTGGGGGTGGATTTTTTCCTGCAACGCCGGGAGATGGGAATCATCAATGTGGGCGCTGCAGGCACGGTAACGGTTGATGGCAAGGACTACGTTTTGGGTAACAAGGACTGCCTCTATGTCGGGATGGGGACCCGCGAGGTGTCGTTTGTCAGCGCCGACAAGAAGGATCCGGCAAAATTCTATTTTGCCAGTGCGCCCGCGCATGCCGCCTGTCCGACCGTTCAAGTCTCGCGCGCGAGCGCTCAGCAGGTCAATATGGGTTCAGCCGAGACCTCGAACCAGCGAACGATCTACCAGATGGTGCACCCGAGCGTGCTGAAGAGCTGTCAGCTTGTCATGGGGATCACCGAGCTTGCGCCGGGCTGCGTCTGGAACACCATGCCCTGCCACACCCACGACCGGCGCATGGAGGTTTATTTTTACCTCAACATTCCCGAGGATGCGGTGGTTTTTCACCTGTTCGGCGAGCCCGGCGAAACACGCCACATCGTCGTCAGAAACGAGCAGGCCGTCATCTCCCCCAGCTGGTCCATCCACTCGGGCGTCGGGACCGCGAACTATTCGTTTATCTGGGCGATGGTCGGTGAGAACCAGACATTTACCGATATGGACAACGTGGCCATGTCCGATCTGAAGTAGGAGGTGTTTGAATGATACTCGATCAGTTCAAGTTGAATGGAAAAGTCGCCATCGTCACCGGCGCCCGGACAGGTCTGGGACAGGGCATGGCCTGCGGCCTGGCAGAGGCCGGGGCCGATATCGTCGCAGTTGATCTCAACAACCTGGGCGATACACAGCAAATGGTCGAAGGGTTGGGACGGGGGTTTTTGGGTGTCGAGGCGAACCTTGCGGATATCAAAAACACGGAAGACATCGTAACCCGGACAATTGCAACCTTTGGGAAAGTGGATATCCTTGTCAACAACGCCGGTATCATCCGGCGCTGCGATGCCATTGATTTCACCGAGAAGGACTGGGATGAGGTGATGGACATCAATTTAAAAACGGTGTTTTTTTTCTCCCAGGCAGTGGCCAGACAGTTCATTAAGCAGAAAACGGGCGGCAGGATCATCAACATCGCTTCAATGCTCTCTTTCCAGGGCGGGGTCCGCGTCCCCTCCTACACCGCCAGCAAGAGCGGGGTCATGGGGCTGACCCGGCTCCTGGCCTGCGAGTGGGCACCACACCGGATCAATGTCAACGCCATTGCCCCGGGCTACATGGCCACGGACAACACCGCCCCGCTGCGCGCGGATCCCAAGCGTAGCGGTGAGATTCTGGACCGCATCCCGGCCGGCCGGTGGGGCACTCCCGATGATCTGAAGGGAATCGCGGTTTTTCTGGCGTCCGAAGCGTCGAGCTATCTGAACGGCTTTACGATCGCCGTCGACGGCGGATGGCTGGCGCGATAGCTTTTGGGGCTTTTTCAGCAACCCATCTGAACGAGGAATAAATGCAACCGGACATCATTGCGATCGGCGAACCCATGTTTGAACTCAGCGCAGAAGAAGAGGGCTCACTTTCGGAAGTTCGGCGCTTTGTTGCGGGTTGGGGCGGCGACACCTCAAATTTCTCGATTGCCGCCAGCCGGGCCGGGGCCCGGGTGGGATATCTGACCCGGCTGGGCGACGATGCGTTCGGCGACAGTTTTATCAATCTCTGGCAGCGCGAAGGCATCGACGTCAGCCGCATCGTTAAGGATCCCGAAGCCTTTACGGCTGCTTATTTCATTTCCCGGAAAGGAAAACAGCACCACTTCACCTACTTTCGAAAAGGGTCTGCCGCCAGCCGCATGACACCCGGCTTCCTTCCCCGGGATTTCATCGCTTCCGCAAGGCTGCTGCACGTCTCGGGTATCAGTCAGGCCATCAGCGTGAGTGCCTGCGATACGATGGCTGCCGCGATCACCCTGGCCAGGGCGGCTGGACGGCTGGTCTCTTACGACCCCAACTTCCGGCCCCAGCTTTGGTCTCTGGACCGGGCACGGGAAGTCATCCACGAAACCTGCCGGCGGGCGGACCTGATCTTCCCCAGTTTGGACGAGGCGCGCCTGCTTACAGGCCTCGCCTCGCCCGATGAGATCGCCAGGTTTTACCTCGGATTGGGACCGAAAGTGATAGTCGTCAAACTGGGGGCCGAGGGTGCGCTCCTTGCCACGGCTGATGGTCTGCAGGCATTTCCTTCGAATAAGGTTGACTCTATCGACATGTCAGGGGCGGGAGATACATTCGACGGCGCTTTCGTGGCAAGGTACCTCGCCGGGTGGCCACTGGATGCGTGCGTACGCTTTGCGAACGCGGCCGCAGCCATCACCACGTCGGGTTTGGGCTGCGTCACCCCTGTTCCGCGGATCGCGGACATTGAGGCCCTCATGGCCCGACAGCCCCGATGAGGGCGATTGTCGCAATACAGGCTGATTTTGCGAATTCCTGAAAGAAGATACCATGGACAAAGAGAGCATATTGAAAAAAATTGAACGCATTGGCGTGGTCCCCGTGATCCGTTCAGAATCGCCGGACAACGTCATACGCACGGTGGAGGCGCTTGTTGAAGGCGGTATCCCCGTGGCTGAAATCACGATGACCGTCCCGGATGCCGTCAAAGTCACCAAGCGTTGCGCCGCTCATTTCGGTGGTCGGATCACTTTAGGCGTCGGCAGCGTGACCCATGCCGACATGTGCGCGGAAGTCATCGATGCCGGCTGTGTTTTTGTCGTTACACCTGTTTTCGTACCAGCGGTGATCGACGCTTGCAACCGCCGGGGAGTCTGCGTTATCGCGGGTGCGCTGACCCCCACCGAAATCTTCATGGCCTGGGAAGCCGGAGCGGATGTGATCAAGGTCTTTCCAGCCAAGGTCATGGGAGGAGCAGCCTACCTGCGCATGGTGCATGAACCCCTGCCGCATATTCCGCTCATGCCGACCGGTGGTGTCACGATCGAGACCCTCGCGGATTATTTCAGAGCAGGAGTGAAGTTTGTGGGTGCGGGTGGGGATTTGGTCAGCAAGGAAGCCATCGATACCGGAAAAACGCAATCGATCACGGACAGGGCCCGGCAATATATTGCTGCCATTCGGGCTGCCAGAGGCAAATTTCATCTTGAATCATTGGAAGATTAGCCGCCAATTTCGAACCGGATGCCGGCTTTTAGCGTCTTGGGTATTGACAAAGTGTTTCCAAATATTCTATGTTCAGGTCAAAAGGGCTTATTCATGCCCGCCGTAAACGTAAAACCTTGCAGCAGATATCAGATAACCTATTGAAAGGACATATAGAATACTGGTGATGTTGTCATTGGCTCGTTCAGTATGACATCTTGAGCCCAGGGGGCAGAGCGTCTGTCGATTTAAGAGAATCTCCGCCAGCACCTCAACTTGTTACCAACGAATGTGAAACAATGAAAAACCGAACTGTTCATAAACACACTTTCAGACTCTTTTTTTCAGTCGTTTGTTGCCTTCTTTTCATCCTGACATCCGCAACAGTCCACGGCAAACAAACCCAATCCAAACCCGGCCAATCGAAAAAAACCTCTGGCCAAAAAGTCGCGACAAAGGCGTCAGGGAAGAAATCCAGTCCCGGCCAGTCGAAAAAAAATCCTAGTCCAAAACTCTCCGCAAAAGCCCAAGGCAAACAGGCCCAATCCAAACCCGGCCAATCGAAAAAAACCTCTGGCCAAAAAGTCGCGGCAAAGGCGTCAGGGAAGAAATCCAGTCCCAACCAACTGAAAAAAAATCCTAGTCCAAAACTCTCCGCAAAAAACACCGGAAAGAAACACAAAGGAAAGCCGACCCTATCGAATAAGAAGTCGAACCCAAAGGTAACGGCAAGCAATGAAACAGCACCCCGACCGAGCCCGTTTCGATATGTTCCGTCAGATTTTTCGGAAGAGAAACTGCAGGAGGAAATGAAGGAATATATAGGCATTCCCTATCGAAGCGGCGGAACCAGTTTAAAGGGAATGGATTGCTCGGGATTTGCCAGAACGATTTATGCCAACCTATTCGGGATTGAGCTGCCGCACAATTCCGCCGCCCAGTTCAGCTTTCCCAAGCTTCAAAGAATTGATGAAGACGAACTCCAAACCGGGGATCTCGTGTTTTTTTCTCGAAAAAAACGCATCAACCATGTTGGGGTTTATATTGGGGATGGAAATTTCATTCACGCCACAAACGGCAACGGCATCATGATTTCCAGCCTGGACGACCAACACTGGAAAACCCGGATGGTCGGGACCAAAAGGCCGATGTCATTTGACAAAACCGGCATGGACGCCCTGCAACTGCAGGGTGGGTTTGACATCCCGCTCAATACCGGCACCCATATCAAATCATATGCCCGTGACGAATTCCGTCCTTCATACGAATTTAGCAACAACTCTGGCCGTCCCTATGCGTTTCACGAAGCTAACAATGAAGTCTATGAGTTTGATGTCGGTCATCTGTATGCATATGAAATTGAATTAAATCACAAACTATGGGATGAAACCTGCAACGTCAGCATGAGCGCCATTCGGGAAAAACTGGATAGAACCATGGCCTGGAATGCTTATAACCGTGAACTGGATGCCGCCTGGCCTTTATATAATCAGTCTTTGAATGATTCATCTTCAACCGTCCGTCATGGCTTCAAGCTGGCAAGTGAAATCTCCCCGTTTGAAGGACTCAGCATCACGCCGTCCTTTGTTTATCTGAATTACGATCAACAGTCTCAACCCAAAGAAATGATGGAAGTTCCCAAACGCATCTTCGGCTTGAATACACTGATCACTCCGATAGCCAGCCCCTGGTCCGTTTCGATGGCAATGCATTATGCGGATCAGCTGGACATGATGGATTCTCTCTTTAAAACCTCCGACTTGTTAAATACCATGGATATGTCCTTCAAACTGGGATATTATTTTTCAAAAAATCTCGAACTGTCGATCATGGGAAAACATGATTTCAAGGCTATTCCCGGACGGACGGACCTCACGTCATCCTATGATTCATCAATCAACAGCGATTTCCTGTTTAAACTGGACATGAAGTATTGATGGCTCTGTAGATCTTGTACTTTTTACTTTGCCAATCCCCTCTATCGCCTGTCAATCGGAATGTAACGATTCTCGCAAAGGCCGGTATAGATCTGCCGCGGGCGGCTTAGCCGCCAGTTGGGGTCGTCCAGACTTTCCTTCCACTGGGCAATCCAGCCCGGAAGCCTGCCGATGGCAAACATCACGGTAAACATGTTGGTGGGAATTCCCATGGCGCGAAGCACAATCCCGCTGTAAAAATCGATGTTCGGGTACAAGTGATGTTCGATAAAATAATCATCGGTGACCGCCACGTCCTCCAACTGTTTTGCGATATCCAGCAGCGGATCGCTGATTTTTAATTTATCCAATACCTTGTCACACATTTTTTTCATGATTCTGGCGCGCGGATCATACGTCTTATACACTCTGTGGCCAAACCCCATCAGCCGGAATGGATCCTTTTTGTCTTTCGCCCGCTCAATGGCCCGCTTGACATCCCCGCCGCTCTTTAGGATGCTTTCCAACATTTCGATCACCGCCTGATTGGCGCCTCCGTGCAGCGGCCCCCAGAGCGCCGCAACACCCGCGGAGATCGCCGCATAAAGATTAACCCGGCCGCTTCCGACCATGCGAACCGTTGAGGTAGAGCAGTTCTGTTCGTGATCCGCATGAAGAATCCAGAAGACATTCAGGGCCTGAACCAACGTGTTGTCAATATAATACGGCCTGACCGGATTATCGAACATCATGTTCAGAAAGTTGGCACAATAGTTCAGATCCGGCCGGGGATAAATCACCTTGTGGCCCCGGGATATTTTATAGGACATGGCAGCCAGGGTGCGGACCTTGGACAGAAGGCGGGTAACCGTCAGATTGATTTCTTCTTCGTTGATTTTCAGCTCCGGATAAAAACTCCTCAGGGCTGTCACCATCGCGGACATGATTCCCATGGGATGGGAAGCCCTGGGGAAATTCTGGAAAAAAAACTGCATGTCCTCGTGAATCAGGGAATTATCATTGAGAAGGACGGAGAATTGATTCAGTTCCTGATGGGTCGGCAGCTTTCCGTTAATCAGCAAATAGGCGGTTTCCGTAAAAATGGAATGCTCGGCCAGATCTTCAACCGGAATCCCCCGATATCGCAAAATGCCTTTTTCTCCGTCCATGAAAGTGATGGCGCTGGTACAGCTTCCGGTATTGGCAAAACCGGGATCAAGGGTTATCAGGCCTGTGGACTGACGAAGTTTTGAAATATCGATGCCTTTTTCACCTTCTGATCCGACAACAATCGGCAGTTCACAAACTTTATCCCCGTAAATAATCTTGACTGTTTCCATCGTATGCTCTCCCTGTCCTTCCCATAATCTCTATTCAATTTTATTGACATCAGGGCCATTATCTTCATAATATCCGATTCATGAAAGACACAACCACCCGCCCGCTTGAGCACATCGGCGCCATTTTGCCCAGAGCCCTGAAAACGATTCACCCGGATAAAATCGACACATTTATCGCCATCTGCAGCCTCTGGGATGACATTGTCGGCAAATCCCTATCCGAACATGTTCGCCCGGCCGCATATAAAGAGCCCCTTCTCATCGTTCATGTGAACAGTTCGGCCTGGATCCATCACCTGCAGTTCACGAAAAATGAAATGATCGAGAGCATCAACAAGATACTCAAAAAAACGGCGGTGACCGATATCAAATGTAAAATCGGTCCGGTATAATTTCTCAAATGTACTGTCTGAAGGGTGTTCGTTCAGACACTACATAACAGACGGTTAACATTTTCACTCACGGCTTTCAATAAAAAAAACCCGAACCGGAAAGCCGGTTCGGGTTTTTTATGGCATTAAAATTTACAGTTAACGTCAATCCATAACCGGCCGGGGAAGAACCTTTGCTCTTTCGGCGATTTCCGGAACCTTATGCTCCCATTCAATGGCCATCAGGTGAACGCCGGCCACGCCTTTCAGTTCCTTGAACTCTTCAATCTGCTCACAGGCCATTTTGATGCCTTCATCGGCAACCTTGGTCTTGTCCACGCCCTGAAGCCGCTTGATGATCTCATCCGGCACATCCATGCCCGGAACCTTGGCCTTCATATACCGGGCCATACCCACGCTCTTCATGGGCGTGACACCGGCAAGGATATACACCTTTTCGGTAAGCCCCATGTCATTGGCCATCTTGATGAAGTTGCGGAATTTTTCCATGTTGTAAATACACTGGGTCTGAATAAAATCCACGCCAGCCGCCACTTTCTTGGCCAGTCGATGAACCCGCCATTCAAAAGGATCCGCAAAGGGATTGGCTGCCGCGCCGATAAAGAGCTTCGGCGGATGCTCGATCTCCGTTCCGCCCAGAAATTTTCCCTCATCGCGCATTTTTTTGACCATGGCAATGAGCTGCATGGAATCAATGTCAAAAACTCCCTTGGCCTGCGGATGATCCCCGAATTTCTGATGATCTCCGGACAGGCACAGCATGTTTCGGATGCCAAGGGTGTATGCGCCCAGGATATCGCTCTGCATGGCCAGACGGTTTCGATCACGGCACACCATCTGGTAGTTGGGTTCCAGGCCTTCCTGAAGCACGATCAGGGAGGCGGCCCAGCTCGACATGCGAACCACGGCGGTCTGGTTGTCCGTAATATTGACGGAATCCACCATTCCCTTTAAGAAAGAGGCTTTATGTTTGACTTCATCCACGCCGGTTCCTCTGGGCGGCCCCAGTTCGCCAGTAAATGCAAAATGACCAGCCTTTAAGATTTTTTCTAAATTGCTTCCTGATTTCATATCGGCTTCCTCATTATTTTCCGGCTGTTTCCGGTTTGCTGTAACCGGGCTGAATTACGGTTCGGGGTATCTGGTTCTGCCAGTCATTGGCCGGGGTAATTTCCAGGATACAGTCCAGACGGCCCTGTCCCTTTAAACGTTCGTATATCGCATACCAGGCGCAAGGCTGATTGGCATCAATCTCGCAACTGCCCTTGTTGGTGCCGCCACAGGGGCCGTTATAGAGCCCCTTGGCGCACATGGTCACCGGGCAGATGCCGCCGGTTTGCCCTAGAACGCAGCTGCTGCAGGATCTGCACCGTTCCTCATACCACCCCACGGCCTGATTCACGCCGATAAAGGTGGTGTCCACCGCCGGAAACACCGGAATTTTAGGATATCTCTCCGCCAGAAACTGAATGCCGGCGCCGCAGGCCATGGACAGCAGGGCCTCATATTCTCCGACTTTTGCATCCAGCGCTTCCAGATATTCCCGGTCGCACTGACGCTCAACAGTGATCCCGGATATCTCAATCGGGTTATCATCAATCTTTCTGGCCATATCCAGTTCAGCGTTCAACACGGAAACTTCTTTTTCACCACCGGCCAGGCAGACCGCGACACAGGTTCCGCATCCCACATTCAGGACTTTTTTATAGCCTTTCAGAAGCTGCTTGATTTCATCAAAAGGTTTTCTTTTGGCAACAATCATATTGCCCTCCTCTATATTATTCGGCCGTCTCCGGATGGAATACATTCACTTCTTTCAGATCATCCCCCAAGTATTCCCGTTCGTTCGGTCCGAGTACTCCCAGAGAAAGACAGATAAGCGTCCAAAGGTGGACCACCGGGTAATTACCGCCATAATGCTCACTCAGTTCATGAATCTGGGCATGGCAGTTATGGCATCCGGCGATGCAGTAATCCGCTCCCGTGGCCTTAATCTGATCATCCTTCAGTTTTCCATATATCAGACGCTGTTCCTTGAACCCGGACTGCAGGAATCCGCCGCCGCCGCCGCAGCAGTAGTTATTTGATTTGTTGGGCTGCATGTCAATGAAATTTTCCTCGCCCACCACGGATTTGACCACAAAACGCAGATCATCCGCGATCGGATCACCATAGCTCTTTCGAACAATCTGGCAAGGATCCTGAACCGTGAATTTGATTTTCAAGTCCTTGTTCCAGTCGGAATTGACCTTCAGCTTGCCTTCACGGATCCATTTGGCATAATATTCATAAATGTTTTTTACTTCAAAATTGTGTTCGATGTTGAATTTTTTCAGTCCGGCCCGGACTGAGAATGTTACGTGCCCTCACTCGGTATTGAGAAATATCTTACTGCCCAGCTTATTGGCCTGATTGACGGTTGTTCGCGTGACTTTTTCCCAGGAATCATTATCCGCCAGAAACAGACAGTAGTTTTCCCCAGCCCACCCATGGCTGCCATAGGTCCAGTCCGCGCCAGCCAGATGCAGAATCTTCCATAGCGGAACCATTTCATTTGGCTCGGTCACCGGTTCCCTGGAATTCTGATTCAAAAAGAATTCAGCGCCCTGTTTGTCAATGGGCGCCTCCATATCGGCAAATTCGGGCTGTGCTTCCCTGAACTCCTCCAGCACATCCTGCACCACAAAGATAAAATCGTCCGGGGACGTACCCATGGCGCTGCCGCTATCGTTTCGAAGTTGCATATCACAGGACCCCAGGATGCCCTTGGGCCGTTGATCCCTTGGCCGCAGGCCCCTGGCATTGAAAACGAGCTGCGGAATATCTATCTTCATCGGACAGACGTAGATGCACCGCTGACACATCGTACACATCCAGGGCCAGTCCGATTTGATGATTTCCTCATCCATTCCCAGCGCCGCCATGCGCAGAAATTTTCGGGGATCCATTCCGTCAAGTCCCGTGGCGGGGCATCCGGAAGAGCAGGCCCCGCAGGTCAGACACAGGTTCAGATTTCCCCCATCCGGGATAATCTCCTTGACTTTGTCAATAAACATACTTTTCTTTTTACCACCCAGTTTGATTGCTTCCTCTGCCATATTCTACTCCTTAGGTTATGCTTTTGCAGGATGTACCATCCGGTTTTTTAATGGATTGGGTCCAAGCGCCTTGATATGTTCCGTCATCTCTTTTGCATACGCCGCAAACGTCGGCCCTTCGCCGGAAGAAAGGTTGTACATGCGAACGCGATCCCCTTCCAGACCGACTTCCTCCAGTAAAGCACGGGCCTGTTCCACCCGCTGTCTGGCCTTGAAATTTCCCTGTTTGTAATGACAGGAGCCTTCCAGGCAGCCCACCACATATACGCCATCCGCACCTTTCTGAATCGCGCTCAGAAGGTACATCAAATCCACTTTCCCGGTACAGGGAACCCGGATGATTTTTATGTTTGCCGGATAATCGAGTCGCATCGAACCTGCCAGGTCCGCGGCTGAATACCCTCAATAATCACAGCAAAATGTGATAATGGTTGGTTCAAATTCGGACATCACATCCCCCCCGCCAGTAAGGCATCTATTTTACATAGTATTTGGTCGTTTTCGTAATAATTGAGCTGGATCGTCTCCCTGGGGCAAACGCCGGCGCATATGCCGCATCCGTGACAGAGGGCTTCATCAATTTCAATGACCTGTTTTTCGGTATTAAAGACCGGTACGTTAAAGGGACAGGACCTGACACAGGTCAGACATTTCACACAGTGCTCGGTATCCACCTGGGCGGTAATGGCCGAAAGTTTGATTTCGGATTTGGATAAAAATGTCGTGGCCCGGGAGGCTGCGGCCTGGGCCTGAGCAATGGTTTCCGTAATCAGTTTGGGACCATGGGCCGTTCCGCAAAGAAATATGCCGTCTCCCGGCATATCCACCGGACGCAGCTTGACATGGGCTTCGATGAAATAACCTTCGGGATTGCGGTTGAATTTCATGATCCCGCAAAGATCGGTGGTGTCTTCAGCCACCATGCCGGCGCTCAACGTTACCAGATCCGCCTGAATTTCCAGCTCCCGCTGCAAGATGTGATCTTTTACCGTCACCATCATGCCTTCGACGGAAGGCTCAACCCGGGGCGGATGTTCCGGTTCAAACCGGATAAAAATGACACCCAGGTTTCTGGCTTCCTTGTAAAAGTCTTCCATCAGGCCGTAGGTCCGGATATCCCGGTACAGCACGAACACGTTGGTCTCGGGATTCAGTTTCTTGATGATCAGGGCGTTTTTGACCGCATTCTGGCAACAGATCCGGGAGCAGTTGACGTTTTCCTCGTTTCGGGAGCCCACGCACTGGATCATGACCACCGATGACAGATCGGCAGCGCCTTTTTCCTCCAGAATATCCCCGAGCTGAACCTGTGTCACGACCCGCAGATCCTGATTAAAGCCGTATTCCTTGGGTGTATATTCCCCGGCGCCGGTGGCGACAATGATGATGCCATGCTGGATGGTGCGCTTTTCGTTTTCCGGGCCGACCAGGGCACTCGTGGTAAAATTTCCCTTGTACCCGCTGAAGTCCACCACCCGGGCACCGGTAATGACCTCGATTTTATCGTGGCCTGTAACTTCCACAATCAAATCGTTCAGATACGCCTGAATGTCCCCGCCTTCAATGGTGTGATGCAACTTTCGTGAAAAGCCTCCCAGCACGGCCTCTTTTTCAAGAAGCGCCACATGGAACCCCTGCTTCCCCAAGCCCAGAGCCGCATTCATTCCCGCAACGCCGCCGCCGATGACCAGAGCCTGCTTGTTGACGGAAATGACTTTTTCCTTGAGCTGTTTCAGCGTGGCGGACCGGGCCACGGCCATTCGAACCAGATCCTTGGCCTTCTGGGTGGCAATAGCAGGCGTCTTGGAATGAATCCAGGAGTTCTGGTTGCGGATATTGGCCATTTCAAAGAGATAGCGGTTCAGACCGCAGGCCTCCAGGGTTTCCATGAACATCTGCTCATGGGTTTTGGGACTGCAGGAGGCCACGACCACACGGTTCAGCTTGTGCTCGATGATCTTTTCCTTGATCTTGTCCTGGGTGTCCTGAGAGCAGGTAAACAGGTTCTGATCCGTATAGGCGACATAAGGCAGGGTTGCCGCATATTCGGTAAGCGCCGGAACATTCACGACTCCCCCGATATTGATGCCGCAATTGCAGACAAAGACCCCGATCCTCGGCGTTTCTGAGGCCACATCCTGCTGATCCGGCATCACAATGACCTTGGTATCGGTGCCGCGGGCCTCGCTAAGATCCGAGCCTGCAGCACAGGCGGCCGCGCTGGCCTCGGTGATGGAACCGGGAATGTCCTTGGGGCCTTGAAACACCCCGCAGGTATAAACCCCTTCCCGTGATGTGGACACCGGGGTGAAGGGATCGGTTTGGACAAAATTATATTTATCCAGTTCAATCCCTAATTGCTGCGCCAGTATTTTTGAGGTTTCAGGAATCTGAAGCCCCACGGAAAGAACCACCATGCTGAAGGTCTCTTCCAGAATCTCACCGGCCTCATTCACGAATCGCACGGTCAGATCCCCGGTCTCCGGAATTTCGGTAACCGTATGGACTCTCGACTTGATAAACCGGACCCCGTCCTTGTCCTTGGCCCTCAGGTAGTATTTTTCGTAATCCTTACCAAAGGTGCGGATGTCCATGTTAAAGATGGCGCAATCCAGATTACCATGCGCATGTTCCTTGGCAATCATGGCTTCCTTGACCGCATACATGCAACAGACCGAGGAACAGTAGCCGTTTCCGCATTTATTCGTGTCCCGGGAGCCGATACACTGAAGCCAGGCGATCTTTTTGGGTTCTTCCCGGTCCAGGGGACGGCAGAGGTGCCCCCGATACGGTCCGGATGCACTCAGAATGCGTTCGAATTCCTCACTGGTAACCACATTGGCGGATTTTCCATACCCTAGAAAATCCAGACTGGAAGGATCATATCCCTGACTGCCGGACGCCAGAATAATGGAGCCGACCGTCAGAGTGGATTCCCGCTCAGTGTCATCATACTGAATGGCCTTGGCCACGCACATGTTCTCGCAGAGCCCGCAGCCGATGCAGGTATCGGTGTCGATGCCAAAGGCCAGGGGAACAGCCTGAGGATATTCAATGAAGGCAGCTCTGCGATCGTCCAGTCCTTTGTTGTAGCGGTTGACTGCGGTAACCGGGCAGTGCCGGGCGCATTCCCCGCAGCCCGTGCACTTTATCGGGTCAATGTACCGGGGATGGTTAACCAGGGTGACGGTGAAATTACCGGACTCCCCTTCAACCAATTTGATTTCGCTATTGGTGATGATATTGACGTTCAGATGCCGGCCGACCTCGACCAGTTTGGGTGAAATCACTCACATGGCGCAGTCATTGGTCGGAAAGGTCTTATCCAGCCGGGCCATCATGCCCCCGACCGTCGGCAACTTATCAACGAGATGCACATAATAATCTGAATTGGCCAGATCCAGCGCGGCCTGCATACCGGCAATTCCGGCGCCCACGACCATCACTGATCCACTTGTCTTGCCACGAACCGATCCCATGATAACTCCTCTAGCGTAACACTCTACACTATGTTATACGTGATGATATATTTGAATTTTTTATAACGCTCCGAAAACAGGAACACACTCCGTATGACCCTTGAACTCGATCATATTGGTCTTTTCCATATCCGCCAGAAGGTAGGAAATCCGTTTGAGCCCCAGCCCGATTCGCTGGCTGATGGCTCTGACGGATGTAAAACCGGCAATGATGGCCTGGCGGATCAACTGTTTTTGGTATTCCCTTTCCAGAACTTCATCCAGAATGGCCTCAAACCGCGCCTTATCCCACTTGCGGCCATACACATCGCCTCTGGCCAAAAGTTTGAGTTCTTTTCCAACCATCCAGCGCAGGGTTTCGGCTTTTAATGTTTCTTCCGCAGCCGCCAGCTCCAGGGAGAACAGTTCCGGATCAAAATTCCCCAGGGCCTTGACATTGTCGATGACCGCCGTGGATATCTCGACAAACCGCTGGGCTTCGGCGGAAGAAAGCCATGCCAGATGGAGCCGGTTTTCACCGATACCGGAGAGTTTCAGCAGTTTTTGGGTCATGAGAATCTTTTTTTCAGCTTGAATATTACCTTCCAGGTAATGGCAGTCGCCGAAATGTCAGCCGGCCACCAGAACCCCGTCACACCCGCTTTTCAATGCCTGAACAATAAAAAGCGGATCCACGCGCCCCGAACACATGACCCGGACGGTTCTCATATTCGAAGGGTGCTGAAGCCTGGACACCCCTGCCAGATCAGCCCCGGCATAGGCGCACCAGTTACAGAGAAACGCAACAATTTTGGGTTCAACTTGTTCCATATTTACACCTTTTGCATAGTGGTGAATGATTCACCGCGTTAAACCGCCGCACAGACCGCCGCTATTATCTGATCATCCCGGAAATGCAGCATATCAATGGCCTTCTTCGGACAGGATGAGGCGCAAAGCCCGCATCCCTTGCAAGAAGCGGAAATGTTTTTGGCTTTAAATCCCTTGCCGTCCGCATCTTCCTGAATAATGGCGCCGAATGGACAGACCTCGGTGCACAGACCGCAACCGATACAAAGATCCCGGTTGACTTGAGAGACCAGCGGGGATATCTGAATGGAAGCTCTGGCCAGAACCGTGGCGGCCCGCCCGGCCGCCGCCATTGCCTGGGCAATGCTTTCATCCAGCGACTTGGGATAATGGGCCAGACCGCAGACAAAAAGGCCGTCTGATGCAAAATCCACGGGCCTCAGCTTGGCATGGGCTTCCATGAAGAAATTTTCGGCATTGACCGGAACCTTGTAAAATGCGGCAATATCCGCATTCGGTGAAGGCTCGATGGCGGTTGCCAGATTCACCAGATCCGCATGTATCAAAAGCTCTTTCTGGAGAATCGGGTCAAATATCCGAACCGCAAGCCCATCAGGAGTTTCCGTTACAACGGGTTTTTTCTCCAGGCTGTAGCGGATGAAGATAACGCCTTTTTCCCTGGCTTTTTTATAGAGAATTTCCCGCTCGCCAAAGGTCCGGATATCCCGGTAAAGGACAAAGACATCGGTATCCGGCTGTTTTTCCTTGATGGCAATGGCCTGGGATACGGATGCCGAACAGCAGATCCGGGAACAATAGGGCCGCTTTTCATCCCGCGAGCCCACACACTGAATAAAGACCACGCTCCCGGCTCCGGCCAGTTTCTCCGGGTGGTTCTCCAGATCGTGCCACCGGGTGACGGACGGGTGGCTGCCGTAAAGATATTCTTCGGTTCCGGCTGCCTGACCACCGGTTGCCATAATGGCAACCCCGTGTTGAATGGTGTGGTTTTTTTCGCCGGCCTGAATCCGGGTTTCAAAATTGCCCACAAAACCGGATGCCTCAACCACTTCAGCCTGGGTCAAAACCGTAATCCGGGGATGCCGGTTGACGCGTTCGATCAGATCTTTCAGAAACTGCTGAACATCTTCCCCAGACCAGGTGGTATGCACATCCCGGGCAGAGCCACCCAGACTGTCGGATTTTTCAACAAGGGTCGCGCTGAAGCCCTGGTCCGCCAGACTAATTGCCGCAGTCATGCCGGCAACGCCGCCGCCGATGACCAGAGCAGACTTGTTGACGCTCACGGACAGCGAAGGAATCGGTTCCAGCAGGGTTGCCCGGCTGATCGCCATCCGGACCAGATCCTTGGCCTTGTCCGTTGCCTTTTCCTTTTCCCCCGAATGTACCCAGGTGCACTGATTCCGGATGTTGGCCATCTCGAACAGATAGGCGTTCAATCCCGCATTTCGAAGGGTTTCCTGAAACAGCGGCTCGTGCGTTCTCGGCGTACAGGCCGCAACCACGACGCGGTTCAGGCGCTGCTCGCGAATGATCTCGACCATTTTATCCTGAGCATCCTGGCTGCAGGCAAAAAGGGGCTCTTCGGTATAAACCACATGACCCAGCTCCCTGGCGTACGCCGCAACGGCCGGGACATCGGCAATGCCGCCGATATTGATGCCGCAGTTACAGACAAATACACCGATTCTCGGTTCTTCGTCCTGGACGGCCAGTTCATCAGGAAAGATTTTTTCCTTTACCAGCGTTCCTCTGGCCGCTGACAGACTGATACCGGCGGAGCAGGCCGCGGCGCTGGCTTCGACCACGGACTGCGGGATGTCCTTGGGGCCCTGAAGGGCGCCCGCCACAAAAATCCCTTCCCGTGATGTGGAGACCGGGGCAACATCGGACGTTTTAACGAATTTATAGGAATTCAGATCCACACCAAGGGTTTGGGCAGCCTCGATGGCGGATGTTGCCGGCTCCATGCCCACGGAAAGCACCACCATGTCAAAGTCTTCGGACACACGCTCCCCGGCGTCCGTTGCGTATACCAGGTTAAGGGTTCCGGTTTCATCGATTTCGGTAATGGTATGGACCCTGGAGCGAATAAAACGGACGCCTTGGGACTTGGCGCGTTCGTAATATTTTTCAAAGTCCTTGCCGTGGGTCCGCATGTCCATAAAAAAGATCGCAGGCTCGAAATCCGGTCCCAGATGCTCCTTGGCAATCACCGATTCCTTGATGGCATACATGCAGCAGACCGATGAGCAGTATTCATTGTCGCAGCGGTTCAAATCGCGTGATCCCACGCACTGGAGCCAGGCGATTTTCTTGGGTTCTTTGCCATCCGAGAGACGATGGATATGACCCCCGAAAGGTCCTCCTGCAGACAGAATCCGTTCGAATTCCATGCTGGTAACCACATTGGGAAATTTAGCGTGCTGGTAATTATCAAACCTGTCCGGATTAAAAGGGGTAAATCCCGCGGTCAAGATGACCGAACCTACATTGAGGGTTATATCTTTTTCGACGTCATCAAATTTAATGGCGTTTGTCGGACAGAATTTTTCACAGGCCCGGCATTTGCCTTTTTGAAAATAAATACACCGATTCTTATCAATGGCATACTTCAGCGGCACTGCCTGGGCATAAGGGACGTAAATGGCTTTTCGCTTGGCCAGCCCTTCATTGAATGGGTCCGTGGTTTTTGCCGGACATTTTTCCGCGCAGGTTCCGCAGGCAATACATTTTTCCATATCCACAAAACGGGGGGATTGTTTGAGGGTAACGGTAAAATCGCCGGAATTGCCGGAAATGGAAGTCACTTTGGAAAGGGTGAGAAGTTCGATGTTCATGTGCCGGCCGACCTCGACCAGTTTTGGGGAAATAATTCACATGGAACAGTCGTTGGTGGGAAACGTCTTATCCAGCTGGGCCATGGCGCCGCCGATGGCCGGGCTTTCTTCAACCAGGTAAACATAGTATCCAGATTCAGCCAGATCCAGAGCCGACTGCATACCCGTGATACCACCGCCCACAACCAAAACAGATCCTACCGGAGTCTTGTTGCTCATATTTGTCTTCCTGTTTTTCTCGGTAATTTAAGGGTGTCCACAACGCAAAAAAGCCATAATATGCCATAATATAATGGATTAGTCACAGTAAATTCACCCATCAATCATGTCATGATGCTGCCGGAAACTTGTCAATCCTGAAGTAACATTTTTGCTCGAATTTCAACCTTTGCCAAATAATCCAATACGTGTCAAGGAAATAATCATCCGGAAGACGGAATAATATAAGTTGCGGCAGCCATTTTCTCCGTCTGAATCGATTTATCTTTCATATCCGCAAGATAGTGGAACACGGCGTAAGTGATCAATCCATTTGGCTGAATTTCAGAGTAATCCAACGAAAATTGAAGATATTCGGCGTTCGATGAATTCGGTTGATTTGTTCACAACTTGTTTATAACCGGAGATCACCTTAAAATATTTGATAAAAAATCGGATTTTTAATAAGCTGTATTTCTGCATAGTTGATTATCTAAAATTATATTTATATCAATATTTCAATCAGATACGATGCGTGCGTATTTTTTTTGTCAGCCCTTCCAGATTCGGATTTATCCCGTTTGACTCTTTCCGGGTGCTTATGTAAAACCGAACTCACTCGAACGGAAGCTATCGGGTTTGACCCGATGGTCGCCATGAGACAGTTCCTTAATGTGTCAGAATCAATCACAAACGCCCCTGTTTTTTCGCATGCATTTCTTTGGGAGGTAGCAGGCTGTGATCGTTTTTTCATTCTATCGTAGATTTTCATTTCACTCAGATTCGCAACTCACAACTTACCCGGAACTGTCGAGACCATTATGGAATCCATCTGGAACAAAACCAAGGCCGTTATTAAAACCCGAATGCCCGGTCATAGTTATCGAATGTGGATTGAGCCGGTTGAATTTAAGAACGCGAATAATGGTGTCGTGGTACTTTCCTGCCCGAACCCGTTTTCAAAAAAACGGGTCCTTGAGGTTTACAGCGATCTGATCCTGTCGGAAATGCAGAAGATTTCAGGCAAGTCCTGTCAGATTGCCCTGGAAGTATCCGAAAAGCGTTCGATCTGTCACAGCCAACCGGATATCACCCATCAAAAACCCCTTTTTCCCCAGGCTGAGGCCCAGCCTTCAAGCGGCAGGTTTTTAAGAAGAGATTATACCTTTGATCAGTTTGTGGTCGGCGGCAACAACGATTTTGCCTATTCAGCATCCCTGGCTCTGGCCTCCAGAAAGAAAACCCAGCAGCATTCCCTGTTTTTGCTTTCAAAAACCGGCATGGGAAAAAGCCATCTGACCCAGGCCGTCGGCAACCATATATTAACGGAAAATCCGGCGGAAAAAGTATATTATATTACGGCGGAAGATTTTTCCAATGAAATGGTTTCCGCCTATCAACATGATTCCATCGACCAGTTCAAGAAAAAATATCGAACCGGCTGCAATGTCCTGCTACTGGATGATGTGCATTACCTCAGCGGCAAGGATCGAACGCAAGTCGAGCTGGCCATGACACTGGATACCTTGTATGATTCAGGGAAAAAGATTATTTTTTCCAGCTCCTATCTTCCCGGAGATATCCCAAAGCTGAATGACAAACTACGCTCAAGACTGTCCAGCGGATTGATATCCGCCATTGACCCGCCAAATTTCAGAACACGTGTCAGAATTCTTCAAAAAAAGGCAACCGCCAACGGCATTCATATCCCGGATGACATTACCCAGTATCTGGCCGGTGAACTGACAGAGGATGTGCGTCAATTGGAAAGCGGTTTGATCGGCATTACGGCCAAATCTTCCCTTCTGGGCGCTCCCATTGATATGGCGCTTGCTGAAAGCGTTATTAAAAACATTGTCCGCCAGCGCAAACTCATCACCATCGACGGCATTAAAAAACTGGTTTGCCAGGAATTCAACGTTTCCCCTCACGACATTGTCTCTGCTTCCCGCAAACAGGCCCTGGTAAGAGCCAGACAGATTGCGATGTATTTATCCCGGCGCTATACCGACTCACCCCTTCAAGCCATTGGAAAGTGCTTCAATCGTTACCATGCCACGGCATTGCATTCTATCAGCGCTGTTGAAAAAGGAATCCGGGACAACCGTTCCCTTCAGAAACAGATTGAATACCTTTGCGCCAAACTTGAAGAAGGAATCTGCTGATACGGGTAAAACGGTAAGGGGACGAATGCAGGACCCGTATAAAACGGGTCGGATGGCAGGCTTACTGATTTTTCTCGGAAAACGTTTCGGAATACATCAAGTCTTCCAGGATTTCAGCCCGGATGTGGTGGTTGCTTTCAATGGCACAGCGTAAGCTGAGGGCACAAAACTTGAAACACATGCGATCTTCGGCATTATAATCACCCAGACATCCCAGATCATCGCTCAGCACTTCAGCAGTAACAACCTTCTTTTTTTTCATGCATCTTCCTTTAATAGTCTGAGCATATCCTCATGTATCCATCCATTGGTTGCAAGAATCTCGTTGCCATGGATGGAAAATGCCCGATTTGAAAAATCCGTGATGTGCGCTCCTGCCTCCCGTGCAATCAAATAACCGGCTGCCGTGTCCCAGGGTTTCAGATTCTGCTCCCAGAACCCATCAAATCGCCCGCATGCCAGAAAACAAAGATCCAGAGAGGCCGAACCCAGCCGCCGGACACCTTGGGAAGCCCTCTGGCAGTTTGAAAACCGCATCATTACCTCTTGAATAATTTCGCTGAAATTATAGGGAAACCCGGTAACCAGCAGGCTTTCCAAAACCAGACGGGTTTCAGTGACATGAATCGGCCTGCCGTTAAGCTGAGCGCCCTGACCCTGTACTGCCGTAAACAATTCGCCGGACACCGGATTCAGGACAATGCCCACTGCGATTCTTCCTTCCATCTCAAAGGCAATCGAAACCCCGAACAGCCCAAGCTGGTGGGTATAATTGGTGGTGCCATCCAGAGGATCGATAATCCATCGGCTCCCCTGATTCTCGCCGCTCATACCGCTTTCTTCAGCCAGAATGGCGTGATCCGGAAAAACCTTATGGATCGACTCGATGATGGCTTTTTCCGAGCCCAGATCCGCTTCGGTAACCAGATCGATGGCACCCTTATGATCCGGAGCTTTGATTTTCCCCAGAAAAGTGCGAAGTACCCGGCCGCCGTTATAGGCTGCACCGATTCCAACCGTTTTGATGCGTTCAAGATTCATATCGTCAGCTTCGCTTATATGCCCTTTCCAGGGGATGTCAACCTTTTTGTCGCTGTTCAATAGCCCCAGCCATCGCTTCAATCAACGGCAGCAACGTGGCTTTGTTATTGGCGGAAACAGCAATGCCGCCGTGGCTGTTCAAGCACCGCTCAACCTCTTCTTGAGCCAGCGCATCCTGCTTGTTCAGAACCCGCAGGCAGGGGATTTGATTCAGCTCCAGACTTTCCAGAATCGCTTCAACCGATTGAATCTGGTCCTCGCAGCGCGGATTGCTGATATCGATCACATGCAGCAGCAGATCCGCGGTTTCAAGCTCTTCAAGCGTCGCACGAAAGGCCACCTGCAAGTCAAGAGGAAGATTCTTGATAAAACCGACGGTATCCGTGATAATGACATCGATGTCCTTGGGAAATCTGAGCCTCCGGCTGGAAGGATCCAGGGTTGCAAAAAGCCGCTGCTCCGCAAGGACTTGGCTCTGGGTCAGGGTATTTAACAGCGTTGATTTGCCCGCGTTCGTATACCCGACAATCGAGATCACCGGCAGGCCCTGCTTGCGACGCCTGGCTTTTTGCTGGCTGCGCTGCTGAACCACTTCGGCCAAGGCCTTTTCCAGGCGGACAATGCGATCTCGGGCCCGCCTTCGGTTGATCTCCAACTTGGTTTCGCCCGGACCCCTGCCGCCGATGCCACCGGTCAATCGGGACATGGCGGTATTTTTGGTCACCAGCCGCGGCAGCAGGTATTTGAGCTGAGCCAGCTCCACCTGAAGCTTGCCCTCGCGGGACCGGGCCCGCTGCGCAAAAATATCCAGAATCAGCTGCGTCCGGTCAATGACCTTCATCTCGATTTGATCAGCAATGGAGCGAATCTGGGAAGGGTTGAGTTCCTGATCGAAGATGATCAGGTCAGCCCCTTTTTGAATGGCCAGCAATGCAATTTCCTGAAGCTTGCCGATACCCATCAAAAACCGCGGATCCGCCTGCCTGCGATGCTGGAATACGGTATCCACAACGAATATGCCGCTGGAGCCGGCAAGCTCTTCGAGTTCACTCAGAGAATCCATGGCAGTCTTGCGCGATTCCGTCGAAACGCTGACCAGAAGCGCTCTTTCCTGCCCCTGCATGGAACCCGTTTTGGATTCTCGCACCATGCCGGCCTGCCCCAGTTCGGATTCAATGGCCTGGATGAGATTCAGACAGCCCATATCCAGCTTGTCGGCCGGAAAAGGCGGTAGAATTCGATACGGAGCCGCGGCGGATGCCGATGGCAGGATGTGGGCCGCCATGACTTCCAGGGGCTTTCCATTTGGAGTCAGGGTCAGCACGGCCATGAGATCCAGGCGAAGCAACGAAAGATCTGTCAGATCATCATGGGAAAGCGGCTCGGCTTTCAAATGGGTATGAATGCACCGGAGTCCCTTGAGCCGGTCCGAAGCGCTTCGGTATTCGCTGATATCCGGAAGAACAATGCCGTGATAATCTCCGATGATGACCGATATGACCTTGCCCTGTCGGTTGACCAGAATCCCGATCTGCCGCCGGATTTCATGAGAAAACCGGCAGAGTTCATCCGCTATTTCAGGGGAAACCAGATACTCGGGAGAAACACGCCTGTCGTAAATGTCTTCCAGGCCGGCAATCTGACTGGCCTTTAATCCGGAAATATTTCCATGGAGTTTTTTCATCTGATTTCCGGCGCCGGATTTTCAAAACGGGTATAGGATTTCAGGAATGTGAGCGGCGCAAGGCCCGTGGGTCCGTTTCGGTGTTTGGCCACAATGACTTCGGCCTTTCCCCGGTTCGGATTGTTTTCGTCCCGGTTGTATACTTCGTCCCGATAAATAAAGGTGACCACATCGGCATCCTGCTCCAGGGCGCCGGATTCCCGAAGATCCGACAACTGGGGACGTTTATCGCTGCGCTCTTCGAGCTTTCGGTTCAACTGGGACAGCGCCACAATGGGCAGATCCAGTTCCCTGGCAAGCGATTTGATGGATCGGGATATTTCAGAGATTTCCAGATCCCTTCGATCATTGGATATCGAACTTTTCATGAGCTGAAGATAATCAATGACAATCATTCCCAGGTTTTTTTCCATTTTCAGTCTTCTGGATTTTGCCCGGATGGTCATGGACGATATTTCCGGAGAGTCGTCAATGTAAATCGGCGCTTCCGAAAGAACACCGGCTGCGTGCGTGAGCCGCTCCCAGTCATCATCGCTGAAAAAGCCGTCCCGCAGCCTTACCGAATCAATTCTGGCCTCGGCGCAAAGCATCCGCATGGAAAGCTGCTCCTTGGACATTTCCAGGGAAAATATGGCGCAGGGAACATTGTGGTCGACAGCGGCATTTCGAACAATATTCAGGGCCAGGGCCGTTTTTCCCATACTCGGGCGTGCTGCCAAGATGATCAGATCCGAGCGCTGAAATCCGGACGTCAGATGATCCAGCCCGGTAAAACCAGTGGGCACGCCGGTCAAAAAAGTTTTATTGCCCTGGCGTTCTTCCAGCTTGTCAATGTTCTGTTCAATCAGGGTACCGATGTGATTGAAGGCCGGCTTGATCTTGTTTTCGGAAATCTCAAAAATAGCGGTTTCCGCAAAATCCAGGACATCGTCTACCTCTCCCTGATCTTCAAAACACCGCTTGACAATATGATTGGCCTTTTCAATAAGTCGGCGCAAACAGCCCTTGTCATGGATGATTCTGGCATAATGAACGGCATTGACGGCGATCGGAACCGACTCCAGGATCTGTACGATACTGGATACGCCGCCCACGGTCTCCAGATGCCCCTTGGCTTTCAGGGCATTGGTCAGGGTCACCAGGTCAACAGGTTCCCCCTTGCCAAAGAGCTCCAGCATGGTTGCGTATATTTTCTGATGGGCGGATCGATAAAAATCATCCGCAGCCAAGACTTCAACAATGTCCATCAGGGTGCTGTTGTCATGAAGAATGGCACTGATAATGGCTTCTTCAGCTTCGAGACTGTGGGGAGGAAGGTGGTAAAGAGATGGGTCTTGTTGGGATTTCATAAAGAATAACCAGACACAATGTAAGGTTGAGTAAGTTGAAAAGGTTGAGCAAGTTGAGTTTTTTCTAAAACTCCTCAACCATCCTCAACCTTTTCAATCTGATTTGACTCAACCGTAATTTAATCGGAAACGATTTCGACCGTGATTTCGGGCTCAACCCCTTTGTACACACGAATCGGAATTCGGAATGCGCCCAGGGTTTTGATGGGCTCTTTCATCAAGATCATTTTCTTTTCCACGATGATTTGCTTGGCAGCCAGCGCATCAATAATATCGCGAGTCGTAATAGAGCCATAGAGGCGGTTTTCATCACTCACCCTGGCAGGAATGGTGCAGACAACGCCTTCCAGTTTTTTGGCCATTTCTTCAGCAATGCCTTTTTCCTTGGCAATTTGAAGATCGACCCTGACCTTCTGTTGTGCAAACAGTTTGTGGTTTTGCAGACTGGCCAGAACAGCCTTTTTCTGGGGCAGCAGATAATTCCGTGCATATCCATCAGCGACTTTGACTTCACTGCCGATGATGCCCAGAGATTCAATGGTTTCAGTTAAAATGACTTTCATAGTATCCTCCACGTATCACCAAAGCCGACCCGTGAATCATAAAGCCTGCCACATCCGGCAGAATTCACGACTCACTGTTCAGCTTTTCGTTTCTATTAATTTTTCTAAAATCAATCCATAAATCGAAAAAACCCAGGCCAATAACCAGCAGGGAAAACAGTTGCTGAACCCCGATAAGGCCATACAGCACCCATCTTAATATTCGCGGAAACTTCCTTTTATCAAAATAAAACGAGACAATGGAAATCCCCTGAATAAAATAAATCATAATCAAGGCAATCACGATATTGAGTCCGATAATCTTCAGGGATTTTACCGGAATCAGCAGCAGCACGCCCCCGGCAATCACGATCCAGACCAGAACTTCGGGAGACTTCCATTGGGTCAGGCTGCCAAGGTCCGGAGTTTTCAGCCCCCTGAATCTGACCAGCGACCTTGTCATCAGCAGATTGACCCAGGTTACAAATAGGGCGGACATGACGGCCATCCCCGGAATAACCCGAACCAGCACGTACTGAATGGTCTCCAGCGACCGTGAAAGGGTCTGAAGGGTTTCTTCGGGCATCGACATTTGTCGATACAGCTCAAGGGTCAGGTCCAGATTCTGCTTGACATAAAGATTGACGAGACTGCTGAGCGCTGTCTGGCTGAAGGCGCTGTAAAATAACGCCAGGGCAACGCCGGATCCGATGACCGACAGACAGGGATAAAGAATTGTCTTTTCGACAGACGCCTCCTCCTCCAACATCTCCCCAAGCACAAAACCCAGGACCAGGAGTACCGCAAACAGCGCCAGATCAAATGAAAGGCCTTCGGCCATGATTGCCATGACGATACCGCTTATAGCCAGTATCAACCCCCCGGCGGATCTTCCCAGTTTATACCGATAATAACTGACCGGCAGCGGAATCAACACGACGCTGATGAACCCGATGATGGGAATATACAGGGTTGCGGCAAATATCAGGCAGGTAAAGCCCACGCCGGCCGCAATTTTTTTCAGTAAATCCCCATCCATTGGTAAGAACACAGGCTATATCCTCTTTACAGCATCATCCGGGCAAAAGCCTCAAGTTACATCTCGGCAGATCCGACAAAGGGCAGCAGCGCAATGGTTCTGGCACGCTTAATGGCCTCGGTCAACAAACGCTGGTGTTTGGCGCAGGTTCCTGAAATACGTCTGGGAATGATTTTTCCCCGTTCGGTTGTAAAATATCGAAGCGACTTTGAATCCTTATAGTCAATCACAATGGTGGCATCCGCGCAAAAGCGGCATATTTTCCGGCGATGAAATACCCGTTTTTTCCGGGTTACGGGTTTACGCTTATTTGAACTGTATGGAGCCATATTTATTCCTCCTCCTCATTATTTTCAAATGATGAATCGACGTTTTCATCAAATGGCGATTCCGGCTCGCCGGAAATGTCGTCCACGACGGACTTAACGGGCGAAGATTTGGCAGCAGCGATTTCTTCCTTGATTTTTTCGACATCGGCATTATCTGCCAGCATGATGGTCATAAATTTCAAAAACCGATCATTGATTCGGAAAAACCGCTCCAGTTCATCTACCGCAACACCGGTACCGCAGTAATCGAGGCGGATATAATATCCTCTTATCTTTTTTCGAATTTCATAGGCCAGCCGTTTGATTCCCCATTCTTCAAGTTCAATCAAAGATCCATTCTTCTGTAAAATGACATCCTTGATCTTGTCACAAAGGGAATTGCGTTCATCCTCGGGAACATCCGGATCAACGATCACAATTGTCTCATACCTTCTCATAAAACCTCCTTGTGGATATTAAGCCCTGAAACCATTCAGAGCAAGGACGAGGAACCCCCCAATCATGTCAGTACCATCTGACTGGATTTTAGGTTCCTCAAATTTTCTAGTATAGCCTTACGATTATCAGGATGTCAACAGCAAATAGAAATGGCCAGGAATATTCGAAAATTCGATGCTTCATTGTCGAATCAGCTCTTTCTCTCATCCAGCACATGGCGCACTTTATTGGAAAGCTCCGAGAGATTATACGGCTTTTGAATAAACCCATTGCATCCTCTGGCTATGATTTCATGCGCATGACCATTCATGGCGTATCCGCTGGAGAGCAGAACCGGCATCCCCGGCTGAATCTCGCGAATGCGATCAAACGTCGTGCCGCCGTCCATCCCCGGCATGATCAGGTCAAGGATTACCAGATCGATTTTGTTTCCCATGTCCGTAATCGTTTTGACGGCCTCATGACCTCTCCTGGAAAAAATGACCCGATAGCCCAACTTCTCCAGCATGGCCTGCCCCACATCAATGATCATCTCTTCGTCATCGACCAGAAGAATGGTTTCCGATCCCTTGATGAGCCCTGCTTCCGTGTGAACCTCTCGATGCACTTCCCTGTCCGATACCGGCAAATGGATATTGAAAGACGTTCCGTGACCGATTTCGCTGTAGACCGTAATCATGCCGCCGTGATTCTTGATGATTCCGTACGCTGAAGCCAATCCCAGGCCAGTTCCGCGGCTTTTTTCCTTGGTGGTGAAGAACGGGTCGAATATTTGCAGGCGGGTGGCCTCATCCATGCCGACGCCGGTATCCGTGATTGAAACCTTGACATAGCGCCCCGGTTCTATCTGATGGGGTTTGCAGTAAGCCTCATCCAGCAAGACGCTCTTTGTTTCCAGATACAGCTCACCTCCATCGGGGGGCATGGCCTGCCATGCGTTGACATACATGTTCAGAAGCACCTGCTCGATCTGCCCCCTGTCCGCCTCGACCGCCAGGGAGGTTTTTTGACATTTGGTATGGATCTGGATTTCTTTTTTTGTCCGGCTGAACATGGCTGAGCTGCCGAGCACCAATTCATTCATATCGATGGATTTGACTTCGTATTTGCCGCCACGGGCAAAGCCCAACAGTTGTTTGGTGAGGTTGGTTGCGCTTCGGATGTGTTCCTCGATGGCATGGATGTGTTCCCGATGCGGATGGGAAGTCTCCAGATCCAATGACAGCAGCGATGCATGGCCCTGAATGCCCATCAACAGGTTGTTAAAATCATGGGCGATACCGCCGGCGAGGGTGCCAATCGCCTCAAATTTCTGGGCCTGCTGAAGTTTTGCTGAAATCAGCTTGCGTTCCGTAATGTCGCGCGTGATGGAGATGATATGCGATACGCCTTTCAGAGAAATGACTCTGGCAGACATCAACGCGGTAATAAGGCTGCCATCTTTTCTTCGGAACCGGGCTTCGAGATTCTCGAAAAAACCATTTTCCCGAAGCCCCTGGACCAATTGTTGCCGGTCGGCAGGATCATGCCATAAGTTTATTTCCGAGGAGGTCCTTCCAATCACGTCTTCACGGGTATAGCCGGTCGCTCGGGTGAACCCTTCGTTGATATCTACAAATAAACCGTCATCCAGGCGATTGATGTTCACTGCATCCGGACTGAAATTAAACGTCAGGCGGAATTTTTCCTCGCTTTCCCGCAGCGCATCTTCAGTCCATTTGCGTTCGGTAACGTCCATAATGATGGCAATAAGCAGGTCCGGGGCTATTTTTTCAGAGGAGAGGCTGATATACAATTGTTTTGCGCTTAAAATGGAGGTATATGGACCTTCGTAATGGTGTACGCCATCATCGGAGATGGCATTCACCAAATTTTGCCGTATAGGTCCTTCAGACATTCTATCCAGCAGGTTCAGTCCGATATATTCTTCCCGGCGAACACCGAATATGTTTGCAAAATGCTGGTTGCAGTCCAACACCACACTTTGACTGTTGAAAAGAATAAGACCGACAGGTGAGCGATTAAAAACAGCCTGAAGTTTTTTCTCGCTTTCCAGTAATATCTCATCTGCGCGCTTTCTATCAGTGATGTCATGCGCCACTGCAAAGGTGACGCCACGTTTGGGTATGGGATGCGATACCCACTGCAACCAGCGGTAGGTACCGTCCTTGCATTGGTACCGATTCATGAAATCGATGACCGTTTCCCCTTTTTTCAGCCTCTCGTTGATCATCGCGAAGGTGGGTGCGACATCGTCGGGATGGATGAACTTGAGGAAGGAACGATCGAGCAATTCCTGTTCCGAATAACCGAGTATTCTGGTGAATGCGGGATTCACCTTCAGGAAGGTCGCGGAATTGATGTCGGCAATACAGATCAAATCCAGAGACATCGAGAATATATCGGCAAGCTCCTCCCGACTCTCCCACAATGACGCCTCCGCATGCTTGCGTTCGGTAATATCCGTCGTAAATCCGTCGATGATGAACGTGCCATCCGATAACTTTTCACGTGCCCTGGCGTTCATGCTGAGCCAAAGGCATTTTCCATTAAGTCCCCTCGCCTCGTATTCAAAGTTCTCCACCGCACCCTTTTCTCTCATCAGGTCAATGAACACCTTTCGGCGATTGGGATCTACATAGAGGTCTCTGGCCAAATCCTGAAAGTTATCAACAGCGTCTTGAGGTGAAACCGCGCCCAAAATTCGTGCCATCTCGGGATTCACGAAAAGAGCCTGACCTTTTGAATTGGTTTTAAAGATGCCCACCGGAGACAGATCAAACAGCTCTCGGTACTTTCTTTCACTCTCCCGTAACGCCTCTTCCAATTGCTTCTGGTCGGTGATGTCTCGCCATACACAGTGGTAAAAAATGCGCCCCAAAATATCGGTTGACTGCGCCGTTACGAGGATATTCCTGATTTCACCCTGCCGGGTGCGATGCAGGGTTTCAAAAGTGTTCCGTCCTTCGCGCATAACTTTCACGATGCGCGAACGCGTCTCTTCAGCTGTCTCAGCAGCTTCGAAATCGGAGATATTCAACCGGGCAAACTCCTCGCGGGAATAACCCAACTGCCGGTGGGCTGTCTCATTGAAATGCAAAGGCCGCGCCGTCTCCGGATCAATAATCACAATACCTTCGGGTGAATGCTCGAACAAAAGGCGGTAACGCGTTTCAGGGTCACTCAGCGCTTCATCGACCTGCTTTTGTTTTTTGATTTTCTTCCGCAACCCAAGGGTTTTTTTCGTAACTTCTCTTTTCAAATACCAGAGCCCAAGGATTATCAGAAAGAAAAGAATTAAAACGAGAATATAAAACAAATAGTGAAGCATCATTTTCTGTTTGATTTCATGCCAAGGACCGTCAACAAAATTGACCTCCAATCCGACTGATTTAGTAACGGCCTTTAATAAATCAACTAAAAAACCATCAGCGCTTCCATCTGGCCGGACCAAGGCAAATGGGGGGTAGTCCAATTCACTTGCGAATATAAGTATTCGACGGGTCGGCAAAGTCTGATCATCCGCATTTACCTGAGGCGTTATCAGCACAAGGATGATAGCAATTACAAGAAGTTGAAAAAAGGAGATTACCCGATTAACCAACATCAATAAACCTCAATTCTTTTCAGTTTCATTCTGAATACAACAAGAACCAACTTGCATAATTAAGTGGCTTGTATCGTTGAAATTATTTATAGCCCCCACCCCTCCCCATGTATTCCTTTCTATATCTTTGCCTATTTAGTCGATCAATCAATAAATCCCCATCCCTATTATCCCCTCCCCCCTGAATGACCAGGTCTGTACTTTTGTATCGGTGTTCCATAGTTCTGAATCATTGTTTGCATTTCAGGGCTCAATTGTATGATGAGTTCTGCATTGTAAGTACAGGAAGGAGTAGAAGGTAATGTAGGAGTTTTGTATAGCTCCCTGGCTGCTATAGCATAAAAACGGGACATTGCAGCAGGAGAGCCGTCTCTGACTGCCGGATCAACATCGGTTATTATAATTGAAATAGTATTGTCAGTGTTGCGGACAATATCAAACGTACGGAACTGCTGGGGGAAATCCCTTAATGAAGCTGTCTGAACCTCCCAGAAACCCAGTTCAGGTTGGTTGGGATCAGGTGATATAAACGGGGTAACCTGATTATTATGCTGATGTCCTGCAAGCCACAGGATTAAATTCGGATATGTCTGAAGTGTGGCAATCAGTTCAGTATCGGTTATATAAGAGGTGGGTCCCCAGCTTCCGGTTTTACCACTACCAAATGGTAAGACGCCTATCGGTACATGTGTTGCGATGATCATAAGCTTACCTTCAAACTGGCCCTGATCAAGTTCACTTATAAGCCAATCATAACGGGATTTATCGAGAGAGCCATTTCCATAGTTGGGAAGATTGGGAACTTTTTCACTTTGTGTATCGTCGAGCATAATAACCCTTATGGGTATATTCGATTTCGGATCGAAACTATAAGAGGCAAAGTCACGGTGGATATTGGTCCGGGTAAAACCGTGACCCACCGGATTTGAAGACGTATCAAAAAACTCTCTAATCCAATTTTTCATATCAAGTGAATGACGTTTCGGATCGGCGACAACCTCAATAGCACTTGTGCCACTCGAAGGTCCTGCACCGATAATATCGCCGTAAGGTGTACTGCCGTCGACTGTGCCCATATCGTAAGTACGTTCATTAAAGCCATCAGGATCGGTAAATACATCTCCCAATCTGAGGATATCATCACCGATATAGTTCTTTCGGAGGTAATGATTCACAGGATTTGAACCAAACCAGAAATTATCGTGGCTGCCTTTAGTCTGATACCAGGGGATTGTCTTATCAAGCCCTGCAGCCTTGTAAGGTTTCTGATAATCGATTGTGTACTCTCCGGCATGAGCACCGGAACTTGGTGTAATGAACTTACCGTCAATGACATCAATATACCATCTCACTTCGTTATTTTGACAGTTGTTACATGCATCTCCAAGAAAGATACCACAATCAAAGGGCTTTTGTTTGTGAAGGGCATTTACCGTCTGGATGGCTGCGTCAAGAATATGAGTTGTATAGAGCATGGTATATGTTATTCCAGGTATACCGTTAACAAAGTGTTTCTTCAGAAGATAGAAGGGTTGACTGGGAGATTCTTTGTCGTAAACATGTGTGTCAGAGATGGTAAAAAAACTCAAAAGTGATGCAGTATTAGTGGCTGATGAAACGTTATAGCCAGCAGGCATGATGCTTGGATCCTTTCCATAATCGATACCAGGGACATAATGCCAGAGGCCATAGCCGTTTTCTTTGAATTTTGATGGATCCCAGGGTAAAATCGTATTAGCATCAGCAGTTACTGAGTCAGGCACTATGGCCCTCTGGCGGGTTGTATAAACCTCGGAAGAAATCGGATAACCTTCGAAAGAAATCGGACATCGTTCCTGACCTTGAGCACTGTCGCCGCTTCCGAACATCAACGGACCCAGTGAAACACATGCAACCGCTCCTAGGGAAACTTCTATAAATCTTCGGCGACTAATATTGTTGCTGAAAAGAGGGTCACTTTTCTCAGTAGGATCGTCGTTTGCCATTTTACATTTCCTTTCACCTAAAGGTTATCAGACATTTCCAGCCTTCTTTCAGAGCCAGCAAGTTGGACTGATTTGAGAGCCAATAATAGGGTTTGTCAAAAACAAAATTGACCGCGTTATATTCTTAAAGTTGTGAATAAACGATCATGTTCCAATAGATAACCCGTTGGCTTTCATCGGAAACCCTGTTTCCGAAGCGGATCGTTTCTTCCTGTTACAGCAGGATTCATGCCATAACGGCGGTTATTCATTTTCTGTTAATATCAGTTTGAAATTATATGGAAAACTTATATTTGAATTAGTGTAGAGAGCGATGAGGCAACGACATGGATGTCGCTGTCTTTCTCAAATCTTGCTGAAAACCAATGCATATATTTCAATAACACACTAATATAATGGTTTAATATGACATGCGACATAAAAGGCAGAAGCTGCGACACGAATGTCGCTGTAAGCGGATATGCGGAAGGAGAAAGATTACAGCATAGGATTCAGTTTTATGGGTTCCTCGATGTATTGTATGGGTGATCCACCCGAAATAACTAAAAACAGATTTGAAATGTCAGCAATTCTTTTGGTGTTGATAATATTTCCGGACCGTCCAAAACTCAAGAAGAGGATAACAAGTCATGAAATTGAGGTAGTTGAGCTATCCTGAATTTTTCTGACCATCTTGGGCATTCGGCCCCACTCAGATAGCCAGCAAAGTTTAAGGATTATTTTTCAATGCTATGACCAATTCTTTCACTGACCTTGGAGGGACAGGAAAACCTGGCTTGTTTTCCATTTCAATTGCACCTTCCGGACACCCCGTGGCACACACCCCGCACCCAAAGCATCTATCGATATTGACCACAGGCACATTTGCATCACCCATCGTCAAGGCTTCAGGCGGACACCGTTCAATGCACGTCTCGCAAGCAATGCAACGCTCGGCATCAAATGAGGGCTCGAACCCCGAATTAAAAACAAGGCCGGGTCTGGGTTGCTTCAAAATCTGACCGACCACCTCACAGTGCCAACGATCACAGTTGCACATGAAATCAATTTCATCGGTCGTGTTGCGGCTCATGTGGATTAGACCGGCTTCCTCGCAGCGGCTCATGATTTCTCTCGCTTCCTCTCTATTTACCTGCCTTCCCCCCAACCGCTCGGTGAGATTTTCTGCAAGCTCACCGAACCACATGCAAACTCCGACGGGCATTCCATGGAGTTCCTCGCCGCGAAGCTTTGCAGCCTGGCGACAGTAGCAGGCTCCTACGCTAATGAAGTCGTATTTGTCTATGTAAGTCATGACCTGATCGTATGTGTGGATGGTATTTCCGGCCTTGATCGTCCGGTCAACAGGAATGACCCGTGTAACGGGATAGGAAATCTTTTCAACGCCTCTGGCCTCTGAATAGGCTTTCTTGTATGTGTGGATCAAGCGGGCGATTGTCTTTTCCCGCTCGGTTTCCAGGCCGCCGATGAACATGAACTCGAAGATACCCGGCATGAATGGCAATCCACGGTAGAGCACGCCACAGGTGGTCTTGGAGACCCCGCACAATCCCCTGACGGCCATTCTTTCGAGGATCTTTGAGACCTCCTCAGTACTTCGGCCAGTCTTGGCGACAATTTCTTCAACGGGAGCTGGCTTTCGCGGCAGGATATTGTTGATCTTGGCCTCTTCGGGATCGAAGAGCTCTTTTACCAGCACGAAAAACTCAGGTATGTCCAAACCTGCGTACGGGCCTCCCCGGCTTTTCATCACTTCAAGCAAATCTCGATATACCTTCTGAGTCATTTAGAACTCTCCTTTTATCGTTAATGGATGGATCTACCTGGTTTTGAATGAACGTTTGCGTTTTTCTGAAGACGCTCTTAAGGTATCCTTAATTCTCATGATCCCATTCATCCAAAAACGACCCTATGATAAAGAAATCGTGCCTGTCAAATGAATTATCCACATTCCGATTCATCGTCCTGACAGGGCAATTTGTGTTTGGAGTTCATTATCGGTTCCTTTCTGTTTCGGCTGACTAAGAGCCTGTCACATTGTCCAGATTTTGGGGACCACAGCAAATTGCCGGATTTTCACAAGACGGCGTGTTTGCCGTACCAGCCTCAAGGAACACTATACAGTTTGGTTCATTTTATCCAATGTTGGTGGGTTGAAATATCCAGAATACTGTACCCGATTCAGCATGTATTGAGAACAATGTACTATTGTTGTAACGATGTTGATTTATTGGTCACCATCGGGAATACACGAAAAAGCTTTAGGTCTGCGATCCCCTCCCATTGCGGCAGTCGTGCCATCGGCCCTTCAATCCTGACCAAAGGAGGTTGTCGATTCGCCAATGCATTGATTTTCGCCCAAAGAGTGATGTCTCCCCAAAATTGTGGTGGATTGTCTTTTTCTGATACATACGAAAAGATTTCTCTTGGAGTCTCACAACCGGAATAAATTGCATCCATTGCAAGTTTTTCAAGCAAACCCAAACCCGTTATACGGTCCGGCTGTTCCTTGATCCAGCGGCTTACAGCAGCGGGAACCCAAGGCAAGGAGGCCTTTTGGTAATCTGACAGTTTGCCAAAAACAATATGATCTTGGAGTGCGAACGCCCGATCAACATATTCTGCAAATAGAAACTGATCCATCGTTACTTGTTTACGCCGGTCATAAACGGATGCGAGTTGCTCAGGAGAGAGTTGTCCAAGACCATTGAAAGGCTTGATTCCAGGAAAAGCATCAACGCAAATAATGTTAGCATCCAGTATTTCCAAAAATCTCATGCATGATAGAATATGACAAAGCATAGACTGGTCGAAAAGACATGCATCAAACCAGAGAATCACGCTGTTATTTTGCTTTGCTTCTTCGAGCTTGACGTACTGAGCTTTCAACGTCTCAAGCACACGCTGACTGCTAAGCCCTCCGCCTGTTGTTTCCTCAAGAAAGTGTGCCCGGTCGTGCAAAGTATCATCATCCGGCCATCCAGGTTTTCTCAGGCCGTCGTAAAGGATGTCGTGCCAGACAAACACTTCACCGGAAATTCCGCTCTTTGCAAGACGGTCTCCCGCTATGTCTCCGCTTGTAATGTGAAGAACTGATTTCATCGTTCTCCCCCCCCCCCCTTGCCGGACAAGAGATTACCCGACCCTGTCTCGATATATCGTCCGGTCATGTGTATTATACGGTTCCTCGCTGTTTTGTATGGGTTAGTTATCCGAAATATCAAGGAACTATA
>Ga0268283_1000175_pt1 | contig 60901 bp, 61 predicted proteins | sample saktaG_13_FD_190140 | JGI IMG/M metagenome (GOLD analysis project Ga0268283, IMG submission 190140) | Saline water microbial communities from Sakinaw Lake, British Columbia, Canada - sak_2013_06_06_36m | ecosystem: Environmental > Aquatic > Non-marine Saline and Alkaline > Saline ...
ACTTTTACACTTTGGACACTTCTTGCTGCTTTTTTAAAACTCATTTTAGATGATCCTTTACAAACCACCATGGTAGCGAGGTTTTCTAAGGGTTTCAGCCTCTATTTTTTTTCATTACGCCATAATTTTTATATATCCTTCCTCTTGCAAACGAAGGTATTCGATTTTATTGACTTCTTTTGTGTCAGTATGATCCAGATCTAAAACAATCTCGTTATTCACATTTTGCCCCTATGTATCAATATTTAACATTTTATATCTAAAAAACAATTGTACAGATTATACATTAGTACTATTAATTTATAATAATTTTATAGTTTGCATCTTTTAATGCTTTTGTTTCTATTAATTGTGTTACTATTTAATAGATGAAAGTACAAAACGCAAAAATAATGACAGCTCATCTCAATGGGAATGAAGCAGAAAAAATCACTGCATTAAAAGAGCTATTGAGTCTTCCAGACGATGAAGCGTTTGACAGATCAACTTTTAATTTTTCTAATGCAGGCTTGAAATATAAACCTTACCATAGATCAGATTTTGAACTATCCAGAGACGAGCTTATCGAAAATTCATATGCTGTTTTTTCACAATTTTATGATGATATTAGTCTTGAGAAATTCTATCAGTTAAAGCTAGAACTGTTAAAACTCCCCATTGAAACATTTCCTGTCATCTTATTTTTTGAAAACAAATATATAGATTTGGCTATTTATCACATATTTCATTTTATTAAAAATACAAAATACATTATTGCACATCTTGAAGACAAGAAACGCCACTTCTATTCAAAATACCAGACCAATGTTCTAGAAATTCACATTAAGGATTTAGAGCATATTAAGACAACTAAGTTTTTATACCCTGCTTCTAAATTTGATCAAGAAATTTTAGAAAAAAAAGAAAAATTACTTTCTTTTGCAAATGAAAACTATTCTATGCTATTCGCTTGGAATGCTATGATCGCCAGTCTAAATATTAAAGGTGTATTTGTTGATCAAAGTATAGATAAGGCGATGGAAGTATTCATAGATAGTTTAAATACAATAAGAACGACAAAAAAAGATGCAATAAAAAGCCTTGCTGTTCTTCTTTTTAAATTACATGATGCCCATATGAACGATATTGATATTGAATTATCGGTTGAGAATATTTTGAGAATATTTTTTAAAAATGAAATTGAAGAACTTAACAAAAATAAAAAACTATCTTCAGATTATCTAGACACCTTTAAAATTACATCTAAAGAATACAAAAAAAACGTATATATTTCTTCTGTATTTGACGGGATACCGATTTATGGCATTAACGATGAAAACAAATATGTTTATTTTTATAAGATGACAGATAAAGAAACAATGAATATGTGTCATTTTTTATATAAACAAGCCTCTTTATCTTCTCCAAATATACCAGATGAAGAAGATTATTGTCAACTACTCTACCAAGAGCTTAAAAACCCACACGGACAGTCTTATAAAAAACAATATCCAGAATTCTTTGCCAAAGAAAATTTGAATGCATTAGACATCATGGCAACTTTTTTACACGAAATGAAAAAAAGTACTCCTGACTACTTGAAATAATCCTCGTATACTTCGTGCCGTAACCGTTACCTAAACATCCAAAGCGCTTTGGTTAATTCATATCCAGAAAGGATTAACTATGTTGAAAATGAAAGCTGTTCTATCGAACAAATACAAGTCTAACGACTATATTGATAAAGAAACAGGTGCGATCACTAAAGGTCGCAATAAATTGCAGTTGCTCATCGAGAAACCGTTAAAAAACGGCGGTATCAAAAAAGAGCTGATTGATCTATCCATACCCGAAGAAAAACTTTCCAAGTATGTCGGTATGGAAGGCAAAGAAATCGAAGTGGACGTTTCCTATTTCGGTCAATGTACATTTTTCGGTATCTAACAAAGAAATCGCAATGGTTACGCCATTGCGATTGCGAACGGGTGTGCGAGAGGTCGAAGTGCGCGGCATTACGCGCTACGAGACATGGAGCAAAGACCGTTTCAAACAATCAGCATATGTTAAGAACACAAACAGTGCTTTGAATCGGATTGGGTGCCCACTTGGTGGGCTATCCGATCAAAGCACTAAAAGAGCTCAGGGGGTTCTAGTAACACCCCCTGACATAAGTCATAAAACATTTCTCCCTCTCTTGGATTTACAAATAAAAAATGACGTTAAACGTCGAAAGGAAAAACCTATGCAAAATAGTCATGTCAAAAATATACCCTTTGCAAGTGGTATTGATGCACTCTATTACTTTGCACAATCAGGTGCTTTCTATGATCGTCTGTATCAGAACATAATCGATCAGATCGAAGATAAGAAAGCCTATTTTAAATCCCTTAACTATCAGTACGCTGATAATGACATCATCGTAAAGATCAACGGAATCGATGTGGTTTACAGCGGTATGGGTAGAGACGGATTTCACTGGTTTAATCATGACTTCTTTCGCTCAGGATTTAAAGACCCTGAGAAAGCCCTGAACATCCATAATATACGCATACAGCTCAATGGTAATGGTATCTATACTTTAGGGCTTAAATCGCTTATAGAGTATGTTAATAAGAAGTTCTTGGGTGAGTTCACTATGAATGTATTTCCGATCACTCGGATTGACCTTAATATGTTCATACAGCACGATTTCAGCTATCTAAGAAAAGAAATGATTTTGTCAAAAAAACAAAATCATTCCGCGAACATAGGTGAGCGTTCTAATGCCTATGAACTTGAAACGTACTATGTCGGCAAGAAACCTTTTTTGCTTCGTATCTACAATAAGCATAAAGAGCTTACAACCGCATCACAGATCAAACGGGAAATCATGCATAACCATTTCGGGATCAATGGGATGGATTTAGAGAAACCGATCTTTAACGTTGAATTTGAGATGCACAGAGAGTATTTAAAAACATTCGGAATTGATACAATCGATGATGCTCTGAAACATGCTGAGAGTCTTTTTAAAAGCTCATGTGATCTTATCAAGCTTATCGACACCGAAAGCATCAGTGAGAAACAATTGAACTCTCCTAACCGTAAACGGGCTGACATATTACCGATCTGGGAATATATCAAAGAGAATTACAACATCACTGAGTTTATGCAGATCGATACACCTCTGGAAAAAATCGAAAAGATCAGCTTCCGATATTCATTGCAAGATGCGGAGAAGTCGATTAAAAAGGTTATTACACGATTACTGGTACATCAAAATGACCCTACCCTGCTTTTTTTCCTTGATGTGCTTCAAAGAGCCAAAGCAGAATTTGAATTGCGAAAACACATCAAAAATCTGCATGAAGATCACACGGCGCAACCGACGTTTGAAGATGAACTCAAATTGTACAGTGATGAAGGATTGTGGAATCTGGATAATCGGCTCTCTATTGAGATGGACGGTTTGGCTATGGATTCGCCTGTGTACGATGATCTATCGTATAAATATATTGCACTTGTCAATGAGATGCAACGGCGAAAACTGATTCCCGATGTGTTTTAGGAATAGCTATGAAATACCTATCACTCCCCCATCTTGCAAAGTACTATGATGTCCATCCTGACACACTTCGTCGAATGTTTAGAACAATTAATATTATAAAAGATGAGCACTTTATTATGATCGGAAAAGCCGTACGTTTTAACGTTGAAAAGATGCACTCATTGATTATTCATGATGACATTGATCAACGAACGCAAGACGTACTAAAACGGTTGTTCGTAAAATGAGTGCTATAATTTCACAGCATAGCGTTTCTGTCCGAAAGGATAGAAAAATGGCAAGTAGTTTTGTGCGTGGAAATAAGTTATGGATTGATTATTATGTTGACGGAATTCGTCAGCGTAAAGCAACGGGACTCGATGATACAAAAGAGAATCGAACTCTCGTTAAAAAAACAATTATTCCAAAATTAATGACCATGATTACAACTGGTGAAGTGCATCAAAATAAGTCCAAAACGTTTGGATACTATTTTGATATATTTTTAAAACTCAAAGACGGAAACAAAGCGTATTTTAAAAAGATACACCAATGGAATAAAGTTAATGAGAGATTTAAAGACGTTGATATTAATCGGATTACACGTCTTGATGTAAAACGATACATTCTTGATCTACCTATCAAATCAGTTTCCAAAGGAGCGTATAAACACGCTCTCAAAGAGATTTTCGAATTAGCGTTAGATGATGAAACAATCAGAACTAACCCTGCGGTTAATATCAAGCTACCCGCTGATGGAACGAATAAAGTTGATTATTTTACAAAAGAAGAAGTCAATTTATTGATCTCAAACGCAACTTCTATTATGCGTCCTTATTTGATGCTTGCATTTAATACTGGTATGCGTCCAGAAGAGATTCTAGGGTTGCAATTGGGAGATATTGGTGATGGTTGGATTGATATTAAGCGTGTACGAACGTGTGGACGGATAGATCATCCAAAAACACGCAACTCGATACGTCGTATCCCCTGCCCTCGGTTTGTCATCGACGAATTGAATGCAATGCAAAAAGATCACATTTTTTTGTTCGGAAATAATAACGACGTTTCACGATTGCATAGCAGATGGTGGAATCTTCTTAAACGATGTGACATGGAAAGACGAAAGTTATATTCAACTCGTCATACGTTTGCAACAATCATGCTACAAGATAGCATAGTGAGCATAAATGAGCTTGCAGGATTGTTGGGTCATTCGACACCGAAGATTACATTATCATATTATGCAAGTGTGATTGATTCTAAAACGATTGATTTGGGAAAAAATTTCGATTTATTTGACACAATACGGTCACAGTCGAAGATTAGGAAGCTCTGAAACCCCGTCGTATAGGCGCTTACAGGGGAAGTAGGTACACATAAGCCGGGTTCTGGATAAAGTGATAATTAATCTACTGCCCAGATTACTCTGAGCCTCTAGCGAAACAATAGCGATGTAGGACGCTAACCATCTGTTTCTTGCTGCGCGGTTGGGTTTACATAGCTCTCATAGTTACCTATGAGACTGGTGGGCTCTTACCCCGCCGTTTCACCCTCACCTCTTACGAGGCGGTCTACTCTCTGTTGCACTGTCCCTCGCGTTACCGCGGCCATCAGTTAGATGGAACCGTGTCCTACAGCAGCCCGGACTTTCCTCTTGAACCTAAGGTTCAAGCTATCACCTGTGTACCTATGGAATTATACGCAATCTTAGATTAAGAGCACTTCTAGCACAAGGAATCCACCGTTTTTTTTCAAGTAATGCAAAAAATTCCTTTTCAGGAACTGGTTTAGAAAAATAATATCCTTGATAGTAGGCACACCCTTTTTCTCTCAAATACTCCATTTGGTATGCTTCTTCAACACCCTCAGCAATGACATTCAGCTTTAATGTTTTCCCCATAGCAATTATCGTATTAAGTAATATATGGTCATTGTTTCCGTTTAGGACAATATCATCAACAAAGCTTTTATCAATTTTCAACGAATCAATCGGAAATTGACGCAGATATGACAACGACGAATAACCAGTACCGAAGTCATCCATACAGATATGAATACCTAAACTTTTAATTTTTTTCAGGGTTTCTAGCGTCACTTCCAGATATTCCATCATAACACTCTCGGTAATCTCAATCGCAAATTGGTTTGGATTGATTTCATTTATACGAATTGCATTTTCAATATCCAAATACAAATGAAGATTTTGAAATTGTCGTGTCGAAACATTACATGAGATGTGGATAGCATTGTATCCAGCATGCTGTAAACGACTGAGCATACGTGCCGTTTCCTCAATAACCCAAGTACCCAATTTTAAAATAAAACCGGTATTCTCCGCAATAGAGATAAAATGATTTGGAGGAATTAGCCCTTTTTTATGATGATTCCATCGGATCAATGCTTCTGCACCAATGATATTTCCTGTTTCAATCTCAATTTTTGGCTGATAATACAAAACAAACTCTTCCTCCTCTAAAGCTCGGTGCATATCATTAGCAATCTCGACTTCTTCATGTATTTGGTGATTCAGCGTACTGGTAAAAAAATTAAAACGATCTCTTCCTTCCGATTTTGCTTTATACATGGCAATATCTGCAAATTTCATCAATTCATTAATATCTTTTGAATCATCAGGGTATACTGCCACCCCTATACTTACCGAGAGTCTTAGAAAATGATTTTTAATAACCCATTCATGATGAAAAGCATCGAGAATTTTGATGATAACCTGTTCTAGTGAACCCATATCATTAAAATCATTTAGAATTATAATAAATTCATCTCCCCCGATACGGGATATGACATCATTGTCTCTGATAATTGATTTCAACTTCTTTGAAACACTGACAAGAAGTGTGTCACCGACATTGTGTCCAAGGGTATCATTCACATTTTTAAAATGGTCCAAATCTAAAAATAAAATAGCAAATTTACGCTGATACCGATTGGCATTCGCTACCATCAAATTAAGCTGTGAATGGAGATTATGCCGATTAGGAAGACCTGTCAGCGAATCATGAAGTGATGCATAACTAAGTTCTTCGTTAAGCCCTGAAATTTTATTTTCCGAACGGTTAAGCTCCACCCCATATTCAATTTGCAATTTAATGATATATCCAAGAACAAGGGCTTCTGCCATCACAAATATTCCATGTAAAATGACAATATCAAGACCGCATCCATAGTTAAAAACCATAACAGGCATCTCGAAAAGTGATACTTCATACAGCTGAAGGTAGTTAAAAATCAAGTGATGGACAATCGTGGTTGCTGCTGCCACAAAGACCGGTACAACATCTTTGTAGAGAGTGAGAATCGCCAGTCCAATAAAGACATGAAAGTGCATCTCAATACGACCAAGATGTTGCTGTATAAAAACAAGCGAAAACAACATCAGCCCTACAGCAACCAAGGCACGCATTACCTGCGTCCCTTTAAAATAACGGTAAGCGACAAATAATGAGAGTGTAATAAGTCCTCCACTTAAAAACCCGTATTTATAAGTATCGTAACTGATGGAAGTGACAAAAGTTGCTATAAACCAATGGATAACAAGTAATACCAGCATAACTTTATCGGATTGGATAAAATGCTCGTTAAAGTTCTCATTTGCAAATTTTGGCACTCTTGGAAATGTCAATAAATGTTCAAGGGTAGCACGATTCACTCTCTATCCTTTTGCAATTCGAGTATATCTTTAATAATTATATCTTTATTTAGCGGATGCATTGTATAGATATTTTTCAAGATTAATAAACCATTTTTTTGCCGCTCTATCAAATAAAGATGATCACTATGATCTATCTCTTCCACATCCCTCAAACTCTTTGAAAAAAAGAGGGCAAATTGTCTATCCACCGTCATAAGTTCTTTTTGGCTCAGATAAATCCCGTTAAACTCCGGATTAAAAGATTTTGCAAACATCTCAGGCTGATTGGATTCTAATTCAGGTATTAAATTTATAAATGAAAAAGTGACGAATGGCTTTATAGGAGCAAATCCTTTAGACTCATAAAAATCACTAAGTTCGTGCAGTACTGGAGTACATACCTTTACACAGCCCACATATCCAAAAAAAACCAAGATAAAATCTTTGTCACTCTTTTGAAGATAGGGAGCATCAATACGTTGCTCAATGACCATTTTACCGCTTGTTTGCTGGGTAAAAAAGAGGGATTGAAGCAAGGGAACAGCAATCACTAAAAAGAGAAAAAAGATGACGGCAAGGATGATTTTTTTATTCATAAGGCTGTTCCATCAAAGCAAGTTTCTCTTTGATCATTGATAATTCGGCAGAACTCTCCTCAAGTGCCGATTCTACTTCACGTAAATAAGCTTTTCTTTGCAAATTGATAAAATAAATAATAATAAGAAAAATAAAGAACAGGGTAATCAGAATAAAAACTGCATCCAAAATCATATGTTGATGTTTTTCAAAAAAGCTTTTATTTCTATGTAAAATTACTGCATTACGTGCTGTATATTCTGAGAGAATCAATCTGGAATTTATAACTGCTTGATTATCAAACATATAAATATTTGGGCTTTTGATAATAGAGTGAATAGTACGGAGTGGTTCACCGTTAAAATAGCGTGCTACTAAAGCAGAGGCTTCCGAACCTTGCTTAGCACCACTGGTTACAAAGCCTCCAACAACTCCTCCAACCATATACGCATCTTCCATACTGCAAAGAATAAGATGAGGATTGCGATTTAATAAACCGATCGATTCTTTAAGTGTCAGATTTTTCCCACTATTATCGCTCCAAGCTCCTATAGTAGTTAACAGTACGAACGATTTAGGGGTAGTCGGAAGGTGTGCAATAACATCATTAATCTTGTCAGATGAAAGAAAATGAAATGTATATTTAGGAAATTTATAAATCTTCTTTTTAATATCAGCTTCAATGGCTTGATATGTCGTTGACCCATCCCCAACTATCCATATTTCACGCGTTTGAGGAGAAAACTGCCGAATCAACTCAATATTTGGTTCAATCTCTTTAGTCTCATAGACACCGGTAAAAAATGTCGGATCGAGAGAATCGGCCAAAGAAAGATTATTGATACCTGAAAAAAAGATTGGGGTATCGGCAAATAAAGCATTTTTATGGTTTGAAAAAAAAGTTAGTGCATTATCATCTGTAACATAAATTGCATCAGGTGTGTAACCTTTGTACTTTTCTTGAAGATAGCGTAAGAAAAAATCTTGATATTTATCCATAAACTTAAGACGCTTGGTATCGAGATACTCAACCGATACATCTATGGGGAATAAGGATGATTGTTCTAGCGAAGCAACAAAATTGTTATGTTGCAACTTAGTCCATTCATACTCTTGTGAATAAGAGTGGAGAATAAAAATATGTTTTTTACCCTTTATATCCGCATGAGCAGTAAAAATAAAAAAAGTTAAGATAATAAAAAAAAGCTTTTTCATTAAACTCCATACATTAAAACTATTATTTTATCTTAACATATATAATATAAAATAGATAAAATTAAAGAGTTTTTAGAATATTTTGAAGAGAAGAAGGATAGATTTTATGAATAAAAACGAGAAAGTATTCATTAATATTATAGACATCATTTCCCGCTTATACGGGAAATAATAAATTTTTACATTCCGAGTTTGGCTTTAGCCTCTTTGGCGTATTCAATACCCAAAGCCCATGCTTTATTATTTACGTCATGTACTTTTTTTGGTACTTTTGAAAGCATCACTTCACGAAGGGTTTCAGGATCAAGTACTCCTGTAAACTCATTGGTGATACTCAATGCAACAACCGATTGAGTAATGACATTACCAACCTCTTCTTTTGCAATGGTAATAATAGGAATCTCAACGATGATCCATTTTTGTCGGTCTTCTTCGGTTGGATGAACCAAATTTGGCTCAATGACGATAATTCCGCCCGGTTTAACACCATTTTTAAATTGTTGATAACTAACATTTGCAACAGAGAGCATAAAATCAATTTCACCCTCATTTGCGTATGGATAAAAAATTTCAGTATCATCCAATGTAATATCAACCACCGTAGCCCCACCACGAACTTGTGATGTATAGGTAGCGGTTTTAAGTCCATGACCACCCATTTTTATTTTAGCGGCAGCCATAATTTCGCCAGCAAGAAGAACCCCTTGTCCACCGACTCCTGTAAATCGTATACTATGTCTCATGGCTTCTCCTTAGATTTTTTTCGCAAAATCGTCTTGCGTTATTTTTCCACGCTTACCTTGTGCCGCTTCGATAACCATCTCATACATATCACAATACTCTGGTTGAACTACTTCACGTAATACACCCGTTGGAAATTTATTTAACTGCTCTTCAGGAGTTAAGGCTTCCCATTTTTTCAACGGAATCGTAATACTGTCGATCCATGCAAGATTTTCCATTGCACTTGCCATTTTGTTTTTACGACCAAGATTAATATGGCAGTTTGACATAATGTCCATAAACGAGAACCCTCTGTGAGAGAATCCTTTTACCAAGATTTTTTCCAATTTTTTAGGGTCAAGCATACTTTCACGCGCTACAAATGAAGCACCTGCACCGATAGCAAGTTTACATGCATCAAAAGTTGGGTCAATATTACCATTTTGCGCCGATACACACCACATACCCTGAGGAGTTGTCGGAGAAATTTGTGAGTTGGTCAAACCATAGATGAAGTTATTAATCAAAATAAAGTTTAAATCGATATTACGACGACAACCGTGGATGGTATGGTTACCACCGATTGCAAGACCGTCACCATCTCCTGCAACTACGATAACGTGAGCATCAGGACGAGTCAACTTGATACCCGTAGCATACGCAATGGTACGACCATGCGTTGTATGGACCGTATTACAGTTAATATATGAACTAAAACGTCCAGAACAACCGATACCAGAAACAACACACACTTTATCCATGTCCCATCCCATCTTATCGATAGCACGGATACATGCTTTTAGAATAACACCGTCACCACAACCCCAACACCAAAGTGTCGGCATTTTTTCTACACGTAAATATTGATCATAATTAAAAGCCATTAGAACATCTCCTTAACTTTAGCAACCATCTCGAGTGGAGCAATCGGACGACCGTTTGCTTTGTGCAATGTTGCAAAATCGTCACGCTTCATAACACGCTCAATCTCTTTAAGATATTGACCCATGTTCAACTCAGTAATAAAAATCTTTTTGTATTTATCACCAATTTCTTTCAGTTTTTTTGCAGGACTCGGCCACAATACGATTGGGCGGAATAGTCCGGCTTTGATCCCGTCAGCACGGAGTTTTACAACCGCTTCTTTTGCACCACGAGAGATAGATCCGTACGCGATAAGAATAACTTCCGGCTCATCGTCCATCATGAACTCTTCGTAATCTGCCTCATCATCCAATCCGTCATTTTCAAGCGCAACCGTATTGATTTTACCGACAAGACGCTCGATATTGAACTGGCATTGTGCAGCATCTTCTGTTGGGAAGCCAGTTTCACCATGGTGAAGACCCGTAAAGTGGAAACGGTACCCTTCAAACATCGGGTTAAGTACCGCAGGTTCATTCATCTCCGCTTTGTACGGTTTGTATTCCTCTTTTGGTCCATCAAAACGTTTACGTGTAACATTTTTAGCTTGGATCTCTTCTAAATCAGGAAGAACCGCTTTACCGTGCATGTGACCAACAGTCTCATCCAAAAGCATGAATACCGGAGTCATGTATTTTTCAGCAAGGTTAAACGCACGCACTGTTTGTGTATAACACTCTTCCAAGCTTCCCGCACACAATGTGATTGACGCATAGTCACCGTGCGTTGGATATTGTGCTTGACCGATGTCCGCTTGAGAAACACGTGTTGGAAGACCAGTTGATGGACCACCACGCATAACATTTACGATAACAAGAGGTACTTCAGCGATAAAGGCAAGACCAATTTGTTCTGCTTTTAAAGAAATCCCTGGACCTGATGTTGCTGTCATAGACTTCGTACCGGCCATAGAAGCTCCCAACGCTACTGAGATACCAGCGATTTCGTCTTCCATCTGAATAAATTTACCACCTACCGTTGGTAATAAATCGGACATTTCGTGCATTACTTCAGATGACGGCGTAATTGGATATCCACCAAAAAACATACAACCAGCATCAAATGCCGCATGTGCGGCTAATTCATTACCTGTAGAAATTACTTCTCTTGCCATTATTTCACTCCTGCTTGATCTAAAGACATAAAGTTATTTGCAATAACTGCCGTTTGACGCACTTTGGCATCATCAGTCAATTTTGCAAATTTATAGTCTGCTTTATCCGCAACATAAATTGCGAAATCAGGACATGAAAGTTCGCACTCATTACATCCAATACAACTTTCAGGATGATCAATAGAGATCATCGCACCCAATGTTGATGTTTTATCATAGCGCATACCAAGTACACCTGATGGGCACACCGATACACAAATATCACACGCCTTACAGTTTCCAGTGTTTACCCATACAGGTACATTACCAGGGTTAATTGTTTGAAACATCTGCTCTCCTCACAAAAAATAAAATTAAACGTTAAATTTACCAACGGCACAAGAGACGAAACTCTTGACTTTTAAAGTAGCACTATCAAGACCACCATTTTCCTCTGTAGTAAGAGGATAACCGAGCTTTCTTAATATCGCTTTAAACTGTGCTAATTGCGCCTCGTCAACAGCATCGACTGTTACTTTACGTGGCTCGCACGACAGGTCAATATTGACACCATTAAATCCAGCTTCTTGAAGAGACTTAGTGATAGTATTGGCGCATCCGCCGCAACGTACATTAGCCACTTCAAAAGTTTGAATCATAACCCTGCCATCACCTTGGCAATTGCTTTTCCAATATCCGCCGGAGAAACAACAACCGTAACACCCGCAGCTTCAAGAGCTGCCATTTTCTCCTGCGCAGTACCTGCACTTCCAGAGATAATAGCACCCGCATGACCCATACGTTTACCAGCCGGAGCCGTTTGACCCGCGATAAAAGCAACAACCGGTTTTGTGATATGCTCTTTGATATATGCTGCTGCTTGGATTTCCAAATCACCGCCGATTTCACCGATCATAACGATAGCATGAGTCTCAGGGTCTGCTTCAAACATCGGCAACAATTGTTTGTAACTCAAACCGATAATTGGATCTCCACCGATACCGACAGCTGTCGTAATACCAAAGCCCTCTTTGACGACTTGGTTCGCTGATTCATAGGTCAATGTACCTGATTTAGAAATCAAGCCCACGTTTCCTTTTTTGAAGATAAAGCCCGGCATAATTCCGATTTTACACTCATCAGCAGTAATAATTCCCGGACAGTTTGGCCCAATGGTCATCATGTCTTTTTTCACGGCGTATGCTTTTGCAAACATCATATCTTTGACCGGTGCACCTTCAGTAATGATGACCGCGAGAGTGATACCTGCATCCGCTGCTTCCATAACGGCATCCGACACAAAAGCAGGTGGAACGAAAATCATAGAAACGGTTGCGCCAGTAACGGCAACTGCTTCAGAAACAGTATTAAATACCGGTTGTCCTAGGTGCTCTTGACCACCTTTACCCGGAGTGACACCACCAACAATTTTAGTTCCATACGCTAAACATTGTTCAGCGTGAAATGTACCCTCTTTACCTGTGAAACCCTGAACGATAACTTTTGTATCTTTGTTGACCAAAATTGACATCTATTATTCTCCTTTCGCTGCTGCTACGGCTTTGCGTGCGCCGTCTGCAAGATCCGTTGCCGCTACGATATTCGCAATTCCGGCATTATTCAAAATTTCTGCCGCTTCGATAGCGTTTGTACCGTCAAGACGAACGATAACAGGGACATTTACGTTTGTAATTTTTGTTGCTTCGATAATTCCGTTGGCAACACGATCGCAACGGACAATTCCGCCGAAAATATTGACAAAAATAGCTTTAACATTAGGATCTTTTAAGATAATGTCAAATCCTTTTGCAACCGTTTCTGCACTTGCTGAACCACCGACATCAAGGAAGTTTGCCGGTTTGCCCCCCTCGTAGTTGATGGTATCCATCGTTCCCATCGCAAGCCCTGCACCATTAACCATACATCCCACGTTTCCATCAAGCTTGATATAACTCAAACCGTATTTATCCGCTTCAATTTCTGTTGGCTCTTCTTCACTCAAATCGCGCATTTCACGCACTTGATCTTGACGATACAAGGCATTGTTGTCAAAGCCCATTTTTGCATCCAGTGCCAAGAATTTGCCATCACCCGTTTTAACCAACGGATTAATCTCGATCATCTCTGCATCATGATCCATGTAAACTTTATACAATGCAGATGCAAATTTGATAAACGTATTAATCTCTTCGGTTGGAAGACCCAAACCAAACGCCAATTTACGACCATGGAAAGATTGAAAACCTGTCAATGGATCAATTGCGACCTTGATAATTTTTTCTGGAGAATCATGTGCAACATCTTCGATTGCCATACCACCTTCAGTCGATGCCATCATGATAGGCATCTCAAGAGCACGGTCAAGAAGAAGTCCAAGATAGTACTCTTTTTGGATATCTGCACCCTCTTCGATGTAAACTTTTTGTACCAGTTTGCCCTCAGGTCCTGTTTGGTGAGTAACCAGTGTCATCCCCAAAATCTCAGCTGCTAATGCACGTACTTCAGCTGTTGAGCGTGCTAATTTGACGCCACCACCCAATCCGCGTCCACCGGCATGGATTTGAGCTTTAACAACCCAAATATTGCCACCTAGCTCTTGTGCTGCTTTTACTGCCTCATCGGGTGTAAACGCAATATGACCACGTACTGTGGGTACATTGTACTTTTTGAACAACTCTTTTGCTTGATATTCATGAATATTCATTTAATTCCTCCTGTTTAAGTTTACGCGATTGGTCTTGTCATCTCTTCTGGGATGACGTATTTATCGAAATCTTCACCACTCATAAGCTCTAGCTTAATTGCCGTTGCTCGGAGTGTAGAATTGTCTTTATGGGCTGTTTTAGCGATTTTTGCCGCATTCTCATATCCAATATACGGATTAAGTGCCGTAACCAACATCAATGAATTATTAAGATAATGGTCAATTTGTTCACGAACCGGCTCAATCCCAACCGCACAATTATCGTTAAACGATACAATCGAATCGGCTAACAGACGAACCGACTGCAAGAAGTTATAGGCAATAACCGGTTTGAATACATTAAGTTCAAAGTTTCCTTGACTTGCTGCAAAACCGATCGTTGCATCATTCCCCATCACTTGGCAGGCAACCATCGTCACCGCTTCACTTTGAGTCGGATTGACTTTACCCGGCATAATCGATGAACCCGGCTCGTTTTCTGGAATCGTGATTTCACCGATACCGCAACGAGGTCCTGAGGCCAACCAGCGAACGTCATTCGCGATTTTCATCATATCCGCAGCCAATGCTTTGAGAGCACCGTGCGCAAATACAAGTGCGTCATGAGACGTGAGTGCATGAAATTTATTCGGAGCCGTCACAAACTGATGACCCGTAAGCTCGGAAAGTTTTACTGCTACACGCTCTCCCAGTTCTGGATGAGCATTCAAACCAGTTCCAACAGCCGTTCCGCCAAGAGCCAGTTCACGAACGGATTCAAGTGAATTTTTTGCCATTTTTTCGCATTTATTGAGCATCTCAACCCAACCGCTAATCTCTTGACCAAGAGTTAAGGGAGTTGCGTCTTGCAAGTGCGTACGTCCGATTTTGACGATGTCGCTAAAGGCTTGAGCTTTTGCATCAAGTGTTGCGCGTAAATGCTCAATTGCAGGGAGAAGACGTGTTTCAACCGCAATAATCGCCGCAACGTGCAATGCTGTCGGATAAGTATCATTGGAACTTTGTGATTTATTAACATCATCATTGGGGTGAACCAATTTTTGGGTTCTAAAATCACCACCCAAAATCTCCGTTGCGCGAGCAGCCAATACTTCATTGTTGTTCATATTGGATTGTGTACCTGAACCCGTTTGCCAAACCACAAGAGGATAATGAGCGTCGAGTTTTCCCGCTAGCATCTCATCGGCAGCTTGGGCAATGGCATCGGCTTTTTCTTTAGAGAGCATTCCTAAATCACAGTTTACCAATGCAACCGCTTTTTTCAAAAGTGAAAATGCACGGGTAATTTCGTACGGCATTTTCTCTTCGCCAATTTGGAAGTTTTCCAATGAACGCTGTGTTTGCGCTCCCCAGTAAGTATCATTCGGGACCCGAACTTCCCCCATTGTGTCTTTTTCTACGCGAAAACCCATGTTTATGCTCCTTGAAAAAAATTGTTGGTGTTAAGAGTATCGATAAGCGTTTGTACCGATTGGCATGAATCAGCAAACATCTTCTTTTCCGCATCATCCAATGTAATTTCGATGATTTTTTCTACCCCGTTGGCTCCTAGCATAACAGGAACACCGCTGACCACATCGTGATAACCGTATTCACCGTCTAAATAAACGGCACAGGGATGGATTTGTTTGGTATCTTTTAAAATTGCTTCAATCATGATAGCCGTTGATTTTGCAGGAGCGTAATACGCCGATCCCGTTTGCAGTAATGCCACAATCTCAGCTCCACCTTTTCGTGTGCGCTGAACGATTCCGTCAATCTCATCTTGAGTCAACAAATCCGAAAGAGGAACACCCGCAACTGTCGAATAACGAGGCAATGGAACCATATCATCACCATGACCACCCATGACGGATGCACGGATTTGTCCACCGCCGTATCCCAGTTTTTCTTGAATAAAGGCGGCCATTCGAGCACTGTCCAAAATTCCAGCCATACCAATAACACGGCTACGCTCAAATCCGCTTTCACGAAGAGCAACATACGTCATAACATCCAGTGGATTAGAAACCATGATGATAATAGCATTAGGAGAATATTTAGCGATACCTTCAACCACTTCACGGGTGATTTTGGCGTTAATCATCAATAAATCATCACGGCTCATTCCCGGCAGACGCGGACTTCCAGCCGTAATAACGACAATGTCACAATCGGTTAAATCGGACATTTTTTCCGCAACACTCACGACTGTGTGAGAGCGAACCGCAGCAGCAGCTTGTGACATATCAAGAGCTTTACCTTTGGCAATTTCCATCTTATTATCACGCAAGATAATTTCATGGCATGTACCTAACATCGCAAGAGAATACGCGATTGTAGAGCCTACATTTCCAGCTCCTACGATTCCGACACGTTTACCTTTTACCATTATTGAACTCCTAGTGTCAAAATAGGTGTCACTCTCTTTATTATACTCAATACTATTTTCATCACGAAAACACTCATAAGCATACGATCAGAGAGATAAACCGCAGACGATAACCTATCGTCTTTTATCTATAGAGATAACTCTGTAGATAAAAAACGACTATCTGGCAAAAAGCCAGATTAGATTGCGCTAACAATAGCGTTCAATGTTGCACTTGGACGCATTGCTGCTGAAGTTTTTTCGAAATCAGGGTGGAAGTAACCGCCAATTTCTTGTGCTTTCCCTTCTACAGAGAGAAGCTCTTCCATGATTTTAGCTTCATTTTCCGTAAGCGCTTTAGCTACCGGAGCAAATTGTGCTGCAAGCTGGGCATCTGCCGTTTGATCAGCCAATGCTTTTGCCCAGTATTGAGCAAGGAAAAAGTGACTTGCTTTGTTATCAGGCTCACCCGCTTTACGTGATGGCTCTTTGTTGTTATCAAGATACGCTGCATTCGCAACGTCAAGTGCTGCGGTAACCGCTGCAAGCTTGCTGTCATTCTTTGTTTTGTTGATGTGACGAAGTGACTCAGCCAATGCCAAGAATTCACCCAATGAATCCCAACGAAGGTGACCCTCATTGATAAATTGCTCAACGTGCTTAGGAGCAGAACCGCCCGCGCCCGTTTCAAACAATCCTCCACCTGCAAGCAATGGAACGATAGAGAGCATTTTAGCTGATGTTCCAAGCTCAAGGATTGGGAACAAGTCAGTCAAGTAGTCACGAAGAACGTTACCCGTTGCTGAAATCGTGTTTTGCCCTACACGTACACGTTTAAGTGAAAATGCCATTGCTTTTTCAGGAGCCAAAATGTGATATTCGATGCCTGATTTATTAAACTCAGGAAGATACTCATTGACTTTTTTAATGATGTTGGCATCGTGAGCACGATTTTCATCCAACCAAAATACAACAGGAACATTTTCAATCTCAGCACGCTCAACTGCAAGACGGACCCAGTCTTTGATTGGGATGTCTTTAGCACGAGACATACGCCAAATATCACCCTTCTCAACGTTGAAAGTCATCAATGTACCGCTCTCATCTGTAACCGTGACAACACCGTCTTCTGCAAGCTCAAATGTTGTTGGGTGTGAGCCGTACTCTTCTGCTTTTTGCGCCATAAGACCTACGTTAGAGACAGAACCCATAGTCGTTACGTCAAATTGACCATTTTTCTTACAATCTTCGATACACTCAGCGTACATTGTTGCGTAACAACGGTCAGGAATCGTCACAACACATTGCTCTACTTTACCCGCTGGATTCCACATTTTACCGCCGTCACGTACAACAACCGGAAGGGATGCATCGATGATGACATCGTTTGACGCGTGAAGGTTTGTGATACCTTTGTCAGAATCAACCATCGCCATTGCAGGTTGTGTTGGGTAAACTGCCATAATAGCCGCTTCGATTTCCGCTTTTTTATCTGCTGGTAATTTAGAAAGTTTTTTGTAAAGATCGCCCAAACCAAGGTTAGCACTAACACCAATTTCTTTGAATTCTTCACCATATTTTGCGAATACGTCTTTGAAGAATACTTCAACCGCATGACCAAACATGATTGGGTCAGAAACTTTCATCATGGTTGCTTTGAGGTGGATTGACCAAAGAATATTTTTTTCTTTTGCTTCAGCAATCGAATCAGCTAAAAACGAACGAAGCGCTTTTGCACTCATAAACGTACCATCAAGGACTTCACGCTCTACCGCGTTAATCTCTTTAAGTACTTTACCGTTCAATGCGATGGTTACTTTACCATCACCTTTTTTGATAACCGATTGCTCATTTGCGTAGAAATCACCGCTGTTCATGTGAGCAACGCGAGTTTTTGAACCCTCATCCCATGCACGAAGTTTATGCGGATTTTTCTTAGCGAAGTTTTTAACCGCAACCGCAGCACGACGATCTGAGTTACCTTCACGAAGAACCGGATTAACCGCAGAACCTAAACACGTTGCATAACGTCCGAAAATTTCTTTTTCTTCATCTGTTTTTGGCTCTTCTGGGTAGTTTGGAAGATCATAGCCTTGACCTTGAAGCTCTTCAATACACGCTTTAAGCTGTGGAATAGAAGCAGAAATATTAGGGAGCTTAATGATGTTGCCATCGGGCTGTGTTGCGATAACACCTAATTGTGCAAGATTATCAGGAATACGTTGAGCATCTGTCATTCTCTCAGGGAAGGTAGCGATAACACGACCTGCAAGTGAAATATCACTTGTTACAACTTCAACGCCTGCTGCTAGTGTGAATGCATTTACGATTGGAAGTAGCGAGTATGTCGCCAGTGCCGGAGCTTCATCAATTACTGACCAAATGATTTTTGCCATCAGGTTCTCCTGTCATTATTTTTTTATGCAAGCATCATAACACTTAGTTAAATTATTTTTTCTATTTGTCCCTTCACCAGAGAGACAAATCTATCAATATGTTTCATTTTGTAGCATTTACTATGTTTTTATGGTGTGTAGAAAAGTAACTACTATAAATATGTTCACCATCTTTACCCCGTACGAAATAGAGAAAATCGGTATGCTTGGGATGCAATGCTGCCAGTAACGCTTCCTTACTGACGTTGCAAATAGGAAACTCTGGTAAACCTCGGTGTTTATAGGTATTGTAGGATGTTTTATCACTGCGAATTCGTGCTGCCGTTACCTTTTGATGAGAGTATTCACCATAATTTAATGTCCCATCCATCTGTAGTCGCATGTTTTTTGCCAGTCGATTTTGGATGACTGAACTGACCATCGGCATATCGGCTACGGATGCTGCTTCTTTTTGAATAACCGATGCAAGTGTTACAATATGTAACCATTTCTCTTTATCATAGCTTCCGGTAAGCTCTATTGAAAGCTCTTTTTGCTTCTGATTGGATTGCTCTAACAAAAATGCAATGATATGCTCTTCATCACTCTCTTTGGGAATACTGTAAGTATCAGGGACAAACATCCCTTCTGATATTTCGTGGGTTTCGTTATAGATATGATGGAGCTTTTTCGTATCCAAGGAGAGCTGCTGTGCTAATTGATCTAAAAATACCGTCGTTGTTTCTCCTGGAATGAGCGTCACCTCATGTGTTGCCGCTTTTGCAGTAGTAAGACGATAAAGAAACTCGATACGAGTATGTTTCTCTTCTTTTAAATCAATCCATCCCTGTTGAGGCTGACCAATAAGGCGAAGAATAATGGCATCAACGGTATAAACATTAACCCCTTCGGCTTGAAGATGTGCTATACTCTTAAAGACTGATCCTTGTGGAATGTAGACAATTTTTGGTGATGTTACAGATGTAAATAGGTATGCAATGAACGATAAGATTATCATCAAAATAATTACAAAAATCCACTTAAAATTGCTGACTTTTTTCGGCTTTCTTTTTTTAATTACTTTTTTTGGTTTTGTTGTCTTAATTGAAGGTTTTACCATTTCTCATCTCAAAGTAGGGGATATTATACTTGAGAGAGTATACCTAAAATGGGATAATAGGCTTCATATACAAGCATCGTCAATCGATTTAAGTGCACTTAAAAATGATAATGAACCCATCACACTTAAACCCCTTCAGCACTTTCCTCAGGCTATAAAATATGCACAACAATGGATTGCTTCCATTGATATAGAGACCATACGCTATAAAAAAACATCCTTTTCCCTTCACTATCTTAAAAATTCATTAGGAGAAATTAGTGTCCATAATGGTAACACCCACCTTTACGGGAAATTTCTTTTAACGCCCAAGGTACTTAGCGTAAACCTCGCTACACCCAAAAATAGCACCATTCAAATAGACGGGAATCTCTCTTTGGATATTGGTAAACAAAAATTTATCGTTACCTCTGTACTAAAGCTTCCCCACACCCCCGCTATCAGAGAATATATGATAGGCAATCAAAAGAAGCTTTATCTAAAAGTAACCGCAGATGAACCCTTTACCCGCATTGATGAAGTGGTTGATTTTATCGGACTTGATCCCATCGTTCGACCGTGGGTTGTCCAGTACGCCGTATTTAAAACGGCCTCCCTCCAAGCATGTGAAGGAAACTTTCTCTACGATCACCCAGATGAACTGCTCAAAAGTCTAAATATTCATGCTACGGCTACAGAGGGTGAATATACATTTGCCCAAGACATTGCCCCCATCAAAGCAAAAAATGTTGATGTTTATTTCCAAAATGGAAAGCTTCATATCCTTCCGCATGAGGGGACATTTTATACCTTACCTACCGAAAAAAGTCATTTATTTATCGATTTTACCACACCAAATGCCCTCCTTAATGCACACATCCTTACGGATCACGGGCAGCTTAATGATGATATTCTTTCCTTGTTGAAATATTATGAAATCAAAGTACCCATACGACAAAACAGCGGTTTAACCCATGTTGATCTTCATTTAGAGATAAATTTACATACTTTAAATACTACAGCCAATGGAGAGTTTATCCCTGCTCCCTCAGAAATTCAATTGGAAGATTTTTTGTTTAAAACATCTGGCGGTACCGTAACCCTTATAGGTTCGAAGGTTGACTTTGATGGATTTAACGTAGAGTATGACACAAATACAAAAGCAAAGCTCAAAGGATATTTTGACGCAACCAAAGAGATTGGGGATGTTCATATTTTCCCTTATTCTTGTACTTTGACAGGTGACTCCAACGATATAGCACTTTTGAATATATCCTCCATGCCGCATTTCATCTATCATATCGATCCCCATCAAGACAGCATTACCCTCACCCCAACAACCTGGAATTTTTATGGGGAGACGCTTCATCTGGATAGTTTTCTTCTCCCGTTTAATTTTAAAGAACGCTATCTCCGTATCCCAAAACTAAAATTTAGTATTGATAAAAAAGTATACGGCGGCATAAGCGGCGAAATATCTTCAAAAGATTGGCAAGTGGATCTGCATCTTGATAAACTTAATATTCATAGTTTGGAATTACAAAAAAATCCTATTCTTGTGCATGTTACCCCAAAAGATTCCATGATTACGTTTTCTACGGATACCCTCTCCTTTTGGAAATTAGGCGATCAACCTATTGTTCTCTCTCCCCTCACCCTAATTAACAGCAGCTCCTCTTTAATATTCAATAATATAAAAATGGAAATCGAAAATCAGTTTAGAACAACTCTTTCAGGAAAATTTGCATGGGAGAATCGCCAAGGGGAACTCGTTCTAAAAGAGATGAGTGCTATTAATCCCAAAATTGCCAACTATATTGATATGAAACGCGATCAAACACTTAGCATTGATGCTTCTCATAATGAACCCTTATTTCATTCCCAATCACTTGGTGTTGATCTCAGCCCTGTCCTCCAAGGGTGGAAAATGGAAATTGGTGATATAGCATTGCTCAGCAATAATTCTCCCCTTCTCACTCGCTATGGAATCAATCATGGGAATATAACGCTACTGTATTCCCCCTCTGATAATCATACAACGTTTAATGGGTTAATCGAGTACCCCTATCATCTTATGATGGTTAATGGTAAAGCACTTTCAACCTATCGTTTTAATGGTTCTCATTTCAATGGAAAAACATTTATACGGGTCAATGATCGACTGAGTATCACCCGTAATGAATCCATCGCTATACGTGCCAACAGCATGGGGATTAATTCTCATGAATTGCTGCGATGGTTATCGTCCTTTCAAGAGAGCAGTGATACCAATCATACCGCGACCGATACACAGCCCATTAGTGTTAATGCTACCAATATTCATCTTTATCTTATGGAAAATCGAAAAATCTTAGCCGATAATCTCATCGCTACCCTCTCCAAAGGTGAATTGGATGCCCGCTTGACCTACGGACAAGGCTCAGCAGATGTTACGATGAAAGAGGGAATTTTTTACGCCCAAGGAGCCCATTTCGGTGATCGATTTATGGAAAATCTTTTTGCATTCAGTGATTTTCAAGGTGGACATTTATCGTTTACTGCAAAAGGGAAAACTGATCAGTTTGAGGGGATTATACGTATTGAAAATACAACACTCAAAGAGTACATTGTGTTAAATAATCTTTTGTCTTTTGTAAACACCATCCCCTCACTTGCAACATTTTCTCTCCCTAATTACAGCACAAAGGGGCTTTTTGTTAAAGATACCTATAGCCATTTTACCTATCAAAATCATCTTTTTGATCTGGATAGCTATACGCTAAATTCAGCAGAATTAAAAATAGGAGGATCTGCACGTGTCAATATGGTCGATGATAGTATTGCCGGGACACTGACACTAAAAACCGATTTAGGATCGATGCTTGGCAAAGTTCCTATGGTAGGTTATATTTTAATGGGTGATGATGGCTCGATTAGTACAACAGTCAATCTCAAAGGCAAACTAAGTAATCCGATAGTCGAAACCGCCATTGCCAAAGAGATTGTCACAGCACCCTTTAATATCCTAAAGCGGACGATTACCTATCCGTTTTTATGGATGCTTCCGGATGAGAAGAAAAAGTAGGTAATAGTTTTTAAGGAAGATTTTCTCTAAATATATTAACGATCTCGACTCGTGCTTTAGGCTCATTGATACGGTAAAGAATCGAATATCCCTGATAAACCAGTTTTCGAATCGCTTTGCCATACTCTTCAGCTTTACGCCCGGACTCAGGAAATTGTATAAGAATGTTGAAGATGTATTGCTTCAATCTCGCCATATAAGCAAGTGTAATCGTCTCCGATTGGCTTTGTTTGTAAATAAAGTCAGTAATTTTAGCTAATCGATAGGTGGCTTTTTTAGAAAATACTATATTTTTAATGTTGTGTATGCTTTGCCGTAGCCATCTCGAATGCTTCATCAAGTCCTATAAACTCATCACGATCCAGTTCTTCAATCGATGTTTTAATTTCATTCTTGATTTTTTGAAATCGCAAAAATTCAACAAATTGACGCATAAGTGTATTTTCATCACCTCGGTATTCATCTTGGATAAAACTTTCTAGTTCAGGATTATTTAACTGTATTGACAACATCATAACTCCTTTATATTGTTTTAGTTTATTGTACCATATCAATGGTTTTTATTTTTGCTCATTGTAATGTCTTTGAGAAAGCCATCTTGATATTTCTCTTCTTTGACCGTTTTTATAAAGTCGATTTTGGTGAGATAGTTTTGGAAGGCAGCCCATCTTGAGGCGATAAGAGCTTCATCTTGTTTTAGAGAATTTAGGATAGATTTTTGGAATAGTGACAAATTTTGTGCCTCACTGTTAAAGTGAGGATATTATAGCGAAACCTACTCGTTTCTTAATACAGTGAGAACGTCCACATCTGCCGCTTTTTTCGCCGGATACCATGCTGATAAAAGGACAATAGCAAATGCACCGATGATGATGGAGAAGAAGTCGCCTGCCGTTAAATCAAGGGGAAGCTTGGAGGTGGGATACACATCTGCGGGTAAGGAGATAATATCAAATGTTCCTAAAACCCATATTCCGAAAAATCCAAGAAGTGACCCTGTGATAATTCCTAATGTCCCAATCACTACCCCTAAAATCAAAAATACTTTTTTGACCTCTTGCTTGGATGCCCCAAGGGAAATCAAAAGGGCAATTTCACTGCGACGGTTCATAACGGTCATTAGAAGCGAAGAGATGATATTGATTGCGGCGATGAGAATGATGAGCATTAAGACAATAAAGAGGGACATTTTTTCCATTTTTAAAGCGGCGAAAAAGTTACCGTTATCTTCCCACCATCCGCGAATGGAAACAGAGTCAGGCAATATGGCTGAAACTTTGGTAATATCGGCTTCAGGGTTGAGCGAATGGACATGAATACCGTCATAAAGCCCTTCTGGGACTCCTAGAATTTTTTGTAGGGATTCGATGGTGGTATACGAATATCCTTTGTCGTAGGCGCTTAATCCCGAATCAAATGTTGCGGTTACTTTGAAACGTTTCATTTTCGGTGTCATTGCAATGCCACCCGGTTCAAGTTGCGTGAAAATATAGGTCAGTCTATCATTTCGGGTAATGGCATACTCTTCGATAAGCCCCTTGCCCGGCATTACTTCAAATCCTGTTGGGATATGTTGTTTCAGACCGAGGGCTACAATGTCATTGACCGCCGCTTCACGTTTAAAATCAACCCCAAAAAGATACCCCCCCTCTAACATCGAGTCATGACGGCACAAAACAGAAGAGGTAATGTAGGGACTAAACGAGAGTTCGGGAAATTTTTCTTCGAGCTGAAGCAACAAAGCCTTATCAACAGAACCAAAAAATTTAGGCTGAATGGTGAGAGGATAGTTCATGACGGTGAGTTTTTTCTTGAACTCATTGTCAAAACCGTTCATAAGTGCCATGGCGATGATAAGTACCATCACCCCAAGGGCAATCCCGCTAAAGGCTAGAAGGGCTGAGAGAAAAATAAAAGGTTGCTCTTTATCAAAGCGCAAAAAACGTTTGACGAGGTAACTGACGATACTCAAGAAGCAAAAACCCCTTTTTTAGGTCCTGATTTGCCGCAGCAGTTTTTGTATTTCAAGCCACTGCCGCACGGACAATCGTCATTGCGTGCAATTTTAGAGCTTTCCAACTCAGAGGGTGCTCCCATAAGTGACATTTGAAGCTCTTCTTGACGTTTTTCAAGCTCCATTTGGTGTGCTAATGCTTCTGCTTCCTCTTCCGCATTTTCCACTCTAAATCGGATAATATGAAGCGTCTTGATTGTATCGTATTTAATCGCACTGACTAACTCGGTAAAGAGATTGTAACTCTCTTTTTTATACTCGACCAACGGATCTTTTTGGTTGTAGGCACGAAGACGAATCCCTGTTTTCATACTGTCCATTTGGTATAAATGTTCACGCCATGCAGTATCCAGTGTTTTGAGATAAATCTCTTTTTCGATTGCAGAACGTGTTTTTGGATCAATTTGTGACATTTTCTCATCGTAATTTTCTTTAAGCTGTCCATAAACGCGACTTAACAGACTCGCATAAACAACATCATCTACAAAATTAAAATCGACATCAATATTAACGTCTTCCAAAATGCGCTTTTTGAGATGGTCTAAATCCATCTCCTCACCTTGCATTCCATCATATATTCCACATTCACTCAAAAGACGCACTGCGTATTCTTGACGAATCGTGTCGATTTTAAACGAGACATCGTAATTTGGATCGAGCAGTTCGCCCCGGAATTTATAAACGATTTTACGTTGTTCATTGGCAACATCATCGTATTCAACAATATGCTTTCGCCCTTCAAAGTGCATATTCTCCACTTTTTTCTGCGCTTTTTCGACCGCACGTGTCACCATGGCAGATTCGATGTACTCGCCGTCTTCAACACCCAAACGCTCCATAATGGATTTAATCTTATCCGAACCGAAAATGCGAAGGAGACTGTCATCCAAGCTCAAATAAAACTGGCTCATTCCCGGATCGCCCTGACGACCGGAACGTCCACGAAGCTGATTATCAATACGGCGATTTTCATGGCGTTCTGTTCCGATGATGTACAGACCGCCAAGGGCTTTGATCTCATCACTGACTTTGATGTCAACACCGCGTCCTGCCATATTGGTTGCAATCGTCACTGCCCCTTTTTCGCCGGCACTTTTGATGATTTCAGACTCTTGCGTGTGATTTTTCGCATTCAAAACGGTATGAGGGATTTTTTCGGCTTTAATAATCTGATGCAATTTTTCCGATTTTTCGATAGATGCCGTTCCGATCAAAATCGGTTGCCCTTTGGCACTTAGCTCTTTTACCTTTGCAATAACGGCGGCAAATTTTTCGGCTTCGGTTTTATAAATCAAATCGTTGAGATCTTGACGGATAACGGTCACATTCGTAGGGATAGAGACAACATCGAGATTATAGATTTGTGCGAACTCGGTCGCTTCAGTCTGGGCAGTACCTGTCATACCCGCGATTTTGCCATACATACGGAAATAATTTTGGAACGTGATGTCGGCGAGGGTTTGAGTCTCTTCTTTGATAATCACACCCTCTTTGGCTTCCAATGCTTGGTGCAACCCTTCCGAATAACGTCTCCCCTCAGAGAGTCGTCCGGTAAATTCATCAACGATAACCACTTGATTGTCTCTCAAAACATAATCAACGTCCACTTCAAAAATGTAGTTGGCTTTGAGCGCTTGGTCGAGGTGATGTGAAAGTGAGGCATTTTCAACACTGTAAATATTGCCAACACCAAAAAGTTCTTCAGCTCTAATAATCCCCTCTTCGGTAATCAAGATAAGACGATCTTTTTCATCAACGGTAAAATGTTCCTCTTTGATCAACGCTTTTGCTACCGCATCGGCACGAGTGTAGTTTTCCAGTGTACGATTGGTTGGTCCCGAGATGATGAGAGGAGTACGTGCTTCATCAATAAGGATAGAGTCCACCTCATCGACAATAACAAACGAATGCCCACGCTGAACCATATTTTCTTTGGTATAGGTCATATTGTCACGAAGATAATCAAATCCAAACTCGTTGTTCGTACCATACGTTATATCTGCCGCATATTGAAGACGTTTTGCAGCAGGATTGTATTCCCCCTCCAAAACAACGCCTGTTTCAAATCCCAAAAATGCGTACAGAGCTGACATCTGCTCTCCATCACGAGAAGCCAAGTAATCATTGACGGTGACGACATGGACACCTTTCCCGCTCATGGCATTAAGAATAACAGCAAGAGTAGCAACGAGAGTTTTACCCTCCCCTGTTTTCATCTCCGCGATTCGTCCCTCGTGCAAAACCATCCCGCCGATGAGCTGAACATCAAAATGGCGCATCCCAAGAACACGCTTGCTTGCCTCTCGTGTAATGGCAAATGAATCCACCAAAACATCATTGAGTGTTTTGTCACCCGAGAGGACTGATTCTTTGAGAGCACTAAACGCTGCTTGCAAAGCCTCATCACCCATATCGGCGAAATGTGCTTCGCGAGCATTGATAAGTTCAACACGTTTACTGTATTTTTTGATTTCACGATCGTTTTGAGTTCCGAATATTTTTCCGACGAGCGATTGGAGCATTGATTGCCTTCACATTATGAGCTGGTTTAAAAAGTTGCCGATTTTATCATATCAAAACTATTTGTTTGGTTAATGGCGATTGGATACAATGTCTCACTCAAAAAAAAAGGAAAAATATGCGCATTTTCATCTTCACACTTTTATCGGCTTTTTCTCTCTTGGCAGCTCCAAAAGATATTAACTCATTTCACTCGCCCTTTACCCAAACCATCATTGATGAGAACAAAAAAAAGCTGGTCTATACCGGAGAACTATGGGCATCTAAACCTCAAAATGCTTTATGGACGTATCAAAAACCAATTCAAAAAAGTGTTTATATCAACGGCTCACACCTCACTCTCATAGAACCTGCTATCGAACAAGCGACCATCCGTACTCTCAATGGTGACATTGATTTTCTCGAAATTATCAAAAAAGCCAAGCCGTTGGATACCTCACGCTACAGTGCCACAGTGAATAATCAAACCTATTTCATCGAATTTTCCAACGATGCACTCTCTTCTATCAACTATACCGACAGTTACGACAATCAAGTCATCATTAAATTCTTAACACCAACAACCAATAAACCAATCGAAGCTTCCCGATTTAAGGCTGTTATTCCAGAAGGGTTTGACGTTATTAAATAAAATAGTGTTACCCAATAGTTACCCAATACCGTTTATGCTCACAGTCGAGTAAGAAATTTTCTTGCTACACCTGATAAGGAGTTTACCATGACAGTTAATTCTAACTACAGTGCGTATTCGTCTAATAGTTCCTCTGGCGTCTCATCTGCTTCACAAAAAGGAAAACCCGATTTTGAAAAGATGGCTCAAGAACTACTAAGTTCGCTGGATACGGATAAAAGCGGTTCAATCGATAAAGCCGAATTTAGTGCGGCAGCGCAAGCACTCGCATCAAGTTCAACGAGCAGCACGAGCACTACTGGCAGTTCATCTGCAACCGATGTTTTTAGTACGCTTGATACCAACAGTGATGGGAGCATGAGTACCGAAGAACTGGTTGCAGCTCTTAAAAATATGAAGCCACCTGAGCGCAAAGGGGATATGCCACCTCCACCACCGCCAAGTGATTCATCCTCATCAAGCAGCAGTGATATTATTGATGCAATGGATACCAATAAAGACGGAAAAGTCAGTATCGATGAGTTATTGGCAGCTTTAGAAAATTCAAAAACTGATTCGTCCAATAAAAACAATGCTACGTCATCAGCAACGGATTCCTCTACAGCATCCTCAACGTCTCAAACAGAGAGTACCTCTCAGAAATTCAGCGACGTTATGCTCAAAAATATTCTCTCCTATTATGGAAATAATACTTCCACAACAAATTCTACTTCTCTTTTAAGCATCAGTGCTTAAGTGGGCATGCCCTTGCGGGTATGTTACTTTTTATTTACTCTCTCCCCGATATAATCGGCTTATGGTTAATGTTTTAATGATTGAAGATGATGTTGAATTGGCACAATTGTTGAAAACACGTCTGCACAAAGATGATATTGAAATTACCATTGCTTCAACCGCATTAGAGGGGCTTAGTCTTTTTCAAACAAATACATACGATTTACTGGTACTGGATCTTTCGTTACCACAGATGGATGGGATGGAAATTTGCCGTCTTATTCGTCAAGAAAGTGATATTCCTATCATCATCTCTTCTGCTCGATCGGATATACGGGATAAAATGATGGGATTTTCGCGCGGTGCAGATGATTATCTCCCAAAGCCTTATGATCCGCAGGAATTAATTTTCAGAATCGATGCGATTATGCGCCGTATTCATCCCACAATGCCCAAAAAATTGACTCCCTTTGAAATCGATGAAGCACGACACGAAATTTCCAAAAATAATTCACTTCTTCGGCTGACTCAAGCCGAATACGACATTGTTGCCTATATGATTAAAAAAGACCGTTACGTTATTTCACGCGAAGAATTACTGCTCAATATCGGCTCTATACGATACGAGAGCAGTCTCAAAAGCATTGACGTTATCATGGGTCGTATACGCCAAAAAATCGGGGATGATACTAAAAATCCCCGCTATATTGTCTCAGTTCGAGGGGTAGGATACAAATTTGTCAATAAATAAACACTCCATCATTCGACTCATTACCCTCTTTTTTATCCTGATTTTTACCCTTATCAATGGACTTTTTTGGATAGCGCATCAACACTTCTCGAAACAGCAAGAAATAGAACAAATACGTCGATTTCTCCTCGCCGATCGCTTATTCTTTTTTGAACATAATCAGCGCGATTTTTCTCCTGAATTAGCACAATTAATGATTCAACCCTCAACCCTTTCGAGTAAAAAACTATTGTCGCAAGGCTCTACTATCATCACCTTGCCGTTTGGAAAAATGATAGAGATGAACGGTCATACATTTTTTGTAAAGCTACAACCGCCACCACCTCCCCATCTTTTCAATAAATTTGAGTTCAGACCACCGCCACCGCCTGAAATTAATCATTTTCATACCATGGTTCTTGAAGACATTCAGCCCCATTCGTTGATAATGTTTTGGATAGTATTGGCAGGAGTAGATACCTTAATATTGCTTTTTTTCGCTTATTTACTGGGCAAACTTCTCCCGCTTCATCGTCTCAAAAACGCGATTATTGAATTTAAAGATGGAGACACCCAGCTTAATGTACCCATCAACGGTAAAGATGAAATTTCCCAAATCACCCGTGAATTTAATCACGTATTAGAAAAAATCGCCTCGATGAAAGAGGCGCGTTCCCTCTTTTTACGCAACATCCTACATGAGCTTAAAACACCGATTATGAAAGGTGCTCTCACAACCGATTGTTTAGAATCCTCTGTGGATCAAGAGCGTTTAAAGCAAATCTTTACTCGCATGGATTATCTTTTAACTGAATTTACACAGATGGAGCGATTTAGCAGTGATGAGTGGCAGCTTAATTTCCAAGAGTACCGTTTTGTCGATTTGATTGATCATGCGTGCGACATACTCCTTTGCAATAAAAAAAGCCTTACGATTAAAGGGGAAGAATTTCAGCTGATTGTTACAGTAGATTTTGAACTTTTTGCTATTGCACTCAAAAATCTCCTCGATAATGCGCTGAAATATTCCACAACCAAACCAACTCTGATGATTTTAAGCCACACTATCGAAATTTGTAACGTCGGTAATCCTCTCCCCAAAGAGAAACGGGATTTTTCCAAACCGTTCAACCGTGAGTATGAAAACTCCTCAGCAGGATTGGGATTAGGGCTATATCTCACGCACTCCATTCTCCAAAAGCACGGGTTTAGGCTTGAATATTATTATTCTAATGGATTAAACTGTTTTCGGATACTCCTAAATTAATCCCAATAATGCTACCAACAATACCGGCGGAGTAATCACCAGCCCCACCTTCATATACTCCCACCATCCGATTTTCACCCCTTTTTGTGCCAAAACATGAAGCCAAAGAAGGGTTGCAAGAGAGCCTATCGGGGTCATTTTTGGTCCGAGGTTACAGCCGATGATGTTGGCATACGCTAACGCAGTGTTTCCTGCTTCTCCAATGGCGATGTCCATAATCATGATGGTGGGCATATTGTTCATTATTGAGCTTAAAATTGCTGATAAGAAGCCCGTTCCGATAACGGCATAGAGATTTCCCATTGATTGTAATTGGGTAATAAGTCCCGCTAGATAGGTGGTGAGTCCTCCGTTTTTAAGACCGTAGACAACGACGTATAATCCGATACTAAACCACACCACTTGCCACGGGGCGGCTTTGATTGTCATTATCGGCTTAGTCGCTTTAAAATAGGTTGCTAGGCTTAAAAACACCAATGCGCCACCCAGTGCAAACACCGAAATGGGGAGATGATATTTATCTCCTATGAAATAGCCAATCATGAGCAGACCCAAAAACCACCAGCTAAGACGAAACATTGTCATGTTTTTAATAGCTGATTCGGGAGTTGCAAGATTCTCGACATCGATATGAGTCGGAATATCTTTGCGAAAATAAATCCATAATACGACAATTGACGCAATGATGCTGAGAAGATTGGGTAAAAACATTGTTTTGGCATATTCCCAAAATCCGATATGAAAATACCCTGCTGTTACGATATTGGTGAGGTTTGAAATCACGAGAGGATTGGAAGCGCTGTCGCCGATAAATCCTCCCGCCATCAAAAAGGCGAACATTGCAACTGGATTGAGCTTGAGATGTTTCATCTTCGCTAACACAATCGGGGTGAGGATTAACGCCGCGCCGTCATTGGCAAAAAAGGCTGATACCAATGCTCCGAGAATCAGTATATAGACGAACATTAGATGACCGTTTCCACCGCTTAAGCGTGCCATTTTTAGCGCTGCCCATTCGAAGAAACCGATTTCATCGAGCACCATCGAGAGAAGTATTATTCCGATAAATGCCAATGTTGCATCCCAAACGATCGAAGTAACCGTCCATACATCTGTGATACTGACCACACCAAGAGCTACCGCAATGATTGCACCCACTACCGCCGTTGTACCGATTTGCAATCCACGCGGTTGCCAAATGACAAAAATAAGTGTCACTAAAAAAATTGCACTTGCTAAAAGCATAAACAATGTCCTTTTATTTTCTCCGTCATTCCCGCGTAGGCGGGAATCCAGCTTTTAAAAATGCACGGATGGATCCCCGGGTCAAGCCCGAGGATGACGAATTAAAAAATTTTGATAAAAGAATTGTACCATAACATCAACATATCTTGATATATTATTTTTATTTCGTTACACTTTCATAAATCGGAGGGAAAAGATGGATATTTTTTTAGAAACCGTATCGGCACTGAACGATGAAACACGCATTAAACTCTTGGCTTTTTTGGATACGCATGGTACTTTGTGTGTCTGTGATCTCCAAGAGAGCTTCGGGATGATCCAGTCTCGTCTCTCACGCCATCTGAAAATCCTCAAGGACGGAGGATTTTTACGGGTTGATCGGTGTGGTACGTGGGGTTATTATTCTATACGAAGCCCACTTGACCGTTTCCGTAGCGAAGCGTTGGCTGAAATCCGTTGTTTGGGAATCATCCTCCCTCCTCTCCTAAAATTATCTCAAAATGAAGGTTGCTCTCTATGAAAAATGTTCTCATCCTCTGCACCGGCAACAGCTGCCGTTCCATCATGGCCGAAGCACTCATCAACGCCAAGATGGGTGATTGTGTAGCAGCTCAAAGTTCAGGCGTCAAAGCCAGCGGTAAAGTCAATCCAGATGCACAAGCACTTTTAGAATCCTATGGATACTGGAGAAGCGAATATCACTCCAAAGTGATCGATACCGTCATTGATACACCATTTGATCTCGTTGTCACCGTCTGCGATCATGCCCATGAAACTTGCCCGATGTTCCCAAAGGCGGTTAAAACTATCCATGTAGCTTTTGAAGATCCAAGCGGTAAGACGAGCGAAGAGTACGCGAAAACACTCGCCCTCATCGAAGAAACACTTCTCCCAATCATTAAAGCAAAGCTGTGTAACTGATGTGGCAGGAGAGTGTCAATATCCTCGTCTATGAATGGCTTGAAATGCCTCAGGGAGAGAAACTCTCGGATGCCCTCAACTTCTTTCTCTACGATACGGTAAAAATTCTCTTTTTACTCACCACGATTATCTTCGCGATAACGCTTCTACGCTCATACTTTTCAACAGAGAAGGTACGGGAATATCTCAGTAAAAAGCATGAGTTCACCGGAAATGTTCTTGCTGCCTTGTTTGGAATTATTACCCCTTTTTGCTCCTGTTCGGCAATTCCGCTGTTTTTGGGTTTTCTCCAGGCACGAATACCGCTTGGGGTAACATTCAGCTATCTGATCTCCGCTCCACTGAACAATGAAATCGCTATTGCGATGTTACTCACAATGTTCGGATGGAAAGTAGCGGCACTCTATATCGGATTTGGTTTGATGGTTGCCATCATCGGCGGGATTATTATCGGACGCCTTGGACTGGAGAATGAGGTTCTTATAGAGGTCAAACCCCTCGTTGGAGAAATCACAGCACAAGCACAAAAAATCCCCTTTGCCTCAAGGCTCAAAGAGGCAAAAGAGTATACTCAGGACATACTCACTAAAACATGGATTTATGTCCTTTTGGGTGTTGGAGTGGGGGCATTTATCCATGGATATGTCCCCACAGAGTTCATTGTGCGCGTAGCGGGGGCGGATAATATCTTTGCTGTCCCTATTGCAACACTATTGGGTGTTCCGATGTATTCCAATGCTGCAGGAGTCATGCCTCTCATCGAAGTGTTGACTGCTAAAGGGATGCTAATGGGGACGGCATTGTCATTTATGATGGCAATTACGGCTCTCTCTTTACCCGAAGCCATGATACTTAAGCGGATTATGAGCCTCAAGCTAATAGGGATCTTTTTCGGTACGGTGACACTGGGGATTATCGGTGTCGGGTATTTGTTTAACGCAATTTTATAATTTAATAGGAGTTAATATGAAAATCGAAATACTCGGTACGGGATGTACCAAATGCAAAGCCCTCGAAGAGGCAACGAAACAGGCGGTAGCACTTAGCGGCAAATTCGCACAGATCGAAAAGGTGGAAGATATTCAGAAGATTATGGAGTACGGTGTTATGAGCACTCCCGGACTTGTAATCGACGGTAAAGTACTCAGCACCGGAAAACTCCTTTCAGTCAATGAAATCGCAGAACTGATAAAAGCGCAGTAAACGCTGATTTAACACTTAATCAGGGTCGTAGCGTTTCGCCCTCTCTCTTTGCTCTGATAGAGGGCTTCATCCGATTGTTTTAACAGCTCACTCCCATTTGCTTCTCTATCAGGGATACAACTTGCGATACCAAAGCTCATCGTAACGCAGGGAGCCGTTTTCGAATCGGTATGTTCAATTCCCAGTTTTACGATGCCAATTCTGGCAAGTTCAGCGAGTTTTTGAGCCTCTTCAGGAGGGGTTGCAGGCAAGATAATAACAAATTCTTCTCCGCCGTATCGGGCAACAACGTCAATTTGTCGATTAAACGTCGAACCCAATATATCGGCAATGCTTTTGATGACTTCATCCCCTTTTTGATGACCGTACGTGTCATTGTAGCGTTTAAAATAATCAATATCACACATAATGAGAGAGAGTATCATGCCGCTTCGTTTTGAGCGTTCTACCTCTTTTGCCAATGCTTCATCGAAATAGCGCCGATTATATAAACCGCTGAGACCATCGGTCGTTGCCAACATATCTAAAAGTCGATTTTTTTCTCGTAATTCGGCTAAAATCTCCATTTTTTGGGTGACATCGCGATTGGCTACCCGTACCCCCATGTACTTCCCAAAACTGTCGTATACAGGGCGACAAATATGATCAATGTATACAATCCCCCCATCTTTGCGAACGATTCGAAATTCTGCTTCCTCTGCATTGTCTTCAGGGCGGTTTGGCAAGTGAGCCGTTTCTTTGTGATGGTGCCATATTGCTGCATCATCAGAATAAATAATATCACTGAGTAATGACGGATTGCGGCTAAATTCATCCGGCGTATAGCCGGTGACTCTCTCCACTGACGGAGAAACAAACATGAGGTTTCTATCCTCATCGAGCCAATATTCCCAATCGTACGTCCAATCCGCGACGATTCGATATTTTTCCCCACTCTCTTGGAGCGCTTGGCTAAATTGTTCCAACGGACGGATTACCCAACGAGGAATCAGATATAACCCATTCAATAATGCAATCGATAAAAGGGTTAACCCCGATACTAATACTATGGCAAACAGCGTTTGTTCTACATCTTTTTCTTCGTTAGCCAAATAGGCATTGAGCTTTTCGAGTTGTTTTTCCAAATCATCAGAATAGGTTTCCACCTCTACCAATGCATCTCTTGCATCCTCAATACGGTTCTCATGGGTATAAGAAACTGCACTGATTAGTTTTTTATAAAGCTGTTCATAACTTTCGGAGAGAGGAGCCGTGTCAAAGGCATTCTTGCGTTCCAACAATACAATATCGTCTTCTATCTCATTGGAGAGCTTCACCGTTTTTAAAAACTTCTCTTCATTCCCTAAAAATGCTCCGTTGAGAGTCGATGAGACCATTTTTTCAATCTTTTTTGTCAACTCTTGAGAACGTTTGTGGGTTTCAAGCATTGCATTCAGATTATGATGTAAATAAAAATAAAGGACCGAAAATAAAAGGACAATCACCACACTAAAGGCAAGAGTCGGCAGCCAAAGAGCCCAATAAGAGCGTTTTGTTTTCATTGTTTAACCACCACAAAACCGAGGTCACGAACCGTTTCTTCGAGTGCAGAAGTTTTGAGCCATCGAATAAACTCTTCTGCTTTTGGATTATTTTTATCCCAGACGAAGTTCAGCTCCATACGAATTGGATAGATTCCACTGCGGATCGTTGCTTCCGAAGGGTTCACACCATCAAGAGCACTGATTCGGATTGGATACCCCATTTTTTCATACCGATTTGCTTCGCCGTAGGAGACATAACCAATCGACTCTTTTAACCCTGCCACCCACAGCAGGGTATTAATATTGGCTTCGGCTTCCCACGCATCCGAGCGAATTAACTTCGTCCCTGCCGGAAGATTCGGATGATTTGGGCTTTTGAGCCCCGTATACGCTTCAAAAATCGGCAATGTCCCTCTATCGACTTTTCGGGATACGACAATCAAACCGGAACTGGGGTATCCAAACGCTCTCCAGTCTCCAATTGTGCCGTCATATATCCCGATAAGCTCTTTTTTGGTTACATTGCGGATAGGTCGACTCTTGTGATAAATAATGGCGACAGCGTCGTAACCGATCGTCAGGTAAGCAAAGCGGTTCTTTTCATCAGCAGTGAGGTTACGCACCACCATCGCGATAGCAGAAGTACGATCAATAATTTTCTTCATCCCTGCTTCACTCCCTCCCCCTTCAAGTTGCAGTTTTTTTGAGGTCTGCGCCGTATACAATGGAGCTAGCTTTTCGAGTATCGGCTGAATGGTCGTCGCTCCGGTGATTCGAATCACCTCAAAATCTATCTCTGCCCCGTGCAATGCGATGGTTAAAAAAAAGATACCGACTAGTTTAAAACTTATCATCCATACCCCCTTTGCCCGTGTTGTTAAATTATGCTATTTGACTAATTCTCCCATAACAAAGCTTAAGAAGAAGAAGAAGAAGAAGAAGAAGAAGAAGAAATGATACCAATTGAAGAGAATGGATCCAAATACATCAGCTATAATAAGAAATCTTTTCTAAAGAGACTTCATGCAAATTAGCTCCGTGTTTAAAAATCTCTCCAGCGACCAACGCCGCATCGCATTGGTAATTCTACTCAATATTATTATCGTCATTATCGAGAGTACCGTCGGTGTTATCAGCGGTTCACTCGCCCTCCTCTCTGATGCATGGCATAACCTGAGTGATGTTCTCGCTCTTGCGGTCACGGCGATTGCTTTGGGTCTTGGAGCGCGTGCCGCAACATCTACGATGACCTACGGTTATGTACGCTCGGAGATGATGGCAACATTTATCAATGCGGGGTTTTTGTCCCTTTTGATGATATGGGTAGCGATTGAAGCGATTAATCGACTCTTTCACCCTATGCCCGTGAACGGATGGCTGACGATGATTACAGCAGGAGTTGCACTGATCGTCAATACCGCCAGCGCCGTAATCTTGGGCGGACACGCGCATGTGCACACCCACGATGGCGAAGAAGAAATACACCACGACCTCAATGTCCGTGCCGCTTTTTGGCACATGGCAAGCGATGCAATCCTCTCATTAGCAGTCGTATTGGGTGGAGGGGCGATGATTGTGTGGGGAATTCCATGGATAGACTCCCTCCTCTCCATCGTATTTGCGGCAGTCATTTTGATCGCCAGCGGCAAGCTTCTCGCCCAATCCTTTTCCAGTCTTATGGATCGTTCTGACCCTTCGATGGTCGCCAAACTCTCTTCCATTCTCACCAATCACCCTTTGGTGTATCAAATCCATGATATTCATCTCGTACGTCCTTCCAGCAAAGAGCATTATTTTTCTGCCCATATCGTGTTGGATGAGATCCTCTCTCTCAAAGAAGTCGAAGCCATTATCGAACACCTGCGGCATGACCTTTCCCATGCGGGTGCGACGCATGTTCTCCTTCAGCCTGAGACACAAAAATACGCCAAAGAGAATGAATCTCACTGCAGCGGACATATCAAACATCATCATGTTTTAAAAGATATAACATAATGGATCGCGTAGATAATCAAGAATTTTATAATGACGGGATTTTAGAATACGGATTAACCGCTCAAGGTCTAAGATGGCATTCTCGACAATCCCAAGAAGTCCGTTTTCATCAGCTTTTGTCCCTTTTGCCATTCAACACAGCCTCAATTGTCGATGCAGGATGCGGTTTTGGAGATTTATATCTTTATTTGTCTTCACAGGGCAAAGGTGCTGTCAACTATATTGGACTAGATGCTCTTGAGATTATGGTTAAAGAAGCACAGCAACGAACAGGGCAATCTATTTATCAATGCGATATTCTCCTTGATACTCTCATAAAAGGGGAATTTTATGTGTGCAGCGGTGCCCTTAATATTCTCACACGAGAAGGAGGCTATCGATTTATTGAACGTTGTTATGAAGCCTCCACGCGAGGTTTGGTTTTCAACTTTCTGGAAGGGAAAAAAGAATCAAAAACCTACAATTATCTCCAAGCCGATAAGATTGAAAAACTGGGTCAAAAATTTGGAGCACGGGTCATTTTTCGCCGAGGCTATTATGAGAATGACTGTACGGTAGCATTTTATAAATAGACAGCTACTCAAAAGGAGAAGGATAATGTTAAAAAAAATAAATAAAAATATTATCGCATTAGGTGCCAATAGCTTTTTTACCGACTTCTCGACTGAGATGATTTTGCCCCTTTTACCCATTTTTTTAGAGCGATTTTTACACGCCACCAAAGGTGAGATTGGTCTGATCGAAGGGACAGCAGAATTGGGTGTTGCTTTGCTCATAGCGCTCTCTGGCTTTTACTCCGATCGGCTAGGGAAGCGAAAAGGGCTCACAATCATCGGATACGGAATCTCCAATCTCATTAAACCCTTTGCTTTTTTTGCCCAAAACGCCACTATGATTGCCACCATCCGTATCGCCGATCGTATAGGAAAAGGGATTCGAAGTGCTCCGCGAGATGCACTTATCAGTCACTCCACTCCCAAAGAAGCCAGCGGTTTTATTTTTGGTTTTCATAAGATGATGGACAGTGCAGGAGCCGTTGCAGGGAGTTTGAGTGCTTTTGGCTTGTTATGGTTTTTGGGAGAGAGCGAAGCGACGTTTCGAACTGTCTTTGCTCTGAGCCTCATTCCCGGAATCATTGCCATGATGATTCTCGTATTCTTTGTTACCGATGCCCCCTTCACCCCATCGCCTATACGGCAATTTCGCCCCAAGGCACTGAGCGCACCGTTTTACTGGCTCGTCGCCTTTCAGAGCCTTTTTAGCCTCTTTGCAATGAACTATTCCTTTATGATTCTCAAAGCGGGAGATAACGGTATGGCTCTGGCGATGATTCCGCTGGCGTATACGCTGTACAATCTGATCCTCTCACTCTTTGCCATACCTATCGGGAAAATGGCGGATCGATTCGGGAAAGCGACTCTTTTGTCTGTTGTCTATATAGCATTTAGCTTAGGAGCACTTGCTATGACTTCGGGAACCATCTGGGGTGCATGGCTTGGATTTGGCATCTACGGCTTTTTTGCAGGCGGGTTTAATTCCCTTGCCAAAGCTATCATCTCCGATACCGCGCCCACTGAACTTAAAGCCACAGCTTATGGTATTTACTATACCGCTATTGGGGTAGCTACCCTCACCTCACTGGCTGTTGGCGGATGGCTTTGGGATAAAGTGGGAAGTACTCTTCCCTTTATGATTGCGTCGGTAGCAGCTCTTGTGTTGGCTGGAATACTTTTTGGGATGCGCAAACGCTTTTTAATCGGACCCTCTCAATGATTTGCTGATAAAATTGGTATCCAGTAACACTTCAAACTCATCAACAACGACAGGCTTACTGCACAAATATCCTTGAAAATAACGGCATTTGAAATATTCTAAAAATTTTAACTGCTCCATCGTCTCCACCCCTTCAGCAATTACATCCAACTTGAAAATAGAGGCCATTGCAACAATCGTCTCGACCAATGCGGCATCATCCCCATCAATCATAATATCGCGGATAAAACTGCGATCAATTTTCAATGTTGAAATGGGAAGTTGTTTCAGTGAACTTAATGAGGAATAACCCGTTCCAAAATCATCCATGGATACCCCGATTCCAAGAGCTTTTAACTGCTTTATTTTTGCAATAACCATATCCATCTTCTCAATAATTACCGATTCAGTCAGCTCAATCTCAAGCATAGAAGGGTCAATCTCTGTTTCAGTGATAATTCCGATTACCTTATCCACAAAATCATTTTGTCGAAACTGGATAACACTCACATTCACAGAAAGTCGCTTCAGTTCATCCCCTTTAGGATGTTCACGCTTCCAACGTACGAACTGTATACACGCTTCTCTCAAAACCCAATCCCCTATGGGAATAATCAATCCGCTCTCTTCAGCGATGGAAATAATATCATCTGGCATTACCAACCCCATCGTCGGATGATTCCAGCGCAACAGCGCTTCTGCTCCCATAATATTTTTGGATGATATTTCCACAAGAGGCTGATAATAAAGCTCTAACTCCCCGTTTTTTATAGCTTGCCGAAGACTATTTTCCAAAAAGAGCCGTTTTTTGATCCACTGATCCATTTGTTCTTGATAGAAACGGGTTGTATTACGCCCCTCTTTTTTGGCTTGATACATCGCAGTATCGGCAAATTTGAGTAAATCATTTGCCGTATGCTCATCCGTCCCGACCAAGGCAATTCCGATGCTGGAACTGGTGACAATCGGCTCATTCAACCCTACATCAAATACAAGAGAGAGAATTTCATGAATTTTTTCAGCTACCAGTTCTGCTCTCGTCGCCGCAACAAGGGGATCACTTCCAAGCTCATTGAGCAAGATGACGAATTCATCCCCTCCCAAACGCGCTACAGTATCCCCTTCACGACAGACACTTACAAGCCGTTTTGCCGTTTCAATAAGCAATACGTCCCCAATATGATGTCCCAATGAATCATTAATACTTTTAAAATGATCCAAATCTAAGAACAAGACTGCCAATAAATTATTATGACGTCGATACTGCGCTAATGACTGCTCAATGCGATCTGTCAGCAATAATCGGTTAGGTATATCCGTGAGGGCATCAAAATAAGCTTGATGCTGCATCTTTTCTTGGGCTATCCTTCGTTCAGTAATATCATTGACGATAGCGACACCCCCGATAATAGTTCGATTGGCATCATAAATGGGAGAGGTTTTGAGAGTAATCCATAAATCAATCTTATTAATCATCGTGGTATACGGACCTTCGTAATACCCCTTTTCACCCTTTTTATGTGCACTGATCGCCTCATTTAAACACGGATCCGGGAGTTTACGCAAATCCAATCCAATCATCTGTTCACGACTAATTTGGAGGATATTAAGCATCTCTGAATTTGAATCCAATACGATTAAATCATTATCATAATAAAAAATTCCTGTCGGAGCTTCTTTGAAGATCGTTTCAAAACGCTCTTCGCTCAACTGTAATTCTAATAAAGCCCGTTCATGTAAAATACGCGATTGTAAAGCACTCGTAATATTATTGTAGATACGGTGTGCAACAACCAGGAGCAATACCCAGTAAAACAGCATCACGAATGCCAAAACAGCATACAAAGAATCTTCCTGCATCACCATAGCCGCAACCATAGGGAGAATAATAACCGTTAAATACATCTGAGCCGTATAACGAATAGAGGTAAGTGTGCTCACGGCTCCAGCAGACATTCCAGCCAGAATAATGACTAAAAAAGTTTGGTGAAGAATACTTGTTGGAAACAATACGATGGGTGTCACTCCCCAAATAACAGCAGAAAAAGACATTCCGATTAAAAAACTATTTTTCCATTCGCTTACTGTTCGACTCCTATAATCAAATCGATACTCACGACACTTCAACCATCGCCAGACAATAACAATAATATGAGCACTGCACCATGCCTCTAAAATCGTCGTATTTACAATTCCCCAAAGTACCCATGTAAGAATAATCATATTGATAAGAACAGCAAGTGATGACAAACGCATATGACGATACGCCAAAGCAACCTGTTCATTTTCAAGTGCATCTGCGATGGTTAAAGATGCTTCAGCTTGTTGTTGTCGATTTTTTTTAAAAAAAAGCACTCTAACCCTTATTGCGTTTTATTTTCATAGAATAACGCAATCCGTATGAAAAACAAATACCACTATGTTACAATTACGTCCAATGGGCAAATTTATCTTTATTATCACTTTTTTTCTCTCAATACTCTACGCTAATACCCTTCAACAGAGCTATTTATTTACCAATCCGACAATCATCTCATCCGATTTAAACGTAAGCTGTCCAAAACCTTTTGAAATTGTCCATATCCCTGATGGTAAGACCTCGTATCGAATGAATGCCCAAGTGATTCTCAAAACATTTGAGCTCAATGGATGTTCACTCGATAGCGGGAAAATTCGGTTTGTTACTTTTTCAAAACGAAGCGATACCGATTATACGCTGCTGCAAGATCAGCTCACGACCTTTTTTACCACACACTACCCCACCATCATCATCCAATCCATTCAAATCTTCCCCCATGGCTATATCCAAGCACTCCCGAACAACGCACACGCTGTTTTCGATAAAGATATGTCTACCAAAAATAAAGGGACTTTTTACGTCCCAGATAGTAATGGAGTCCGTCACTATTTTGATTTTACGATTGATGCAAGCTTGAGCGTTTTGCACGCTACCCAAAAAGTTTCTCGAAAAGATATAGTATCGCTCAATAATTGTGCGATGAAGACTATCCCTTTTACTACATTTAGAAGCAACCCTCTCATTGCACTTCCGCAAACAGTGAGTCGATTTAAAGCATCACTGAGAGAGGACACTCCCGTATTGGAACGTCAAATCGAACCTCTTCCCATCGTTTTACGCGGTTCAAAAGTGAGTGTTCAAGTCAAAAATGAGACGGTAATCGTTGAGTTTATCGCAACCGCCATGCAAGAGGGAGCACTGTATGATATTATTACGATTGAAAAAGCCGACAACAAACGTGTCCGCGCCAAAATTATCGGAGAAAATACAGTGGAGCTTCAATGAAAATCGTCGTAGGAATTAGCGGAGCCAGCGGTGCTTCTTTGGGTCTGAAATTTTTGCAGGCGCTCCCTACCGAGGTGACAAAACATTTAATTATTTCCGAACATGCCCAAATCGTTTTGGAAAAAGAAGAAAATACCCATCTTCACCAAAACAACGAAATATGGGCTTCCGTAGCATCAGGCTCGTACGGTGCGGATGCAATGATTATCACACCGTGCAGTATGAATACATTGGCGAAAATAGCCTGCGGAATTGCAGACAATCTCATTACCCGCGCCGCAAGCGTGATGATAAAAGAGCGAAAAATATTGATTTTAGCGCCGCGAGAAATACCATTTTCACCGATTGCACTGGAAAATATGCACAAGCTCTCCATGATGGGAGTCATCATCGCACCCCCTGCTTTGGCGTATTATGGGGAACAAACAACGTTAGAAGATATGGAAAATTTTATGATAGGCAAATGGATGGATTTGATGGGACTTGACAACAATCTCTACAAACGATGGAGCGGCGAATGAGCAACAAAAAAATCGCCCTTTATCCGGGAACTTTTGACCCAATTACCAACGGTCATTTTGATATTATTGAACGAGGACTTCGACTTTTTGATGAGGTGATTGTTGCCGTTGCCGATTCACGCGACAAGCGTCCTATGTTTACCCTCGAAGAACGAGTCGAGATGACAAAACTCACGATCAAAGATTTAGAGCGTGTACGAGTTGTGGGATTTGACAACCTCACCGTCGAACTTGCCCATTCACTGGAGGCGAACTTCCTTATACGGGGGCTTCGCGCCGTGAGTGACTTCGAGTTTGAACTTCAGCTGGGCTATCTCAACCACTCACTCGATCCGGACATTGAAACCGTTTATTTGATGCCTCGTCTCAAACACGCTTTTATCAGCTCCTCTATTGTTCGTAATTTACTGAAATTTAATGGAAAAACAGATCACCTTCTCCCTGCTTCGGTTCAAAATGTTATTGGGAGTATGAAATCATGTACATTGCAATAGAGGGGATTGATACGGCGGGGAAAAGTACCCAAATCCAGTGCCTAAAATCGCTTTTTCCGGAAGCTATTTATACCAAAGAACCGGGAGGAACTCCTGTCGGTGTTGAAATACGCTCGATGGTGTTACATGGCGAACTTAAAAGTAAAATGGCGGAACTTCTTCTCTTTTTGGCAGATCGTGCCGAGCATACCGAGAGTATCATATCACCTAATATTAATTCTTTGATTATTAGCGACCGCTCCGCTGTTTCTGGGGTTGCGTACGCTTTGGTACAAAATATTTGTGACATTAAGACACTTGTCTCCCTCAACGCCCTTGCCACCGGAGGAAAGCTCCCAGAAAAAGTTTTTATTCTAAAACTCTCTCCTCAAGAACTAGCCAATCGACTCTCCCAAAAAGAGCATGATGTGATCGAAGCACGGGGAATTGACTATTTACTAAGCATCCAAGAAGCTCTTATAAAAGCATCTGAAGCACTGGCAATACAAACCTTTGTAATCGATGCGTCACAATCTATTGATACTATTACAAACGAGATTGCACGTCTCATAAAAGGAAATAAATGATCCAAAGCTTACGCGGAATGAATGATATTCTCTCAAACGACTATGAGCGTTTTGAATATTTTATTTCTACTGCTTCCACCATCGCCAAACGTTACGGTTTTCACTACATCGAAACTCCGCTTCTCGAAGAGACAGCCCTCTTCAAACGCTCTGTCGGTGAAAGCAGTGACATCGTAGGCAAAGAGATGTATCAGTTCACCGATAAAGGGGGCAATGACGTTTGCTTGCGTCCTGAGGGAACAGCAGGCGTGGTTCGCGCTTTTGTCCAAAACAAACTGGATAAAAAAGGGGGAATTCACCGCTTTTATTATTATGGCTCGATGTTTCGCTACGAGCGTCCCCAAAAAGGGCGCTTACGTCAGTTTCACCAGTTTGGAGTAGAGAGTTTCGGTGTTGCTTCTGTGATGGAAGATGCGTTGATGATTATGATGGTTGCCGACATTCTAAAAGCTTTAGGTATTGGGTATCAACTCAAACTCAATTCACTTGGTGACCAAAACTGTATGCCAGCCTACCGTGAGAAACTCATCAGCTTTATTGACAGCTGTGGAGATGCCCTTTGTGAGGACTGTATCCGCCGTAAATCGACCAATCCTATCCGTGTCCTTGATTGTAAAAATGACCATTGTCAAAGCCTCTATGTCAATGCGCCCAAACTCATCAACCATCTGTGCGAAGGATGCCAAAGTGATTTTAGTTCCCTAAAAGAAATTTTGGACAATCATGCTATTGCATACGAAATCGACACCCATTTAGTACGAGGATTGGATTATTACTCCAAAACCGCATTTGAATTCGTCAGTGATGCCATCGGTTCTCAAAGCGCTATTGCCGGTGGGGGTCGCTATGACCGTCTTATCGAATTTTTAGACGGAAAACCGACCCCTGCGGTGGGATTTGCACTGGGAATCGAGCGTTTAATGGAACTCATCGTGATGCCAGAGAGCGTACGTGAGGGATATTATCTAGGAGCGATGGAAGAGGAGTCATTACCACTGATTCTAAAAGCGGCTGAAACACTTCGTAAAACCGAAAAAGCCGTGGTTGAATACGATGCCAAAAGCCTCAAAAACCACCTCAAAGGTGCTGATCGTATCAACGCCCGCTATTGTGCCGTTATCGGTGAAAATGAACGACTGAACAATACGATTTGGATAAAAGATTTGGTTGAACAAAAAGAGTTTACTATTTCACTTAAAGAGGAATCTAATGAATAATTACGGTATTGATATTTGGGGCGAAAACAACTTTATGATCGATCAGGGGATGATAAAAGTCAACTATAAAAGTTCTCCATCATTGATAGAAATAGCACAAAAAATTCGTAAGACCAACCTTAGCGGTCCCTTGATTTTACGTTTTCCCCATCTTATAGGCAAACAAATTGATTTACTCTACTCAAACTTTCAACGTGCCATTTTTGAAAACGATTACACCGGAAAATTTCGCGCTGTTTTTCCCCTAAAAGTAAACCAATTCCCTGAAGCCGTCGATGCAATCGTTGAACACGGTGAGCGCTATGGTTATGGGCTAGAAGCAGGTTCCAAAGCAGAACTTGCCATCGCAATGGCAAAAACACCGCTTGGCTCACCCATCACCGTCAATGGTTTCAAAGACGAAGAGATGGTAACGCTGGGCTTCATTGCCGCACAAATGGGGCATGACATTACCATTACCATCGAAGGTATTGGTGAGCTTGAATGGATTATTGATGTAGCGCAGTCGTGTAACCTCAAAGTCCCCAATATCGGGATTCGTATTCGTCTCCAAAGCGAAGGAAGCGGAATCTGGGCAAAAAGTAGCGGTCTCAGTGCCAAATTCGGTCTCACCTCCACCGAGCTTATTGAAGCAATGAGTATGTTGCAAGAGCACAATATGGTTGAACATTTCACGATGATTCATTTTCATGTCGGCTCACAAATGCAAGACATCTCCACGCTCAAACGTGTGTTACGTGAATCAGGAAACATCTACGCAGAACTCAAAAAAATGGGAGCCAGCTCCTTAGGAGCCATCAATATCGGTGGTGGACTAGCGGTTGAGTACTCTCAACACACCTCCACGCGGCTTCGTAACTACACCCTAGAAGAGTTTTCCAACAGCGTTGTCTTTTTGCTTCGTGAAATTATGAATGCGAAAGGGGTTGACCATCCCGATATTTATACCGAATCGGGACGCTTTATTGTAGCCTCTCACTCGGTTTTAATCACTCCTGTATTGGAACTTTTTTCACACGATTATCAGGAAAAATCACTCAAACTCAAAGATAAAAATCCTCCTCTCATCGAAGAGTTACGTGAATTAAATTCTCTTTTATCCCCACGTACCTGCATCGAGTATATGCACGATGCGCTCGATCACATGGAATCATTGCTAACCCTTTTCAATCTTGGTCATATTGACCTCTTGGATCGCTCCAATGCAGAGATTTTAGTTCATCAAATTATCAAAAAATCACTCTACCTCTCCCAAGATAACCTCGTACCCGAAATCGAGCGTCTTCAAGTCAAACTTCAAGAGCGTTATCTCATCAACAGCTCCATCTTCCAAAGTATCCCCGATTACTGGGGATTACAACAGCCCTTCCCTATCATGCCCCTTGATCGTCTGGACATTCCCGCTATCCGTGCAGCGAGTCTTTGGGACATTACCTGTGACAGCGATGGAGAGATTAAATTTAAACCCGAAACACCTCTGTATCTCCACGATATTGATTTGGACGAAGAAGAATATTTCCTCGCTTTTTTCAACGTTGGAGCCTACCAAGAAACACTGGGTATGAATCACAACCTTTTTACCCATCCCAGCGAATGTACTATTCTTATCAATGACACGGGATACGAGATTGAAAATTTCACCGAATCGGATAATGTCCTTAATATTCTCGAAGATATTGGATATGACAGCTCAAAACTTCTAACCAACCTTAAAAATAAACTGGCAACCAGTGAATTTATGGCAGAAGAAGAAAAAACAGATACACTTCAAAAACTCGAAATGTACCTTTACCAAAATGGTTATTTACGCACAACACGATAAGGATTTTTTTTGGGACTTTTTTCTGAAATTAGCGAAGATTTTTCAAATGTTTACAAAAACGACCCCGCAATCAGCTCGCGAATAGAGTTATTATTCAACTATCCGGGCGTGTGGGCGATTTTTTGGTACCGTATTGCCAACCGACTTTACCGAAATAATTTTAAAGCCCTCTCCCGCCTCATTATGGGAATCAATCAAATCATCACGCACATAGACATTCATCCGGGTGCTACCATAGGACGACGTGTTTTTATCGATCATGGAACGGGCGTTGTTATCGGTCAAACAGCAATTATCGAAGATGATGTACTTATCTATCAAGGGGTAACATTAGGCGGAGTAAGTTTAACAGCAGGTAAGCGCCATCCTACGATCAAACGCGGTGTGGTTATCGGCGCGGGAGCCAAAATTTTAGGCAATATTACCATCGGTGAGAACTCCAAAGTAGGAGCAAACTCTGTTGTAGTACGAAATGTCCCTGAAAACAGCACCGCTATCGGTATCCCTGCTCATGTTATCCAAAAAGGGCGAGACAAAGACCCATTCAGCCACAACAAACTTCCCGATATTAACAAAGAGATGTTTGAATACCTCCTCAAACGTGTTGCAGTTTTAGAGCACTATATGGTTCAAGACAATACCGAGATTCTCGAACAAGATCTTCAACTGGAAAATATTTACGAATCTTTCATCAAGGCAATGAAAAATTAATCATGAGTAGTGAGAAATGAACACTTTTCTTCTAAAAATTACTTTTCTCTTTACGTGTTTCTCTCTCCTCGCACTCCAAGCAGCTGTGCCCACGTCTCAACAGCTTCGCGCAGGTCTCTCACAAAATAATTTTCAAACAACTCTTTCACACCTAAGCAGCGATAAATCTAATGATAATGAGCTATGGTACTGGCTTGATCTCGCACGACTTCAACAAGCAAACGGAGAATTTAGAGCCTCTATCCTCTCTTTTGAAAAAGCCTATACTATTTTAGATGAATTTGAAAACAGAGCAACGATAAGCATGCGTAATGTTGGCTCTTTTTTAGGGTCATCTTTTCTCTCAAAAGGGTCCCAAACGTATTATGGCAAAGGGTACGAGAGAACGTTGATGCACACACTCAATGCTCTTAACTACGCAATGCTAGGAGATTTAGAGGGTTCTGCCGTGGAACTTCGCCGAATGGAACAGCGCCAAGAATTTTGGTTGCGAGAGAGTGAAGAAAAAATCAAAGATGCCTCCGATGCAAAAGCAAAAGCACGACAGCAAGGGGGTGATACCTCTTCTATTCCATCAGGATATTCGATGGCTTCTATGCTTGAAGATGAGGATGTCAGAGCCATGGCAAACAACTACCAAGACCCTTTTTCCTACACCCTAAGCAGTATCATACATGATATTTCAGGACTTTCACCTCTGCTTGGAAACTCATCTGAAATTAGCTTAAAACGCTCCCTCGCTCTCAATCCTGAGAGTAGCAAAGTTTTTGTAAAACTCCCCTCTTCTATCCCCTCCAATGAAAAAATGAAAATAACCGTTATTGTCCTCTCAGGACTTGCCCCTTCGATAAAAATTGAAAAAATACGCTTCCCCATTTTTCAAGGTGCCAGTTACACCAGTATCGATTTACCCTCCTATACGTTGCCAATCAATGATATTTATCCCCCTCTCATATCAACCTCTCAACTGAGGGTTCAACCTCCACGACTTTTAAAAACCAATGCAATGGCGTACAAAACACTCAAAGACGAACTTCCCTCAGAACTCGCCAAATCGATTGTACGTGCAACAACCAAGGGTGTGGCTGCAAAACAGGCTAACGATCATTTTGGAGCGCTAGGAGGACTTGTAGCCTCATTGGTGATGGACATAGGAAGCTCTTACTCTGATTCTGGATTTCGTAACTGGGAAATGCTCCCAAACTCTGGCTATCTAGCACAACTTGAAGCCAAAAAAGGGGAAACAGTCACTATTGTTCTTAACAACCATCAAGAATCAATAATGCTCCCATCTAACAAAAAAGGGGTTATAATTCTCGTATCGTACCTAACCCAAGATAACATAAGGATAGATCATGTCGCATACTAAAAAAGTTTTTACCTCACTTCTTCTAGGCGCTGTAACACTTGGGGTACTGAGTGGATGTGCTTCCAAAGATATTACGATTATTGGTGATAAACGCGTTGACGTAATCGACCACAGAACGTTTAAAGAAGGCAACTTCATCAAAGCCGTTATTGATCTTGAAAACAACGATTATGACAAGGTAGAAGGGTTTGTGTACCGCATCGAATGGTTTGATAAAGACGGGATTCTCAAAGAAACAACCGCGTGGAAGCCAATTGTTATCCATAAAAATCAAAAAATACAAATTGTCGAGATGTCCAATCTCCCTGATGTTACCACCTATAAAATTGTGGTCTCTGTACCCGAAAAACTCTAATAAGGACACCTAATGTTTAAACTTTCACTTATTTTCTCCATCACTACAGCTGCATTGTTATTGAGTGGATGCGCCACGGTTGGCGGTGCTGGTATGGTCGGATATAACTCCAATGTCAAATACGGGGATGCCAAAGCCGTTGAGACGGTTACGGCTGATTTTGGCTCAACCGATTTACAAAGTACGGCAGAAACACTCACCCAATCACTGCTTGAGTCTCGTTATATTGCAAAAGCAGCACAACCGCCAAAAATACGGCTTCGTACCGTCAATAATTTAACCTATGAGCACATCGACACCAAAGCAATTACGGACAAAATTCGTATTAAACTTCTTAAATCTGGGCAAGTACGTTTCTTAGCTGACAAAGCCAATCTTGACGAAGTTCACGATGAGAGAGAGTTGACCGCATCGACTACAGTAAAAGAGAGCAATAGAAATATTGAGGATTCTGACTACATCGTAACAGGGAATGTACGTTCCATCAAAAAGGCAAATGACAGTGTAAAAGATGTTTATTATAATGTTTCACTTGAATTGGTCAGTCCGCAAAGCGGAGAGATTGTTTGGGCAGATGAAAAAGAGATTCGAAAAGTTACCTCTAAATCTTCAGTAGGCTGGTAAGCCTACATCCCCTCACTGGGATTAATCACTTCGATAACATCCAATCCAAACCCGCTTAAAGCTGCAAACTCAACATTTTTAGAATCGGCAATAAGTCGCATGTGACGTACACCCAAAATTTTGAGTATCTGCGCACCAATACCATACTCTTTCATATTGGCTGAGTGATGGTGTGGTTTATTAATAAATAACAATACTCCGCTGTTTTGTTTCAAATAATGTATCGAATCAATAAGCTGTGTATAACGGCTTTGATTCAACAAAAGATCAATATCAGGGATAACGTTGTGGACTCTTACATTTGCGGTTTCACCTGCTTTATAAAAGACTATCGCCGTATGCTGATCCCCTTGGTGATCCTCAAAACAATATTTTTTGACATGAACACCAAAAAACTCAATCTCTTCTTCTGAAATTGCTTTAACCAATATCTCATTGGCTAGACGATATTCAACAATATCCGAAATATAGACCGTTTTGAGCGAATGTTTTTGGGCAAAAATATCCAAATCATCCCGTCGCGCCATTGAACCGTCTTCTTTCATAATCTCACAGATGACAGCCGACTCTGCCAAACCGGATAAACGGCACAGATCAACCGAGCCCTCTGTATGACCGATGCGAACCAGCGTCCCCCCCTCTTTGGCAATCAAAGGAAAAATATGTCCCGGCATCACCAGTTCAGTCGCATGGCTTACCGGATTTGCCAAAATCTTAATCGTCATATCTCTCTCTGCCGTCGAGATTCCAGTAGTAGCCGCTGTCGCGTCCACAGAGACCGTAAAGGCTGTTTCATGCATAGACGAATTGCTTTTAACCATCGGCTCCAAACTAAGGCGTTTAGCAATAGCAGGATTAATCGCTACACAGATCAACCCTTTGGCATGAGTAGCCATAAAATTCACATGATCCGGAGTCGAAAAAACAGACGCGTAAACCAAGTCACCCTCGTTTTCACGATCTTCATCATCGACCATGATAACCATACGCCCTTTTTTAAACTCTTCTATTGCTTCTTGTACACGAAATATTGCTGACATGCCATCTCTTTGGTTATTAGTATATTAGTAGGGATTATAATCAAAAAGGATTAAAAAACCATCATATTCCAAATGAAACCATTTATTTTGGTAAAGCTTGAAAAAACTCTTGACAAATTGAACAAAAAAGTCTATAATTTCGGCCTCACAACGAGAATGTTGGGGTGTAGGCAAATGGTATGCCAACAGTTTTTGGTACTGTAGATTGAAGGTTCGAGTCCTTCCACCCCATCCACTTTTTTACCGCGGAATAGAGCAGTCCGGTAGCTCGTCGGGCTCATAACCCGAAGGTCGTAGGTTCAAATCCTGCTTCCGCAACCAACCCCTAGATATTATTTCTTCTAATATTTAAAATACTTTTTTTAACAACAATTTAAGCGTCGCGGAATAGAGCAGCCCGGTAGCTCGACGGGCTCATAACCCGTAGGTCGTCAGTTCAAATCTGGCTTCCGCAACCAACAAAACTCCCTTAAATAGCCACTTTAACGACCATTCATGTTTTTCATGTTCATTAAAAATACTTATGACTTACTCTCTGTCTGATCCAATTTTCCTACCCCGATTTTCTTCAACACTTTTATCCATTCCATCTCAAAAATCCTTACTAAAATTATCACGATCACTGCCCTATTTCGGATGCTCCATTTTCAATTTTATTGCCTATTTATAGGCACGGCCACCCAGTTCAAAAAGTAATCAAGCCTATCATCCTCCAGTACGAGATTACGAATCAACTTAATGATCGCTTCTGGCTCTTTGTAGGGAAGCTTTTCATCCAATTCCATGTAATACGTAGGTCGAAACGTATTGTGGTACCAAGCACCATTTTCAAAGTAGAACTCTGATTTTACAAACGGGTTAAACCGATCCTTCTCGATAAGCATAAGCTCAAATGGCTTAATGATACTGTCTTTAGCGTTACCGATATTAATCGGACGGTTCAAGACGTTACTCAACATATCACACACTTGAGCCTTCGCATACGCTCTAAATGACGATTCTACGGATGTACGGAAATAATACAACCCGTTTTGGAGATAAAGCCCAGCCCCCTCTTTCAATAACAGGTAAAGAAATTCATTCTTATTATTCTTTTTAAGCCAATTGTTGTACTCAAATTTTTTAGTTTTATCTGGATCCAACGGGTCTGCCGTTGTTTCTCTAGGCTTCTTTTTTGAAACGGTTGCTTCAGCACTATCATCTTGGTGTTCATTAGCACCTTCAACAACTTCAGTATCGATTACAGTGTCACCAGACACAACTAGTTCCCCTCCGAGGGGGATTGGAGTAAATTCATTCATTTGGTCATACCTTTTAAGTTTTTATTTATAAGTTTTGGGTCAATCAGCGGTTCATAGTCCGAGGGCTTCAGTCGTAAGTGTGTAGCACCTAAAGCGATGCGTACGAATTTATTTGATGTTTTATAACTGAGCCCACAGGTGTCGATTAAAAAATTAATAATATTGCCGCCAAAATCACCACCGAAATCGTTAATAAGACCGTCTGAGCGGATCGAAGCACTGGCTGTACGCTCTTCACGGATCTTAAATTTATAGTTGCTATCGATGGAGTAGCCGATACCCTGCAAGAGATACCGTGTTACTTCTCCGTCGATCATGCCTACGAGTTGTTTATGTGAAACTGTTTCACCTCCTTCTTCATTTAATTTATCTTCGATCACTTTTAGCTTATCGTTTAGACCAGTAGAAGCCACGAAAGACGTTTTGGTAATACTTGGCAATACTAAAGTCCTCTTCGGCTTGCTAACACGCTCTATCGTCTCTTCAAGAGCAAACTTTGCATCCCAAAAAGCAGGATGCCAATCAATCATGTGACTATAGTCGATCCCTTCAAGGTCAAGTGCTCCACCTTCGTAAAGTGCGTGATCATTTAGATTCTCTTTGCACCACCCTTCAGGAAGAATTGGTAGAGCAGTGATAATAATACGCTCTGGCGATAGCACCGCCATATCGATAAATGAACGCTGAAGAACCTTATCACCATTATCGATCATGCAATAAGCTAGTCCGTTTTGCCAAAGTGAACGGTATAGGTACTCTTTTAGCTCTTTTATGGCGCTCTCGGTCACGTTTTTCGCAACAATGAAGATATGCATTGATGTCTTATCGTTCAACAGCGTTCCATCCGCTTTCATGATTTTAGAACTACTACTCCACCGTATCAGCATTTGCACATGCTCTAACGCTGGTATCGTTTTAATCAATAATGCTCTGATTTCCTCAAAAGTCCGTGCTCTAAGTACTTTTGGAAGGTCCTCGCTGTAGTCGAAGTCAAAAAACAAGATGCTATAGCCGGTTGGGTATAAATCACCAAGCCACTTGATGTGCTTCTTACTTCGAGTGATCGCACTAGGAAACAAGTGCTGGTTCGCTTCAGTTGTGATTGATGCTTGAAAAGTCCCACATACTCCACCCAGACACAGACATTGATGATCGGTTAACGTCGTTAAACTCCGTTGCAAATCTGATAAATTATTAATACCATACGTGTTTAAAACGCCGCTATACATATTAGCTGCTGCTTTTTTTGAGCCATCAGACCCAAACTCTTTTACGAGTAGAGAGGCTGACGTTATGACACTGGTTAAAGTGCCGTTTTCAATTAATAGCAAAGGGACAACGGTCATTCCAGCAATCCGTTTCATTAGTAGACCTCACAGTTATGCGAGCAAATGTATTTGGCAACTTCCAAAATAGAAAATAGCACTTTAGAGTTCCCTATTTTATGGTACTTCGGAATATTAATCCCCGAATGGAGTCGCTTATTGAGATTGGATAGAGAGCATCCAAGCTCCCGACAACACTGCTTTTTATCAATATATTGAGATTGGTACTTTTGAAATAACTGATTGAATATTAAGGTAACCTCTTGGTCGATTGTCTGACTTGAAAATTGTTTGCTTTTCATAATAAATCCTAAACTTGTTTGGTAATAATCGAGGGAAGATCCCCCAATTAATCGACTATGCACGATATAGATTCGATGAAACGAGCCACGTGATACAGGTCAAACCCAATTTCATCCTCTAGAAATACCAGTTCTTCATCGATTGAATCGCCATTTTCATCATATGAAAAGCCGAGTATCCGCATATCCAAATAGGCAGGACAACCGTTTTCGTTTTCAAGAGCCAAATCAATGTAGCTCTCATCCACTCCCATCCACTCTGCCAACTCAGGCTTCGTAATCACACCCTTCTTAAATACCCCCAACATAACCATGTAACGAGCAAAGATTGCGTCATGGTTATGCCCTTTCATCCCAGTACTGTATCCTGAGGCTATTGCAGAATAATTGCCCAGCGTTTTTGGTATCATTTTAGATCCTTTAATTAGCAGTCGGCTTCCATTGCCAACCACTATAAATTTCCAACCCGCAAGAAGCTAACAAGTAGTCTTATTCCGTGAAGGATTTCGTAATATTAGCAATACAAGTACGACTAGCTCGTGAGGGTTTTGGAACCAAAGAGTGGGTTTCGGTTCCAAAAATTGACGTTTTTTTTGTGAAGTATCGGTGAGAGCGAAAGTTTTGATGAAAAACTAAAGTTTTAAGAAAGTAAGATTATTGGGATAGCAGATTCAAAAATTTAAGCAGATTTAGGACATGTTGTCAATCCGTGAATAATAGACTCGCATTTTCCCTAATAAAGGAGTCTAAATTGAAGTCAGTGAGGAGTGTACATAAAATCTTGAAGTTCTTCTCGAACGATTCATCCTTGAAATTCTTGCGCTTTGTTAGTTGTCCGAGTAGCTTTTCTGCGATTTTAAATGCTTCTGTAATCCCAATAAGTTTCATTTTATATAAATATACCAGGGGATAACACAATGCGTAATTTTCGTACTTATGTAACGTTGCAAAAAATTCACTCTTCAGCAAAGACGACTTTATATCATCACTCTCGATCAAGTCAAAATTACTCATAATCGCTTGCAACATCCACCCGCTAGATAAAGCAGATGCATATTCACTAAAAATATATTCTTCTTTGCCACCATATGGATATTCGTACATGCATTCATACAAGAATGAAAAATTATGTTTCATTTCATGCATCGCTTTTGATTGTTTTGGATCTGTAAAAATACCATCCGTAATCAAAACGTATGCATCATGATACGATTGAATTTTTTCCAAGTAAGAGGAAGCAGACAGTAATTTTGATTTATCGATGAGAGGTTCAAATACCCCGTAATATTCATATTCAAGTTCTTTTAACACATAACTATAGGTTGAACTTAGCAGTTCTTGATTATGCGTTGACTGATGTTCTAATGTTTTTTTATCTTTCGCTGATAGCCTTAGACGCATTAGTGCCTCTTTGTTATCTAATCTTCTGTTAGCTTTGCTTTCCTTGCTTTCCTTGTCCAACCTTGCATATTTCATTTCTAAAGCAAAGTTTTTTTCAATTATCTTTTTTTCTTTCTCTAACTTTTGGTACTTTGCCTCATAGTCATTTTTTGTAGATGTCACTTCATTTTTATCTAGTATCAAGCCTGTTAAAGATTTAATATAATCTTTCATTCCATACAATATCTCTTGATGAAAGCGGGATGAATTGCTGTATTCATTTTGAAAGCTAGTAAGCAATTTTTTTATTTTTTCAATTTCACCGTCAGTAATTTTAAAAAGGTGTATAAGTGTAAATGATGCGATGATTTGTCTAGCCTCTAAAACGCTCCACATATTAAATGGTTTAACGATATAGCGCTGTTCTAATATAACTATTGACAAATCGTTGTCATTAATTTTATAGCTGTTAATGATCTCAGACAATAAAGATTTGTATTCATCGAGAGATTTTACTCGATAATGATCCTGCTTATATTCATAATCACGAAACAGTTCATTTATGTAATCATCAAGTTGTTTACCCAAGGCAGTGCCGTTCGTCTTATGCTTATCTAGATACTTCATTTGTGCGTCATAAATAAGATTTATTAGATCATCTTCTACTTCTTTCTTTTTTTCCAAATCATCACCATAAAATTGTGCTAAAGCATCATCAACCAATTCCCATAAATTGTTTGCTATACGAATATCAGTATTTTTTAGTTCGGCTTGTAAAATTGTTGTTATGCAAAAATCATCGTATATTTTTAATGCTTCGAAAAGCGTATTGGCATCATCAATATTTTTGGAAATGTTATTTTCGAGATTTGATAGATAAAAAAATGCATTTGTCATAAAGCGATCTTTTGCATTTTTCATGTTAAAGTCGTATTGTGTTTGTAGCCATTCTAGTTGTAGGTCAAATAGTAGGTTTGTTTTTTTCATTTGAATCCTAAGAGTATGTTCCCTTGCAACATATATGTAAATTATAAAGTTGTTCTTTAAAGAGCTCACCGATTTTACAATCATGTACCATTAAAGTCCCTTTTTAGTACTCTCATCTTGCAAACATCACGGTCACACGATATCCAATAAGCTCACTCTGTTAAGGATTTAAACACAATTTGTGCCACCCTTAACAACATGGCTATTTAAGTAATGTTGCTCATAACAGTCAGAATCATCTACTTTATCGACTTAAGAGAAAAGTGCCTGAATATTCGATCAACTTAAAGATGAGTTTATTGGTAAAAAAGCTTTTATAACCTATATCACCCAACGATAAGCAATTGAAGCTCATCAACCGTCAACCATGGTCGTTTACGATGCACCATCTTATGGCAGTTAGCACAGAGCAATCCAAGGGGTGAAAACTTATTGAAATGTGCTAAAGAAATTATCGAATATGCTAAACTGACTTACGATTTATGCCTCTGATGGGGACAAGTCATGCGATTTCGATGATATTACATCGCACTAAGTATTTTGCGACATCCAAGAGTGAAAACATAACACGGCTATTTGATGTAAATTTTCGGTAACGAGGGATGTTGCATCCACTATGTATCCTTTTATCAATGCTACTTATCGAACATCCAAGTACGTCCGCTAATTGACGCTTATTAATATCAAATGCACCATACGTTTTACGAAGTTCGGCAAAGATCATCTGAAGTTCAGGATCAATTTCTTGATTAATACTCTTTGTTTTCACAATACTGCTCCACTTGTCATATTTCAAATCAAAAAATTATAGGTTTGAAAACAGCATAGCCCCCTGAGCATAAGGCTATAATATGAGTTAAAGTACAAAATTGTGCAACATGAATTTAAGCATGAAAGGCTTTCAGATATGAACAAACCACCTTTTTCGCGAGAAAAAGCAATTCAGGCAGTCTATGTATCACAAATGATTGAGGGATATAAACCGACAACCGATAAAAAAGTTAAGGAACAAGTACGTGAAATCATAAGGGCAATTCAATTATCTACCGCTAAAAAAGCCACTTGAGTCTTTGAACCGCACACAGTAATAGTAATTTTGAACTGTTTTAACATACTCTAATCAAGAGCAGATAAGGTATAATTCAATAATAAAATTATTGAAGGGGAGACCATGGCATTCAAAATGACCAAAAGCGGTAAAGTTGTTAAAACATACTTTCGTGGCAAACTACCTAAAGCTGTTATTACCGCAGTAGAAAACAATCCTCAAGGGGATCAAGCCGTCCAAAGAGCTATGAATATTATCAAAAACGCCAAGGTGGTGTGGGATTTTTAAGCCTAAAAAGTTCGTAGCTACCAAGCTTCCGATCAGCTACCTCACGAAAACTTCTACCGAACAAGAACGTCAGTTCATAAAGCAACTCTCTTCTTCCGCCGAAAAAGGTTCAATTGTTGTGTATGCTCTTGAGCTTGATGGTTCTCTTGCAGGGCTAATAGGTTTATCCGCATCACGAGTTGATTCTATATCCACCGTACAGATCGATTATCTTTATGTATCAAGTGAACATCGTGGAAGTGTTTTTGAAGAATTATCCAATACTAAAATTTCCACCTATCTGATTGATCTTTCAATCGTATTGGCAAAGAAAATAAGTTCCGAAGTAGGAGTTCGATGGCTTGCTCTCGTTCCCGATAACGATAAGCTCGAAGAGTTCTATAGTAAAGAATTCGGATTTAAACCGCACAATGACCGAGATAAGCAACGTTATCTGTTTCTCAAAATCTAAATATTACTTCAGTGTGACTCATTATAATATTCAAATGAGAAAAGAATATGATTTTTCACAATCACAGCAAACCCTATATGCAAAGAAAATAAAGAAGAAAATTTTACTGAATCTCAATGTCGAAACCATTGAGTATTTTAAAGTACTCTCTTCCAAAACTGGAATTCCGTCTCAGACGTTAATGAACTCGTATTTGAGTAATTGCGTTTGTAATCAACTCCAACCACCTATGAAAAGTTTATACGAATAATTTTATTGCCTATTTATAGGGATAAGTGAGTAAAACACGGCAATATACGTCAAGATAAATATCCTTGCAAAAACATAGCATACCCTGTATAAGTCGATTTGAATGACATAAGACTAGATAAACATATATATAACTTTATATTATACTTTGCTCATAACCCGAAGGTCGTAGGTTCAAATCCTGCTTCCGCAACCAACCCCTAGATATTATTTCTTCTAATATTTAAACCACTTATTTTTACAACACTTTTAGCGTCGCGGAATAGAGCAGTCCGGTAGCTCGTTGGGCTCATAACCCAAAGGTCGTAGGTTCAAATCCTGCTTCCGCAACCAACAAAATACACTCAAAAATCTACTTTAAATTCATCCCGTTCACGCTCTTCAAAAACACCTAGGTACACCAAAAGGTACACCAAAAAAATTTACAATAAAATCGCCAATTTAAATTACAGGTACAATTACACTCAAATCGAAATATTAAATTTAACCTCGTCATTTGCTTTTTTCACGATGTAAGATTTTTTTAAATCGCTTTTTTTTAGTTTTTTTGTAAGTTCTTTTTCTTTCATCGCTTTTATATATTTACCTATGGCTTGCGGTGTACCTATTCCAATAGTTTCACAAATCTTTTTTTTACTTATACTTTTTGAATACATCGTCATTATTTTGATTCTATATTGATCAAATTTTGATTTATATGTTTTGCCAGCGACTCGACCCGTTTTTTTCCCACTCAATTTTAAAGTTTTTTTGACTGCTACTTTTTTTTGACTATTTAGATCATCACTGATTTTATACATACCAAGCATCAAATTTATTCCATTGGAAATATCATTTGGGTCGATATGAATATTTCCTGCGATAACATATAGTCTGCAATTTTTAAAATATAGAGTATTCACTCTCTTTAAAATTCTATGCGTTGAATTACCTAAAATACTTAGGTGGCTTATCGTAAAACAGTCATGCTCTTTCATAGCATCAATCACTTTATCTATTTTTTTATCAAAGCTATGTATATTTTTTAATAAAGTTGATTGTTCAATTTTATAATTTATATTATTATTACTATTGATGTATGAATCAATTGCTTTATCCTGATCTCTTATTGCAGGTGAATATTCTTTATCAGAATATTGTACTTTATAAATTATCACTTCCAAATTTATTCCTTTATAAAAATATTATAAAATTAATACCGTTGTAATTTGCATACAATACACACGTAGCATTATAGCTTAAAATGAAATTTTATTGTATACAATTAACAATCATAACTAGTTTTATACTAGTTTATAATGTAAATTTATAGCTATTATGATAGTATTCTTTTAACAATTTTTTAATCCCATGGAGTTACCATGAAAGATATGACACTCGAAACATTACTTTTGAATTGGTTCACTAATACACGTATGAATCATGAGAATAATGCTGTATTACTAATCGCATCACGCTTAGTATTTAATACCTATGAAATGACAAATCTATTAAAACAATTTGAATCACCAATATCGTGTCGAATAGATGCTTTAGATAATTTTAGAAGTTTTGAGAATCTTAGATCAAACATTACTATCGGACATGATGGTGAAGGTAATGAAGCCAGCAAGAGTGTAAAAAATTGGCGTAATGAAAAAAAATAGAGGCTGAAATATCATCTTTTATTATAGTTATCTAACTGCTCATCTATCAATTTTACTTTCCTTTTTAAAGCCAACCCTTGGTGCAGTTTAATGAGTTTTTTGAGCT
>Ga0268283_1000177_pt1 | contig 60579 bp, 46 predicted proteins | sample saktaG_13_FD_190140 | JGI IMG/M metagenome (GOLD analysis project Ga0268283, IMG submission 190140) | Saline water microbial communities from Sakinaw Lake, British Columbia, Canada - sak_2013_06_06_36m | ecosystem: Environmental > Aquatic > Non-marine Saline and Alkaline > Saline ...
GTCATCACGCCACAGTAATTTACAAGATTCCGCATGCCAAGGATCATCGCCGCGAAGTTCGGGGCAAAGAACCATACGCAAACGCCATTATCGATGCGCCCCAGCAATATCAAATGGTATCCGAAAAGCAGCAGGCCGGTGGTTACGGCCGAATATACGGGGATAATTGCGTTACGCGTGCGAATCGCTGCAATGAGAGCAAACGCTCCGGAAGCTAACAAAGTTGACGAGGATAGCTCTACCGGCCCGAAAAGCGCATATATTCCGGAAATAAGCAGGGCGACGCCGGCTGCAAACATCGATCCGGGGCGAACCGTGCTCCGAGTGACCTCCAATTCATGCAAATTGGGTTCATCGAGACGGCCGAATTCTTTGTAATTTAACCTCCACATCAGTAATGTCCGCTTAGATTTTTGCATGTTTCGCATGCTTTAAATAATCGGCAAAAATGAATTTTTCCCTTGACAAGACGGATTAATATCCTAAACGCGCTTCGCATCGCGGAACCCTCTCCAGATCCTCAAATTTGCAAAGTACACGCACAGCAGCTCCTACATGCGAGGAATTAACCGGAAATTACTGTAACAAATCAGATTTCTTATTGATATCCTTACCAAGGTAATGTTTTTTTGTCAAACCATGAACTGGATAAATGAAAACACATTACGGATAAGGCGCAGATCAGACCATCCATGCTATGCCGATTTTTGAGCGGCAGGAAACGCGCTGTTGGAAGAAGCGTCAAAGGATTGGTAATACAAAAAACCAGGATGTTTTTAAGCATCCTGGTCATGGAAAGGGAACCGTTAGCGGTTATAGTTGATGGGATCGCTGAGGGGTTATTGCCCGGAAGCGGCATCAAAGCCCAGATCAAGGGCTTTGATGTTAATATCCACGAATGCGGCTTTGGTTTTGGTCCGGATCGCCGTTTTGACATGATCGGCGGTTACCGGCAGGATTCCGGTCTGGATCAGGGCGCCCAGAAGAACCATGTTTACCGACAGGACGTTTCCGGCGGCTTTGGCCAGATCCACGGCATTCAGTGCAATGAGCCGGGCGGTTTTGGCGCGGATCAATTGCTGAAGCTTTGCGATATCCGGATACACCCCCTTGCCGATGGCCACGGTAAAGGGAGGCAGCGGAGACAGGTTGGTAATGACGACGGTCCGGGCATTACACTTGTTCAGGGCGCGCAGGGTCTCGGAAGGTTCAAACCCGACCAGCACATCCGCCTCGCCATCCGAGATGATGGTGCTCTGGGCATTTCCAAACACCAGCGCGGATTCCACCACACCGCCACGCTGGGCCATTCCGTGAATTTCGCTCATGCGAAGGGGAATTCCGGCCAGAAGGGCTGCTTCTCCCAGCACACTTGAAGCCAGCAGATTCCCCTGACCTCCGACCGCCACGATAATCAATCGCGTTATGTCTGACATATGGGTCATTCCTTTACAGCTTGACGTCAAAGTTATATGAAAATGCTTACGCTTTTACGGGCAATATGGCGTTTTCCGGACAGATCTGGGCGCATACCGCGCATCCGGCGCACATGACCGGATCGATCTTTACCTTTTCCGCATCCAGAAAAAAGGCCGGGCAGGCCAGTTGACTGATACAGTCCCGGTGATTCCGGCATTTATCGCTGACATAATAAGCGCGGGATTTGGTTTTTTTAAACCCTTTGGCGTACAGGGTACACATTTCCTGGGCGATCACGACCGAAACCCCCTTGAAATTGAAGGCTTCGCGAAGGGTTTCGATGCTCTTTTTCACCTTATAGGGCTGAATGACGGCAACATGGGGAACGCCCAAAGCCCGGACTACGGCCTCGATCGAGATCTGTCCATACCCTTGGAGGTTCATCAGCCCCATGTCCACGCCGGGATTGGGCTGATGGCCGGTCATGGCCGTGATGCCGTTGTCCAGGATCACGAAAGTGAAATTATGGTTGTTGAAAACCGCATTCACCAAACCGGGAATTCCGGAATGGAAAAATGTGGAGTCTCCGATAAAGGAAACCACTTTTTTGTCCGTGACTTTGGAGAACCCGCAGGAGGTGCCGGCGGATGATCCCATGCAGATCAAAAAATCACCCATTCCCAGGGGCGGCAAAAACCCGAGCGTATAACAGCCGATGTCCGTGGGATAAATGGTGGAAAGGCCTTCCGCGGCTTTCTTGACCGCATAAAAAGTGGCCCGGTGAGAGCATCCGGCGCACAGATTGGGTGGGCGCTGGGGGATTTTGGGAATATTTGACAGGTCCACCATGGGCTCGAGCTTGCAGGGAACGCCGAAATAGGCGGCCACCACCTGGCGGACCATTCGCGGATTGAATTCATAGAGTCTGGAAAAAAGATCCTTGCCCTTACCATTGATGGGAAGGGTCAGTCCGGCCTCCTGCGCAAAGGCTTTGACCGCTTCTTCCATATAAGGCTCGCCTTCTTCGACCACGAGCACTTTTTCGCAGGACCCTAAAAACCCCTTGATCATTTTCTGGGGCATGGGGTGTGAAAAGCCGATCCGAAGGAGCTTGACCTTGTCCTGAATGCCCAGATCCCGAATGGCATCGGATAAGTATGCAAAGCTGACGCCGTTGCAGATGATTCCCCAAGTGCCGCTTCCGGAAATAAAATTATAGGGGGAGACTTCGGAGCGTTCCGCGGCCTTGTCCAGATTGGCCAGAAGCTTGACGTGAAGCTTTCTGGATACTGCTGGGACCGTCACATAATTGAATGGATCTTTTACAAAATCCCCTTTGCAAACGCGCTCCCGGATGGCTCCCAGGGTGACCGGCGCCGTTGAGTGGTTGATCCGGGTCGTGGTCCGGAAAATGACCGGTTCCTGCAGGGCTTCGGAAAGTTCAAAGGCATAGGGAATCATGTTTTTGGCTTCTTCAACCGAGGACGGCTCTAAAATCGCAAGCCCGGAAAGCTTTCCATAATACCGGTTGTCCTGTTCGTTCTGGCTGGAGAACATGAAGGGATCATCAGCGGTCAGAATAACCAGGCCCCCTTTAACCCCGACATATGCCAGGGTCATCAGGGCGTCCGCCGCCACATTCAGTCCCACGTGTTTCATCACGCACATGCTGCGAACCCCGGAATTGGCCGTTGCGGCAGCCACTTCAAGGGAGACTTTTTCATTGGTGCTGTATTCGAAATAGAGGCTCGATTCCTGGGAGATCTGAAAAAAATTGAGGGAGATTTCCGAAGACGGCGTGCCGGGGTAGGTGGTGGCAACCGCAACACCGGCCTCGATGGCTCCACGGGCAATGGCTTCATTTCCCAGCAGCACCATGGTTGCGCCGGGTTGGTCGGTCAGGAGTTTATGCATAATTTATTCCTTCATTAGAAAATAAATTCATGGTGTCAGGCAAGGGAGTCGGGAACCAGAACGGGCCGCTGCTGGATTTTCCGGCTGTGGACCATTTCAAACACCGTGTTGATTTCAGACAGCGGAAAGCATTTGACAAACGGCTTGATTTTCACCTTGTCTGAAAGAACAAGACTTAAAACAGCCGGGTAATATTTGGGAATGCAGCCCCAGCTTCCTCTGGCCGAAGCATGAAAGGCCATGAGATTGGACAGCCGGATTTCCACGCTATCCATGGTAAAGCCCACAACCGCCAGGGAGGCGCCGTGAACCAGGAGCCCGAAGGCGGTTTTCTGGCCGGCCGCGGTTCCGGAGGTCTCAAATATTTTCCATTCCGTTCGCCTGCGGCCCCGGCTTTTAACAAAATCGGACACAGCCTTGCGAAGATCCTTGAAAGCCATTTCTCTGGCATTGAATGTGGCATCAACGTATGGAGAAAGGGCTTCCAGCTTGGACGAATCCACATCGATTCCGATGACGGTGGCCCCGAAACTCTTGGCAATCTGAGCGCCGAAGCCGCCTACTCCGCCGACACCGATGAAAATGGCGGTGTCCTTGTCACTGAGACCGGATTCCACAATGGCCTGATAGGGGGTGGTCAGGGCATCGGCAATTACGGATATCTCCGCCAGGGAGACATCGGCCTGTCCCATGGGTTTGCCGTCCACATTCACCGGAACTTCGCAAAGCTGAGCGGCCGGAACCAGAATATGGCTGGCAAAACCGCCCTGAATATCGTTTCCGGGCATTTTCTGCGTCGGGCAGATATTGCCGAGATCCCGGGAGCAGACATCGCATCCGCCGCAGGGCATGACCGCCGGGACAATGACGGCCTTCTGCTTCCAGGCCTCGGTCCCGGGGCCGGTGGCTTCAACAAACCCGCTGATTTCATGTCCCAGGGTCAGGGGCAGGGGGGATTTGGTCCGAACCCCATCGTAGTAAAAGCCAAGATCGGTATGGCAGACGCCGCATCCGGCCACCCGCAGCAGGACTTCGCCCTGACCGGGAGTTGGCAGCGGGGATTCAATTTTTATGATGGGCTTATTCACTTCCGTCATTTGCCAGGATATCATATTCATAACAATAACTCTCCTTGCGATAGGGAACTCAGAGCGCATGGGTCGAAAACGGGATAGCCGAAGCAATCGGCATTCAGTCTTCAGTCCCCTGTCTCCGTGTATAAATGGTCTTATATTTTTCCGCGGATGCCTTCATGCATTCCGTGCATCCGGATTCTTTGTCGGGATCAAACGGCTCGATCCGAACTTCAAAACCGATTTCCCGGTACATCTCGGCCACTTCGGAAAGGCGGGGCTCATCCAGGGAGTTCTGACGCTCCCAGCCTTCCAGAACCAGGGGATCCACCGGCATTTCTGAACGAATGCGAACCGTCAATTCAAACGCCCTTGAATTCCGGCCGTTTTCGGCCCGCCGTGGACAATCCTTCCAGGGCATCGGCAGTGGCAAAAATCTTGGACAGATTGCCCAGTTCTATTTCAACCGCATCCGTCATGGATTTCCCCTGTTGCCGGTCGATGATTTCAGCGGAAACCTTAAGGGCCAGCGGCGCTTTGAATCCAATGGTTTTCAGCGTCTTTGCGCCGCTGTCGGCGGATATGCTTTCCGGGATTTTTCCCGCCAGCCAGGATGCAACACGCTTCTCCGTAAACATGTCCGCAAGCGGTTTGAATTTGTCCGGAAGATTCCGGGACCGGTATTTATCCGGCCGGCCTTCGGAAATCAGCGTTTGAATGGCGCCGGGGATATCCGCGGGGTCAACCAGCTTCTGTACAATGCCTAAGGCTTTGGCATCCTGGGCGCTGATGGGCGCGCCGGTGAAGACATAATACTTGGCCAGTTCGGGCCCCACCTGGCGGGTCAGTCGCAGCATGCCTCCCAGACCCGGAAAGATGCCGATGCCGGTTTCCGGAAAGGCCATGGATCCGGCGGATGTGGCCACAATGGCCTGACAGGCCAGCGCCAGTTCGCTGCCGCCGCCCAGTGACAGTCCATCCAGAAGGGCGATCGTGAGTTTGGCGGAATTTTCGATTTTCAGAAACACCTCATGGCCTTTTCGTGTAAAATCCACGATATCAGGGATTCTGTCCGCCTTGATCTTGTTGACAAAATACCGGATGTCCGCGCCGGCCACAAAGGCCTTTCCCGCGCCTTGAATCACGATGGCCTTGACATCCGGACGGCTCTCCGCTTCGGAAAATCGGCTGCCGAGCTGGGCCACAAGCTGCTCGTTCAGCGCATTCATGGCTTCCGGGCGATTCAGGGTGAGGGTTGCAATGCTGTCTTTAACCGTGACATCCACAAAATTGAATTCAAAGGGTTTCCCCAGTTGTTTCTGCTTCTTCAACAGTTCGGGGAGCTTGAAATCCGGGTATTTTTCGCTGATGGCCTGAACTACGGCATAGGTCTTCTCTATTCCGATCCGGTTCATGATTTCAAACGGCCCGAGTGTCCACCGGAGTCCGATTTTGGCTCCCCGATCCGTATCCTCGATGCTGGCAACACCTTCATCCACCAGGGCCGCGGATACACCCAGGCACACCCCGTACATCCGATCCGACACGGCCTGAATCCGGGTTTCGTCCACGACGCCGTCCAGATTCCAGTTTTCCTTTTTTTCCATTTGGGCTCTTAGCCTGTTGCAGGGAGCGTAAAATGGCCCCAGTTCATTGCCCAGTGTGGTCGCGGCATGAACGGCAATGGGGATTCCGGTGACATTCATCAGCAGAAACGGCCCCATGCCGATCTTGAAGGCCCGCTTGCAAGCTTCCTCGATGGTCGGAATGTTGGCCATGCCTTCTTCCAGCATTCTGGCGGCTTCATTCAAAAAAGGGACAAAAAACCGGTTGACGGCAAACCCCGGAGCATCCTTGACCAGAATGGCGGTTTTGCCGTGAAGTTTGGCTGCCAGCAGGGATTTTTCAATGGTTTCAGGGCTGGTTCCCGCATGCGGAATTACTTCAAGCAGACGGTTTTTGGCTGGATGAAAAAAATAATGGAGACCCACAAAGCGATCCGGCCGGGTGATCTGTTCGGCAAATTCCCGGACATAAAAACTGGAGGTGTTGGTTGCCAGGATCGTCTTGTCCGAGCAGATGGCATCCAGTTTTTTAAACAGCCCGATTTTGACAGCCTTGTCCTCAAATACAGCTTCGATGACCAGATCGGCGTCACGCACGGCATTAAAATCCGTTGTTGCCGTGATCCGGGACAGGATTTCCGTTACTTTTTCAGGTTTGAACAGCTTGCGTTCCACACCTTCCTGGAGCAGCCTTTGAATCGTATTGAGTCCTCTTTGAACAAATTCTTCCTGGGTATCGATCATGACCACGGGAATGCCTTCCTGTGCTATCTTCTGGGCGATACCGCTACCCATGTTGCCCGCGCCGATGACGCCGATTTTCTGGATCTGTGACATTATGGCCTCCAAGGTATAAATGTGGAGAGTTACGGAAGATGCGTAACAAGTATTTTAACCCGTCACTTCTCTTCCGTCACCCATTATCCTAAATTTATTTGTTTTTCCATACGGATTTTCGTTTTTCATAAAAACTGGCGATACCTTCCAGGGTATCTTCGGTTTTCATCAGGGTATTGAGAAAAAGATCACTAACGCTGTCGATGGCCTTGGAAAAACCCATGCCAAGGTGCGCTTTGACCGCCTGTTTGTTCAGCCGCAGAATCAGGGGACTGCTGGTCTGGATTTCCCCGACGAGTTTTGAGATTTCCGCATCAAATTGTTCATCTTCGACTGCGCGGCTGACAAACCCCATGGCAACCGCTTCATCCGCGGAATAGGTTCTGCCGGTGGCGCAGATTTCTATTGTTTTGGCAGGCCCCACCAGGGCAGGCAGACGGATGGCCGCATAGGGCGGAAAAAACCCCAGTTTCACCTCGGGCTGGCCAAACTTGGCTTTTTTGGCAGCCACCACCATGTCGCAGGCAATGGCAAATTCCATTCCGCCACCGAGGCAGGCCCCGTGAACCGCCGCAATCACCGGAACCGGAATGGCTTCGATCGATTGAAGCGCCTGGTTGAAGGTGCCAATCATCTGATCCACCAGCTCCGGCCTGTGGTCCCCGACATCCACGCCCGCACACCAACTGGGACCTTGTCCCTGAATCACCACGCATTTCAGGTCCTTTTCGGCGATCAGGGTTTTAAGCGCCGCATTGAATTCCTGCATCATTGCGATATTGAACACATTGTGTTTGGGCCTGGCAAATGTCAGGCGGGCAACGCCCTCGGCATAACTGGTCTGGATGGTTTGAGAATGGGTCATGGTTGCTTTCCTTTCTATCTGGCTAGAGCTCTCTTCGGATGATCATGGCCGTGGTGACCCCGCCGCCGCCGCAGATGGAAGCACACAGCATTTCCTTGCCCGTTGCTTTCAGCGCGTGGTATCCGGTGATCAGAATCCGGCATCCGCTGATGCCCGTGGGGTGCCCCAGGGCAACGGCGCCGCCATGGATGTTGAGTTTGGCGGTATCCAGATTCAGGGTCTGGATGTTGGTCAAGACCTGCGCGGCAAATGCTTCGTTGATTTCAAACAAATCCATGTCGCCGAGGGTCATTCCAGCTTTTTTAAGCGCCATGGGAATGACAATTCCCGGACCTTCACCCATGGTCGAAGGCTCAACCGCTGCCTGGGCAAAGCTGACAAACGAAAACAAAGGCTTTGCTCCCATGGCCTTTGCTCTTTCCCGGGTGGTAACCACAACGGCGCAGGCCCCGTCGCTCATGCCGCAGGAATTGCCGGCGGTGACGCATCCGCCCTTTCGAAAGGCCGACGGCAGTTTGCCCATTTGTCCGACATTGGAATCGTGGCGGATGGTCTCATCCTTGGCAAAAACCCCCGGCGCTTCTTTTTTACTGGCCGCGGGGACTTCAATCGACATGATTTCTGCATCGAAAAGGCCTTCTATTTGGGCCCGCGAGGCTTTCAGGTGACTGGAAACGGCAAACTGGTCAAGGTCCTCGCGTTTCAGCCCATATTTTTCAACCAGATTTTCCGCCGTGTCTCCCATTCCCTGTCCGGTGGTGGGATCGATGGAGTCGGTCCAGCCATCTTCGAGGATTTTCGGGCCCATCTTGAACCCCTGCCATCTGGCGCCTTTCAGCAGATAGGGAATGGTGCTCATGGAGTCCATGCCGCCGGCAACAACGATGTCACTGTCTCCCAGGCGAAGGGCTTCCGTGGCCAGATGAACGCATTTCATGCCCGACGGGCAGGCCATGTTGATGGTGTTGGTGGAAACGTGAATGGGAATGCCGGCCTTTAAACTGGCGGTCCGGGAAGGATTCGGGCCGTTTCCGGCCTGGCGGCAGGAACCATAGATGACTTCGGAAACATCACTTGCCTGAATACCCGCTCTGCGGATTGCCTCGCGGATGGCCGCGGCCCCCAGTTCATAAGAGGCAACATCCTTGATGGTGCCGCCGAAACGTCCCATCGGGGTTCTTACGGCGCCGATGACAACAATGTCTGAAAGTTCAATGGACATGAGATCTCCTTTATATATATTGTCCGCCGTCAACCTTGATGACTTCACCGGTAATGTGACGGGCCTTATCCGATGCCAGAAACACGATGACGTTGGCCACGTCTTCGGGGGTTCCCACGCGCTTCATGACGATTTCACCCAGGGCAAGATTGACGATTTTGTCATGGGCGTCGGATTCCTTCAGCATGGCCGTTTCAATCAGTCCCGGGGCCACGGCGTTCACATTCACATTGAAGGCGCCCAGCTCCTTGGCCACGGCCTTGGTATATCCGATGATGCCGGCTTTGGAGGCCGAATAATTGGTCTGGCCGAATTTTCCGCGAATACCGTTGATGGATGTGATGTTGACGATTTTTCCGGATTGCTGTTCCTTTAAAAGCGGGGCGACGTGGCGGGTGAAATTGAAATAACCTTTCAGGTTGACCTCGATCACCTTATCCCACTGCTCTTCGGTCATTTTCCAGCAAACCCCGTCCCAGTTCATTCCCGCATTATTGACCAGAATATCGATACGTCCAAAGGCCTCAAGGGTCGTTTTCACCACTTGCTCCGCTTCTGAAAATGAAGCGATATTACAGGAAAGGGCGATGGCCTTTCGCCCCATCTGAAGAATTTCGTCTCTGATTTTAAACGCCGCATCCGCATGTTTTCGGTACAGCAGGCAGACATTGGCTCCTTCGGCAGCCAACCCCAGGGACGTGGCAGCCCCGATTCCCTGTGATCCGCCGGTTACCAGCGCATTTTTACCTTCCAGCAGCATATTTCTTTACTCCTTTTCATTTCCCTTCCGGGTTGAGTCGCAATTTGACAGTTGTCTTAATCCATCGGCCTATAGCTCATGGTCCATGGCCTTCAGTCCACAGCCTTACGACCTGAGTTGTTACAATTTCGGCTTTGCCAGCACAGCCGCCATGAATTCGGCATCAAAGGCAGCGCTTCCGGCAATCCGCCTTCGGTATTCGATAAAATCGATGGTGTCCTTGCCGGTGATTTTTTTGGTATTAAAAGCATTGAATCCTAGATAGGCTTCGGTGGCCATATTGGCGGCCAGCCAGTGGCGGTTGATGACCTTGGCCTGATCCCAGAAGAACTTCTTTTTCAGGCGGATTCCCTCGACGCTTTTGATCAGACAACCGGGGAACAGGTTGGTGAATGTCCAGATGATTCTGTTCAATTCCGCATCCAGCTTTTCAAAGCTGGTCGTGGCGGTTTTGACATATTCCCTGGCCTGTTTGGCCGCATCGCCGGACTTGAATTCCCCATATACGATTTCGCCGTCATCCAGGTACTGATCCGTGATCACCGCCGGATTTCTGACCCATTTGTCGCCGTCCTTGATGACCGGGATGCATTTGGAAATGAGCCCCAGCTGTTTCATTTTATAGGCGCTCCAGAACTCGCAGGACACACAGTTCCACATGGCCAGTTCCAGAGGCAGCATCCAGGGCAGAAAATCGGTGCTGCCGCCATCCGGTGCGGATCCGTGCCGGGTGCCCGCCTGACCGAATATGGCCAGATCGCTGGAAATCGTCAGATCGCAGGCCATGCCGATTTCCTGACCGCCCGCCACCCGCATGCCATTGACCCTGCAGATCGTCGGCTTCTTGCAGCCCAGAATTCCATCCACCATGGCATTGAAAAGATCCATATACAGGCCGTATTCATTGGGACGGCCGGAATAGTATTCGGCGTATTCCTGGGTATTTCCACCGGTACAGAAAGCCTTGTCGCCCATGGCGGTAAATACGGCGGCGATTACCGAACTGTCTGCGGACGCGCGCTGAAACCCGGCGATGACGCTTTTGACCATTTCCGTGGTGTAGGAGTTGTACTGGGTGGGGTTGTTCAGGGTAATCCAGGCGGAATAGAGTCCCTCAACGGGTTTTCCGGCTGCATCCAAAATCGGTTTTTTCTCAAACATCACCCCGGGGGCCTGGGGTGAAAACTGCGCTTCACTCCAGAGAAAATGATCTTTAGTGCCCGATTCTCTCGGTAACCAGCTTAAGTCGGCCATAAATTGTCTCCTTTGTCATGCAATACTGTCATTAAGGTCTATAGACGGCAATGAAACCATATTTACAATTTAAATACATTGAAGCTACATTACAGCTACACTGGGTTTTGTCAAGAAAAATCTGGAGGTATGGTGAAAGGTGAAGCGAAAATGTGGAGGGAAAGGATGTAAATTCAATAAATTGACAAAAGATGCCCGAAGGGGTGCGGTGGTTTTTGACGCAATCTTCTTAAGCGTCTGGTTAGCACGAGACGTGTGTGACATGGGAAAGCACCTCGCCCATGAGCCGATTGATCTCGGTATATGAGGCGCTCTTTATTCCCCGAAGTTCAGCTTCTGTTTGGATGTAGGGTCCCGGGACCAACTCATCTCCGCAGTTGTCCAAAATGGTTTTGGCACTTTCCGGAGTCGTTTCGAGATGGAATTGCAAGCCGATGACATGTTGTCCTATCTGGAACGCCTGATTTTCGCATGCCTCACTTTTTGCCAGGCGGACCGCCCTGGGGGGAAGGTCGAATGTTTCGCCATGCCAGTGGAAAACCATGCATTTTTCGGGGAAACGAAAGGCGTTCGACGTGTTAGGTGTTGCTTCAATCGGAAACCATCCGATTTCCTTTTGGGGATTTCTGTACACACGCGAACCCAGTGCATTGGCGATAAGTTGTGCACCCAGACAAACACCAAGCACGGGGATGCCTTTCTCCACAGTCGCACGAACGAACTGTTTTTCAAGACGGAGCCATGGCAGGACCGATTCGTCATTAACGCTCATGGGTCCGCCCATCGCAATGACGAGATCAAGGCCCTTTATTTGCGGGAGCGCCGAATCATTGAAGAAGCGTGTGTAGCTTACACAGGCTCCTTGAGACTCCAACCACGAAGCCATGCTGCCAATGTCTTCAAATTGCACGTGCTGTAGTACGTGTACGTTCATTCTTTTCCCGTTCTATTTTTTGGGTCCTGACGGAGAATCGATGGCCGAAAAGGGAATATCCTGGATCGCGTAGTCCCGTAAATCCTTGAAGTTGTAGTGCCACCATTCTTCCGGGTAAACGAAGAAGTAGCCATCTTGCTCCATGGCTTTTCGCAATAGATCCCGCCGTGCCCGTTGTTCGACCGTTCCGCCCGTGTAGGTTACGAAAGAGCGTTCGGCCATTTCGTCGTAGGCACCCGGCATTTCCACCTGGCGACCGGTCCGAAGGTCAACCAGCCCGACATCCACCGCGCAGCCTCGGTTGTGAACCGAGCCGACCGACGGGTCGGCTACGAACACATGCTTTTCCGGTGGTGTAATATCCCAAAACAATTTGGTGACCGACCAGGGTCGATAGGCATCATAAATCACCAGGCCGTAGCCTTGCTCTTTCAGCCACCGTTGAACCGATAAAAGCGCTTCGGCTGCCGGACGTTGAAGAAATGCCCGCGGTTCGGGATACACCGCCTTGCCGAAAAAATTATTGGGTGTGGCGTAACGGATATCGAGTTTGATTGTTGGATCGAGTTTCACCAGCTCTACCAATGTGCTGGCTCGGTAGGGGCCAGCCCCTATCGGCGGCCCTGAAGGCGTTTGTGCCATCACTGCGGTGGCAATGGTCACAACCATGCAGCATGCAACGAGCAAACGATAATATTTTTTCACGAATGTCCCGATATCTTTTGGGTTCATATCTTGAAAGCCTTTGTCAGCGATGTGTCCATTACGGCTTCGTAGCCGGTTAACCGGGCGATAACCGAGCGATGGATATCCAGGAAAGTAAAGTCACCCAGCATCTTGTTCGGGCCGGCATGTTTGATTTCGAGCACGGCGGTGACCCCTTCTTCCGGGAACCGGCTGCAATACTGGCGGTAACTGGCGCCGAAGCTGGGCAGGGAAACCATCCCCTTTTGCTCGAAGCACCAGACAATGGCCATCTGAAAGGCTGCGTCCAGAACCAGCGGATCGCCGATCCAGCGGCTGCGAAAAGGCTCTGTTGTCCACTGGTCAGGTGGCGGTGCCGATGCCAGTTCCGCGACCATGGCCCGGGGCGAGAGAGTGAGAATGTGCAGAAGCCCCTTGAGCGCATTGCCGTGAAAAAGGATTTTATCGTACACCTCTTCCATGGGGCGCGCGTACGCATGGGACTTGTCCAGGTATCGGGAAATGTCAAATTCCGGAGGCACGGAGAGTTCGTTCGACAAGATGGCCCTGGCCCGGGTATGAATAATCTCTTTTCCATCCTTGAATCCGTCCCGGATTTCAATGTTCATCTCAAAATTTGGGCCGTTTTTTCGGGTTTTGCCGGTCATCAGGCGAATGGTCTTTTTCCCGTCATCCAGCCGGATCCCCTTGAGGAGCCGGATGTCATCCAGGCCGGAAAACTGAAGCCCGGGATTTTCATGAAGCGCGCCATGCCCCAGCCATTCCGTAATGAGCGCAAAGGGCACCACCGGTTTGCCGTTTAAAATGTGAGCTTCGAGAATGGGGTACCGGTCGATGTCGATTTCCCGCTTGATGCTTAAGGAAAGGGTTTCGGGAGCCGGCGACTGATGTGTTAGCGATTCCGGATGCGAAAAGCCGGAGCCGATCACCACCTCGACCGGACCGCCGGGGCCTGCCCGCAGTTCCCGCAACATGCTTTGGGCACCGGCCTTGAGTGGAATCAAACGAACGCGGCTGCGTTCAAATTCGCGCCGGAGCGAATCGCCGACCATCCCGCCATCCCAGGGTCCCCAGTTGATGGAAACCACGCGGCATTCCTTTCGAAGAAAGGATTCCCTCTGGGCCATTTTGTTCAGAACTTCGTTGGCCATGGCGTAATCCGCCTGGCCCCGGTTGCCGATCCTGGCGGTGATGGAGGAAAAACAGACAATGTGCTTGATGGGGTCTTTCCGGGTGGCTTTCAGAAGCGATTGAAAGCCCGTAACCTTTGTATCGAACACCGTATCGAACTGCTCCGGCGTCTTATCCAGAATGAGCCGGTCCTCGAGCACGCCGGCGCCGTGAATGATGGCCGTGAAGGGGCCGTGGGCCGTTCGGGCGGTTTCCAGGACGCGCGAAAGCGCCTGTGCCTGCCGCACATCCACCGCATAATACTCGACTCGGGCGCCCGTGGACCGAATGGCATTCAGGGTTGAGAGGATCTCGCGGTTTGCCTGATGCCTTCGGTACGTGGATTCCAGTTCCCTTGGCGAAGCCTGGGGATGCAGTTCATGGCAAAGTATGGCCTGCTTCATTTCCGATGGCTCATGTACCAGAGCCAGCCATTCGGGATCGGGAACCGGCGCCGGAGAGCGTCCCAAAAGAATCAGCGCGGGTTGGCAGGCTTCGGCAAGGGCGATCGCCGCCTGAGCCGTCACGCCTCTGGCGCCGCCGGTAATGACCACCACGTCCTGATGGTTCAGAGAAGCGGATACTTCGGGACAGGCAGTTGACTCAAGGTTCAGGCGGTAGCAGAAATTTGGGGACAGGTCCGGACAGAGGCCGATTTCAATTCCGTCATCGGTATCTTCGGAACGCAAGGCACCGCCGATTGCTGTTGCCAGGCGGTCGAAGTCCAGCCAGTCGGGAGAAAAGTCGATGGCGCGGCAAACCACTTCCGGCCATTCGATGGCGGCTGTTTTAACAAGCCCTGCCAGCCCCCCCGGAACCGGGCGTTCAAGGTCTTTTCCCAGAAGGCCAAAGGCACCGTCCAGGCAGGTTATTGAGGCAAATAAAGCGCCGCCGTTTGCTGCCGCATCCAACATATCCTTTCCAAATCGTTTGGAAAGGAGAAACGCTTTTTTCAGAAAAAAGGTATCCGATTCATCCTGGTCGAGGCACGAGTTGTCCGCGGCAGGCGCTATGATGATCACGCCGGAAGGGCGAATGACAAATGCCTCCGAAAGCAGTTCATCCACGGATGCCACAGTCGCTTCAATTCCCCATGAAATGACTTCATCGGCGACTTTCCGGGACAACCCGGCGCCGTCATCCGTGATGATGACCGGTCGATCCTTGGCAAGCGACAGCCGGGCAGCCGGGATGAATCCGGTTTGAACCGCGGAAAGGATTCGCCGTTCCGGATAAAGGATGTCTGTAGTCGGAAGGGGCATTGTCTTCGCCTGCCTCGGGCAATCCAGGCTGATTGCCGTCATTCCGGGGATTTTTTTTTTAAGAAAGGCCGTGATCTGTCCCAGGGTTTTCAGGGTTCCCAGGGTATCGGGGGGAATGGCGGGAAGTCCCGGCATTTTTTCTTCGAGGGTAGCCAGGATTTCAACGCGCTTGATGGAGTCGATTCCCAGATCCGCTTCGATATCCATGTCCAGGGCCAGCATTTCCACGGGATACCCGGTCAAGTGGCTGACGACTTCCAGCAGGCAGGTCTCAACGGTCTGATCCGGTTGAGGCGCCGGGTGGGATAGGGGCAATGCAATCGGGTTCCGGAGTTTGTGGGCGGTATCACCTTGTTCGCAGAGAAAGGCCGTGATCTGTCCCAGGGTTTTCAGGGTTCCCAGGGTATCGGGGGGGATGGCGGGAAGTCCCGGCATTTTTTCTTCGAGGGTGGCCAGGATTTCAACGCGCTTGATGGAGTCGATTCCGAGGTCCGCCTCGATATCCATGTCCAGGGCCAGCATTTCCACGGGATACCCGGTCAAGTGACTGACGACTTCCAGCAGGCAGGCCTCAATGCCCGGATTATTTCCCGCTGGCTCGGAAGACCGGGCAGGCGTTTCCATCGGGTGAAGATTGAGATCGGCTGTTTGAGGACTGTCGGTTGCTGGCTGTTGGCTGTCGGATGACGGAGAAAACCCGTTGTCCACAGCAATCTGTCTTTTGTCGTCTATCTTCTGTCGTTTGACTTCTGTTTCCGGTTCCCTGCCCCTGGCTTCTGGCCCCTGAATTCCGACTTCTGACTCCTGTCTCTCCGGCCACTGATCCCTTACCTCTGGCGTAGTAATGGAAATCCCCAGGGAAGCCTCGGCAATCCGCCGGGTATGGTCCATCATTTTTTGAAGGGTTTTGCTGGCTTCGGTCTGGGTCTGAAGGAAAAGCTTATGGGTTTCGGCGGTCTGAAACTGAAGCGACTGCATGGATTTGAGGCCTTCCTGAACGGTCTGTAACGCGTGGGAAATGACGTCCGAAGAAGGTTCAGTCATAACAGCCGGTTGATCTGTAAACAAAGTTCTGGGTTTCGGGCTCATGGAGATTTCCAAAGGTGCCACCCATTTCTGGGATGTGCTTAAAGGTTGAGGATTCGGGGGTTCCGGTATGTTCGTGATGCGGTCTGAAGTTTGGGGATTTTCCCTGTCAGTCGAAAGCCTGGCGTCGGGATTCTGATAGTTGGCGCCGGATATGGAAACCTTCATCAGCGGTTTTCGGATGGGAGTGGCGGATTCCCCCGCTTCCCAGCAAGGCAGCCGGACCGGATATCCCATTGCCGCCAGACGGCAGAGGACTTTTGCCAGATCGACCCGGCCGGAGTCCTTTCCGGATGATGCATCCATGGCAATTGCTGTTGCCGGGCGATTCTTCAGAATCGATCGGACAAGTCCGGTGAGAATCGGGCGAGGCCCGACTTCGATAAATGTCCGGGTGCCCATTTCATAAAGGTGTTCAATGGCGGCAAGAAACTGCACCGGATGCGTGATTTGTTGTCCCAGCAGGGTCTTAAGGGCTTGTGGATCCTCCGGATAAGGCTTTCCGGTCACGTTGGCGATAACGGGTATTTTTGATGGCCGGAAGTCGATGGATTCCAGATAAGCGCGGAAGGGTTTGCCCGCATCCTGAACCAGGGGGCTGTGAAAGGCGGCCGCAACCGGCAGGCGGACCGATGAAAACCCTTTTTCAAGGCAAAGGGCTTCTGCCTGGGTAATGGCGTCCAGGGACCCGGACAGCACTGCCTGGAATGGGCTGTTAACATTGGCCAGGGTAATCGGAAAGGAGGCATTCCGGGTCAGGGCCATCAGGTCTTCAATCGGTGCTTTGACGGCGATCATGAGTCCGGCTGCGCCTCCGCTTCCAGCCGCTTCCATGAAATAGCCTCTGGCCGCGGACAGTTTCAGAAAGTTTTCCGGAGAAATCCATCCGGCGGACGCAAGAGCCGTCAATTCTCCGAAACTGTGACCGCAGGTTGTATCCGGCGTGATGCCAAAGTGCTCAAGAATTTTTATCATGCCCAGGCTGACGGCGCCGATGGCCGGCTGGGCAATGCGGGTGGATTGCAGCGCCTTTTTCTGGGATTGTTTTTTTGTTGAATCGGATGAGAAAAGCGGAAAAATCCGGTCGCTGAGTTGAAGATAAGGCGGTTCAGGGGTTTTTAGATCTGCTGAAAATGAGGAAAACGCTTTGTCGGCCGCATCGATCGCATCCAATGCCTGGGGAAACATACAGGCCAGTTCACGGGCCATTCCCACATACTGACTTCCCTGTCCGGGAAATAAAAAACCGAGTTTCCCCTCCAAGGGGGCGCTTCCGTAAAAGAGGTTGGACGTGTTCCAGAAAGGGCGATCCTTGTGATGATCCAGGGCAGACAGGGCTTCCGAGCAGGCCATCTGCAGGTCATCGGCCCATGATGCGTCCGGGCCGGTCTGATGAAGGAGAATCAGCAGGCGGCAGGTATCCTGGTCAGAAAACGCGTTGCGGGATTTTGCCGCAAGAACGGAAAAGCCGGTATTCGAGAGCCCTTTTGAAGCCTTTGCTTTCCAGTCAGCCAGGTCCTTCTTGATGGTTTCCGGCGATGGGCCGGACAGCGGAAGGATTTCGACAGACCCATCCCAGGCGATCTCGGGTTTTTGCCGGCCATATTCTTCCAGAACCGCATGAAAATTGCTGCCACCGAATCCAAAGGCGCTGACACCAGCCCGTCGGGGATGCATCTTGCCGGAAAACCAGGGCTTTGCGATGGAATTCAGATAAAAGGGGCTGTCTTCGATATTCAGGTTCGGGTCCGGCTCCCCGGCTTTCAGGGTTGGCGGAATCACCTTGTGATACAGGGACAGGGCGGCCTTGATCAGGCCCGCGGATCCTGCCGCGGCCTTGGTGTGGCCGATCATGGATTTAATGGACCCAAGGGCGCACCGTTGTGCGGTGTCAGGGCCTGCCGGTGGAAATTCACTGAAAACCTGTTTTAAGGCGGTGAATTCCACCGTGTCTCCCACACGGGTGCCGGTTCCGTGGGCCTCGATCAACGCGATCGTGCCGGGATGAATGCCGGCCTGCTGGTATGCGGAGCGAAGCGCCCTTGCCTGACCTTCGGCCCGGGGCGCATAAATGCTCTGGGATTTGGCATCGCTTGAGGTGCCCATTCCCTTGATGACCGCATAAATCCGGTCGCTGTCTCTTTCGGCATCCGCCAGACGCTTTAATACCACCATGCCAAGACCTTCTCCCAGCAGGGTGCCATCCGCATGTTTTGAAAACGGACGGACATCGCCGGAAGGAGAAAGGATCTGTGTCCGGGAAAAACACATGTGCATGAAAATATCGTTTAAGGTATCCACGCCACCGGTGATGACCATGTCCGAGCGCGAGGTGGCCAACTCCATCAAGGCCAGGTGAACGGCGCTGAGCGAGCTGGCACAGGCCGCGTCCACCACGCAGTTGGTGCCGCCCAGGTCCAGTCGGTTACAGATGCGTCCGGCAACCACATTGCCCAGAAGTCCCGGAAAGGAATTTTCTTGCCAGGGAACAAAGCCGCTGGATATCCGTTCCATGACCTCACTGATTTTATCCGGTGAGAGTCCGGAGTCCTTCAGGGCTTTACGCCATACCGGATGGCCCAGGCGGGCGCCAAGCGGAATCACCAGTTCCTGAGTTCCCGTAACGCCAAGAATCACGCTCGTCCGATTGCGGTCAAAAGATCGCTCTGTCCCATAACCCGCATCGATCATGGCCATTTTGGCCGTTACCAGACCCAGCATCTGAGAGCTGTCCGTGGCCTCCAGAATCGAAGGGGGAATTCCAAATTCCGAGGGATCGAAGTCGACGGGGGATAAAAACCCGCCTCTTTTGCTGTAAACATGATCCGGCGTTTTGGGGTCCGGATCGAAATAATCATCCGGCGACCAATGGGTTGGGGGAACATCGGTGATGGCGTCGTGGCCATGAACGATCAGCCGCCAGAATCCTTTAGCCGTGGGGGATTTGGGAAAGATGCACCCGATACCGATGATGGCGATCGGGGAGATCCGGGCCGGTTCATGCTTCATGAAATCTATTTGTGTTTCTGTTTCTGGCATCAATCGTCTTTATAAAAAACCTGGGTTACGGCGCATTGCGCCGATTAAACACTTGAAAAATGGGTTGCTTCCCTGGAAGAACCAACAATAGCACATCTTTTATAGATACCACGGTTATCCAATAATTATCAATGGATAAGAAAGCTATTGCATATATTTTACAATGGCATTCAGCGGCAGCGGGGAATATGCGTCCATATTCGGGGGGAGGGTAACTCCCTGGCATCGAACCCAGTTGGCCCGTGTCAGAATGCATGCGCCGAACAACAGGTTCATGGCGATGGTGACGGTATCCCGGTTTTCGGGTTTTTCCAGAAAAGAGCTCCGGACCCAGGCATTGAAGGCCCCCATTGCCGGGCCGCACCATATCTGGTAGTCCATTTTCCGGGCAGAATTTCCGGTTGTCGCCCACCGGGAAGACTGGCCCAGATAGGAGCGAAAGACAAGCGCCATTTTATGCCGGGGATCCTGTTCCGCGCGGGCAATCTGCCGGGGATCCCGCTCCATGAAAAATGCCCTTGTCCGCTTCCATTCTTCATCCAGGCTGCATTTAAAAACATCCCGTTCCAGTTGAATCCGGGTTTTATCAGGAATATTCTCCAGCCGGTCATATACGGCGTAAAGCTCATGTAGCTTTGCGGCGCGCTGAGCAAACATGGTGCCGCGCTTTAAAACCTGGACCTTCACTCCCATCTCGAACATATCGGCTGCCGGCGCCATGGCAACATCCGCCTGTCTGGCTTCCGCCAGAAGCCGGCGCACATCTTCGGATGTTCCGGCCTCCACACAGGCCTGATTAACGGACCCGGTCAGGATATAGGCGGCGCCCATTGAAAAAGCCGCTGCCGCAGCCTGCGGGGTTCCAATGCCGCCGCCAAGACCGACGGGAATGGATTGGGGATACCGGTGGGTTGTGACCATCTCGTTGCGGAGTGCGATCAGTGTCGGCAACAGGGAAATGGCAGGCCGGTTATCGGTATGACCCCCGGAATCGGCTTCAGCGGTCAGGCTGTCCGCCATCGGAACATACCGGGCAAGCTCAGCCTGTTGCCGGGTCAGGGCTTTGTTTTCAATAAGTTGCATCAGAAGTTTTTCCGGCGGGGGGGAAAAAAATCTCTGGGCGACTTCTTCCCGGGAGACCTTGGCAACCACCTGATTGGGGCAGATGATCTTTCCCTGACTATCCTGATAAATCCCCGAAACCCGGTAGTGAACCAGGGCAGGGGTTAGATTCAGATATGCGGAGGCGCAGACCTTTCGAATGCCCTGTTTGATGTATAGGCCGACCACTGCCGTTTCCAGATCCGGATCACCGGGACTGTGAATCAGGTTGAACCCGTAGGGCAGGTTTCCCAGCTTCTCCTGAACATTGTCTATGGCTTTCTCGACTTCGGTCGGCGTTAAACCCGCGGCGCCGTAAAACCCCAGCATTCCGGCTTTTCCCAGAGCCTCGACCATGGCAGTTGAGGTGATGCCATTGGCCATGGCGCCGCCAACATAGGCATACCGAAGATTATGGCGCTTTTTAAAATCGGGATCTCCCAGATTTTCCGGGGGTAGGGAAGGGGTAAATGCCAGAACCGGACGGCGAACGCCGGAAACCGTTCTGTCCGGCGGCGCATCGGAATCTATCCGGTTTGCGGACAGATCAAACGTCAGGGAGCCACCCCTGGCTGCGGCAGGTTGACCGTTTTGATCCACCAGAACAAAGGGGTGGCTCAGGGAGTAGAGGGCGTTTTGAAGACCTTCGGCATCTGTTTGCGGCGGCGAATCCCCCTGGGTCCAGAAGCAGTTAAGCGCGGTATTCCGCAGTGCATCGATCATGATCGATGCACTGCGGTCAAATAATAATCGGATATTTTTTTCATGGAGTAATTTTTAATCAAAATGTTGGCGGGTGTCAAGAAAGATAACCCGTGAAATAACGGCTCAGGTGTTCAGGCTGATGACCGAAGGCAGAAGGCAGAAGTCTTTCATGAAAATATCCTTGACCTGAACGGTCATTTTCCTTAAATGATTATAGAATTAAGAAGTCAGAATTCGAAACCCATAAAAGCGAGATAAGAATGATTCAGATTACCCTTCCAGATGGAAGCTGTAAAACTTTTGAAACTCCCCCTTCAGGGACCGACATTGCCATGAGCATCTCCGAGGGTCTGGCTAGAAATTGCGTGGCCATGGAAATTGACGGCCGGCTGGTTGATCTGGGTACGCAGGTTGAAACGGATGCCACCATTCGATTGATTACCACCCAGGATCCGCAAGCCCTGTCTATTTTGAGACACAGCGCGGCTCATGTCATGGCTCAGGCCATTCTGCACGTGTATCAAGGCGCGAAATTGACCATCGGTCCCGTGGTTGAGGATGGCTTTTATTATGACATCGACATGGAGCCCGTATCGGAAGTTGATTTTCCCAGAATCGAGGCGGAAATTCAGCGGATCATTCAGGCCAGAATTCCGTTCCGCCGCCGCGACGTTTCCAAGGCAGAGGCTCTGGCCGTTTATCGGGATGAACCGTATAAGCTGGAGATGATCCGGGATCTGACGGACGGGACCATTTCCCTGTACGAGCAGGGGGATTTTACAGACCTGTGCAGAGGGCCGCATCTTCCCCATACCGGCTTTGTCAAGGCCATCAAGCTCATGAAGGTATCCGGAGCATACTGGCGAGCGGATCAATCCAAGGCTCAGCTTCAGCGGATTTACGGGACAGCGTTTTTTGACAAAAAAGAGCTTAAGGCCCATATCCAGTTTATCGAAGAGGCCAAGAAACGAAATCATCGTAAAATAGGCGCGGCACTGGATCTGTTCAGCTTTCATGATGAGGCTCCAGGAATGCCTTTTTTTCACGCCAGGGGAATGGTTATCTGGAATGCCCTTCTGGATTACTGGCGGGCGGAGCACCGGGCTGCCGGCTATGTGGAGACCAAAACACCCATCATGCTGAACCGGGGGCTATGGGAGCGTAGCGGTCACTGGGAAAACTACCGCGAGAACATGTACACCAGCCAGGTGGATGAGATCGAATACGCCATCAAGCCCATGAACTGCCCGGGAGGAATGCTCCTTTACGGGCTAAAGCCCCATTCTTACAAGGACCTTCCCATACGTGCCGCGGAAATCGGACTTGTGCACCGTCATGAACTGAGCGGTGTGCTTTCGGGTCTTTTCCGGGTACGGGCGTTTCACCAGGACGACGCCCATATTTTTATGACTCCCGATCAGATTGAATCGGAAATCCTGGGGGTGCTGCGGCTGGTTGAAAGAATTTACCATACCTTCGGGCTGGGTTTTCACCTGGAACTCTCTACCCGGCCGGCAAAATCCATTGGAACGGATGAACAATGGGAAGAGGCAACCCATGGATTGAAATCAGCGCTGAATGCATATGGAAAAGAATTTAAAATTAATGAGGGAGACGGGGCTTTTTACGGCCCCAAGATCGATATTCATATCAAGGACGCTCTGGGCCGCACCTGGCAGTGCGGCACCATTCAGCTGGATATGGCGCTACCCGAACGGTTCAATCTGACCTATGTGGGGAAAGATAATGAAAAACATCGTCCCATCATGATTCATCGGGTGATTTACGGTTCGATTGAGCGATTTTTCGGGATTCTGGTCGAGCATTTTGCAGGGAAATTTCCCTTGTGGCTGGCGCCGGTTCAGGTGGCGATGCTTCCCATCAATGATGAGTTGGTTTCCCATGCCGGCCAGGTCAAGGACTTTTTTGAGAAACACGGCATACGGGTTGAGATCGATGGCCGGACCGAAAGCCTGAATAAGAAAATCCGGGAAGCCCAGATCAACCATATTCCGGTAATTCTCACGATCGGCGCCAAGGAAAAAGATACGGGAACCCTTTCTGTGAGGACCCTGGATGGAACAGTTCGATATGGAATGCTTCCGGAAATGCTTCTTGAAAAACTGCTCTTGGTGATTCGTGAAAGACGGATTGACCAATCGATCTTTGAAGCTGAATCGTCCGGCGCATGAAGGATAATACAGAATTTTCTGATATACTGGCCGCCGTGGCAGACATGGTCGGCAGTTGCATAGGCGCTGATTGCATATTTCCTGTTAGTGGAAAATATGACTTCTTTCCGAAGAATGCGTAGATTGACAAATTGCGGCAATATCTGTAACCGAAAGGTTCAACGATCGGGCGCCTACTTCTACTTTGCGGCAAAAATGAGTCTGCGTTCCTCGATACTCAGCAGCGGGCTCTGCAGCCGCAACGGCTCGCCGATGTTCTTGAACAGCAGATCTCCGTTGCCCAGAAGGTTTTCAGCTCCTTTCTGGTTGAGCAGCACGGCGGCATCGATGCTTTTGCTTACCTTCAGTCCGACTCTTGCCGGCAGATTGACATCCAGCGTACCCTTGATGGTCTGCCGGTTCGGGTGCTGGGTGGCGATCATCAGATGAATTCCGGCTGACCTGGCTTTCGCGCCCAGTCTGAAGATTTGGGCCTCGATTTTTTTCCGCGATTCCTTGTCCCGGTTGATCAAATCAAAATACTCATCACAGATACAGACAATCCGGGGAAGCGATATCCGGGCCTGGTGCCCAAGCCTGTCCACGGTATCGGCGCCAGCCTCCTGAAGCTTTTTGTAACGACGCTCCATTTCGTCGGCCAGCTGGCTCAGAACGCGCTCCGCGGGCTGTTCGTCCGGATAGACCAGGGCGAATGGGTTCAGCAGAAAAGCGGATTCCCTCAGATCGTTGAAGGCGTTTCGCTTTGGGTCAATCAGCACCAATCGGAGGGTATCGGGCGTATTGGTCAGCAGAAGCCCGGCAATTGCGGTTCGCATCCATTCGCTCTTTCCGCTGCCGGTGGTTCCCCCAATCAGGATGTGGGCGTTTTCAGGTTCGGCAAGGTCCGCCATTCTCAGGGTATTTGAAAGATCAACTCCCAGAATGATCTGTGAACAGCCGAAGGAAATATCGGGTTTCGGCAACTGATTTCGAATGTCCGAGAACCGGATCACCTGGCGGTCCGGTCTTTGAATGTCCACAACGACGCGACCTTCAGAGATGTGAATGTAGGGCGGTGCAGCAAGCTCCATGCGGTGCTGGATTTCCTTTCCGATTCCCTGGACTGTCGTGAGCTTTACCCCTTTTCCCAGCCGGATGAAAAACCGGATAAAGGTGGGTCCTGTGATCGGGCTGCCATCCAGAGAAATCTCTTTGCCATATTCGCTGAAGATGGATACGAGTTGCTCTGCCTGGGGTAATACGGAAGGGTTGTTCTCCGGAACCGGAATATTCTGGGGTTGATGCGCCCCGGAAACGGATCCACCCGGCAGGACGCCTGCCAGCCTTCCAATCAGATTTTTCAGATGCTTCTGGGCGTTCTGAATTTCATCCGGCATAAAAATCTGTTCCGTTTTATCCGGACTGAACCGGAGGTATGCCATGGCTCCGGATGAAGCGCCAGTTTGTTCAGACAATATCTGGTGATACAGACAGACTTGAGCCAGATCCGCCTCCGGACAGGCAAGACCCAGCTTGAATTCAACAACGCACCAATGGGGGTGGTTTTGGTCTCTGAGATTTGAATCTTGAGTTGCGCGCGGGGGATTTGGGCTGGCGCTTTTTGGGATTTTCAGGACCAGATCGGCGATCCCGGACAACAGGACCGAATCTGTCCAGCCGGGTTCAAAAAAAGATATCGAAACTTCCTGCTCCGGGCTGAAGACAAGGTCAATGTCCGTTCCGGGACTCCGGGCTTCCCACAACAAGGATGCGATCCACTCGCACAATCCTTGTGCAGCCGTCCAGAAAGCCATGACCGAAGGGGTTGTGTTTCGCAGATGAACCTGTTCTCTTTGAATGGCGGGGCCGATCAGCCGCTCATACAGATGATGAATGAGTCGCTGTCGCCACTCCTGTTCATCGGGTGCTGCTTCAATAAGCGCCGGTTTCCAGTTGAAGTGGTCATCACTTCCCAGAAGCCGGGCAAAAGATTCATGAAAAATCCGGCCCAGAAGCCGGTTAGATGGCGTTTGGTCGTTAGATGAATTTGAATATCCGGCAAGGTGAAGAATTGCCTTCCGGATCTGACTGACAGACAGAAGTACGGGCATGATTGCTCCTTGTTTACGGAACAACGTCAAATAGAACGGCCGGCGGGCCTTCCAGATAACCGATTTCGCGAAGATGGTTCTTTACAAACTGTTCCAGTCGGGACGTTTCGATATGCATCCGGCGCGCAGCTTCTGTCAGGGCGATGACCCGCTCTTTTTCCATCAGATATAGAATACGCTGGAGGATTTCCTGATCTTCGGGAGACATTGGGTCGCTTTCGGACAGAACATCATCCAGAAACGCCTTTGCAGAACTGGCTTTCAGGGATTTGAACCATTCCCGGACGGTTTTTTCGTGAATGGGGTTTCCCTGATGCGTCAGATCCCCGCTTCTGGCGTCGCTCAGCAGGCTTCGCAAGGCATCGAGGGCGGCAAGGGCTTCCAGGGAAGGGGTGATCAGCCGAACGCGACGATCATTAAGCCGGCGTAAATACTGATTGACTTTTTTGGCGCTGGGACTGATACGAAACTGAGGATGTCTGAGCAGGACCAGGCGCTTGCCTTTTTCAGGCGAAAAATTTTGAACCAGCCGCCGAAGCTTCCCTGCCAGGCTGCTCATATTCTGATGATTGCACAAAGAAATTCCGATCTCGGCATCGGGACAGGCAATGACCATGTCTACATCCGGATAACGCCGGTCTTTTTCCCGGCAGCGCTCATCCAAAATATTGATCAGAGAAGGAAGCACGTTTGAAAGTATATCATCCATTTCGTCCAGACCGATGCGGCTGAACGCGCTTTCTTCACGGGCATCCATTTCATTTTGTAGAAATGTGCTGAGTGGCGGCTCTGAATCTGGCAGTCCGTGTCCGGGGGCGGGGTCGGACAGATTGTCGAAGATGTCCGCGCAGCGGGAAAGAATTGCGCGGCAGGTCCGTTCCGCTTCTCCCACAAAAACAGACAAGTCTTTAGCAAGGTTTTGAAAGAGGAGGTTTTTGTCAAACCCCTTATCCGATATGGCGTCGATCCTTGAGGATATCACCTTTAGAGCCTGATCCAATTTCAATGTGCCGAGTGTCAGAACATGGCAGGACATGGCGTCAAAATCCGGAAAAGCCACAGCCTTTCTGAGTTCGCCCAGAAAAGATGTCTGGATACAGGTGACCAGCAAGAGATTCGATGTTTCGTCATGAAGGGTGCGGATGGCCTGGCCGAAACGAAACAACCCATCGATGTCCTTGGGGTAGCGCTGAAGGGCTTCGATCTGGTCAAAAGACAGGACCACGGGAATCGTTGGCCCAGCCAGCCGGCATAGCTCCAGAACCATCTCTCGGGCCAAATCCTCGGAGTCATCGGTCTCGTCCGGCGGGCGGATCTGAAGTTTGGAATATGAAGATTCCGGCAGCGAATGTCCCTTCAGCCAGGCCTGAACATCCGGGCAATGGCGGTGATGAATCAGGTGTTGAAGGGCCTGGCACAAATTCGGGGAAAGATGGGATTCCGTCCGGATGGTTTCGGTAAGATCTGTCAGCTCTTCGAAAGAGATGGTGGTTTTTTTGCACAGAAGATAAAGCCTGCGCATAAACACCAGTTCGAGTTGGGTTCGTCTATTTTTGCCGGGCCGGGCCAGGCTTTCGACAAAACTGGTGCGAAGATGCCTCCAGAGCCGGTTGGGACTGGTATGGAGGCGGACCGATCCAAAAACACAAAGATTCGGCAGGGTGAGCGTATAATGCTGGAGGCGATTCAGGACATGGGTTTTCCCGCTTCCGGTTTCGCCGTACAGAAGAACGGATGTGGTGCGTCCTTCCTTTCGGACCGTATTCAGCGCCCTGCTGCAGAGGCCGAAAGCATTGGAATGGATTTCAGCGACATCGGTTCCGCTGGGCCGCCAGGGATCGACGACGATACGGTTTCGAAAGGGGTTGATCATCCGCGATTCCCTTCGCGCAGGACAACCACTACATAATAATTCCCCTGGCTATCCGCAATCATCGTCTCTTTTTCTGTATTGGTCATCTGCGCAGGATGGGCGTGCTTATTTAAAAAAACTTTTCCCTGTTTTGCCAAAATCAGGACGGCGCGGTCAAATGTATCCTTGGATAAATCCAGGGCATTTCGAAGGTCAGGAAGCCATACCGGCGCCTGTTTTGCGGCGCTGGGAACAATTTTGAGCATGGTTTGAACAATCCGGTTCAAAACCGTTTCAGATACATCCGGTTCAGGCAAAGTGGGCTGTAAATCCTTTCTGCTGTCCACGCCGGAAGGAGAAGCAGCGGTTCGCGAAAGGGACAGCATATTTTGAAAAGCTGCAAACACGTGTTCGGGGCCAATACCGGCTTTTTTGAGTTTCTGGCAGACCCGGTCGAATTCTTTTCGGGTCTTATCCAGATACAACTTTAGATCCGGGGGATGGACCGCATAGCGGGATTTTTTGTAACTTCCCCAGGGCGGAATGTCAAATAGCGTTTTTTCTTTAATAAGGGCTGCCAGTGTGGTATTGACGATGCGGGTCAAACGGGTTTTTGAACAGGGGGCTGCGTCTTTTTTCACGTTTTCCAGCAAATCGATTTTGGTCAGCATTTGCCGGGAAAGAGCGGACAGGATTCTGTCCTGAAAATAGGCGGTTTCATCCTGATGCCAGAAGCGTTCTTTCCGGCTGCCAGGCCCTGCCGACCACCTGTGGAGCGTTCCGAACCCTGCTTCCCGTTGAAGCAGTCTGACCAGATCCTGTTTTTTAAGTTGATATAGTCCGGGAATGTCCTGATGGATTTCATCCGCGGTAAGCGGTTTGAGGGCGCGTTCAATCATTTTTTTCACAACCGTCAGGGTTTCTGGCAGGGTTTCTGGCAGGGTTTCTGGCAGGGCCTTGGGCCGGGAAAGATCATCGGAAGGCGTTAGGGGCATGTCCATAATATCCAACAAAAGGTTGATAAACTCGAAAAAGTCAACCTTTTCAACCACCCTTATCCGTTATTTGTCAAGAAAAACCTTTTCATTTTGCACAAAATATCAGAAAGGAGGCCAGGTATGTCCAAAAAAGTAGGCGTGTTGTTATCGGGATGCGGAGTTTTTGATGGGGCTGAGATTCATGAGTCTGTTCTGACGCTGCTGTTTCTGGACCGGGCAGGGGCAGAGGCAGTGTGTATGGCTCCCGATGTGGACCAATTTCATGTGATCAATCACCTCACAAATCAGGAAACCAATGAAAAACGAAACGTCCTGGTGGAATCGGCACGGATTGCGCGGGGAAACATTCGGGATGTCACCAAGGTAAATCCATCGGAACTGGATGCCTTGATCCTTCCCGGCGGATTCGGGGCAGCTAAAAACTTGAGCGATTTTGCCTTCAAAGGCCCGGATGCCTTGGTTCAGGCGGATGTTGAGCGTCTGATCCGGGGAATGGTGGCTGCCGGAAAGCCGGTGGGCGCCATTTGTATCGCACCGGCAACCCTTGTTCGTGCCCTTGCTGACAAAAAACCGGAGGTCACCATCGGAAACGACACCGGAACAGCCGCCGGCATCGAGCGCATGGGCGGGCGCCACAAGGTCTGCACCGTTGACCGGATTCATGTGGACCCGGCCAACCGGATCGTTTCAACGCCGGCCTATATGCTGGGTCCCGGAATCAAGGATGTGGCGGTCGGCATCGAAAAGCTCGTCAATGAAATCCTTTCGATGATCCGATAAAAGGCTGTGTTATTTCAACACAACAAAGTTTGAAAGAATCGTATTCAGGGAGATATCAATGGCTGATCCGGATAAGGAACGGCGGAAAATCAAGTCGGTCCAGAAAATGAAGGAAATCATGACCCATTACTACATCGAGGCCAAGACCGCCGGTGAAACAGGGAAAAAAATCGCCTGGATCACCAGCGGCGGTCCGGTGGAGCCGCTCATTGCCATGGATGTGATTCCCGTCTATCCGGAAAATCACGGGGCCATGATCGGTGCTTCCCACATGGGGGTGGATTTATGCGAAAAAGCGGAAGTCATGGGCTATTCCAGGGACTTGTGCTCTTATGCCCGCGCCGATATTGCCTGCTCGACGGTTGACGGCGGCCCGATCGGCGGGCTTCCCCGGCCGGACATGCTGATCTGCTGCAACAATATCTGCGGTACGGTATTAAAATGGTACGAGGTTCAGGCCCGCTTTTACAAGGTTCCGCTCTTTATTCTGGACACCCCGGTTTGCCATACCGAATTTCCCAATGAAGTCCGTAGTTATGTCAAACGCCAGGTGGAAGAATACATTCTGTTTTTAGAGCAGGTTTGCGGAAAGAAACTGGACCGGGACAAAATGGCCGATGTCGGCAGGTTGTCCATCGAGGGGCAGCGCCTCTGGCAGGCTGTTCTGGACACAACGGTTCATAAGCCGGCACCCATGAGCGCCTTTGATGCTTTTTTTCACCTGGCACTGATCGTCACCCTTCGGGGAACGCAGACTGTGATTGATTATTACAAGATGTTGCTGGATGAAATGAATACCCGGATCAGCGAAGGTATCAGCGCCGTGCCTTTTGAGAAAATCCGGCTGTTGTGGGATAACCTTCCGGTCTGGTACCGGACCCGGTGGCTTTCGGAGAAATTTGCCGGCCATGGCGCCTGCCTGGTTGCGGATACTTATACCTCAGCCTGGTGCGGGTCCATGCAATACATTGATCCGTCTGATTTTATCAACACCATGGCCGAGGGCTACAGCCGGATTTATCTGAATATCGGGGTGGATCAAATGGCGGAGCAAGTCATTGCCATGATCGACAAATATGATGTCCAGGGCCTGGTCATGCACTCTAATCGAAGCTGTAAGCCCTATTCATTCGGCCAGTACGACATCCAGCGGATCATTCAGGAAAAGCGGGGGCTTCCGACCCTCATGCTGGAAGCCGACATGGTGGATGAGCGCAGTTTTTCCGAGGCCCAGGTCGAAACCCGGATTGATGCCTTTATGGAGATGCTCTAACTGATGATAACCCTGGGGATTGATATCGGCTCGATTACCGCCAAGGCGGCGGTCATGCGGGATGAAAAAATTCTGGCGGTCCGGATTCTTCGCACCGGATATAATGCCAAAACCGCCGGCGATCAGCTCTTTGAAGGAATCATATCCGGTCTTGGCCTGAATCCCTCCGACATTCAGGGAATCGTTGCCACCGGATACGGCCGCAAAAGTATCACTTTTGCGGATCGGGCGGTCACGGAAATCACCTGTCATGCCGCAGGCGCCCGGTATATGAATTCCGAGATCCGCTCCGTCATCGATATCGGCGGCCAGGACAGCAAAGTCATTCTCCTGGATGAAACCGGCCGGGTCAAGGACTTTGCCATGAACGACAAATGCGCTGCCGGAACCGGCAGATTCCTGGAAGTCATGGCCCGGGCCCTGGAGGTGGAAATCTCGGATTTCGGCAGCCTCTCGCTTTCCGCCGATCATCCGGCATCCATCAGCAGCCTGTGCACGGTATTTGCGGAATCCGAAGTTATTTCCCTGATTTCAAAGGGAGAAAGCCGGAAAAACATCATTGCCGGCATCCATGATTCCATTGCCGCCCGCGTATCCGCCATGGCCGGGCGCATCCGGTGGATTCCCCCTGTCATGATGACCGGCGGCGTTGCCCAGAACAGTGGGGTTGTCCGCTCCCTGGAAAAGAAAATCGGCTATCCCCTGGTGGTGACCCCCAACGCCCAGTTGACCGGCGCCATCGGCGCGGCCCTCATCGCCATGAACAAGTAAAATTTCTGCCATCGTTCCATCATTTCTCCAGCATGTCGCGAAATGAACAATTGTCCTTTTCTTAAATAAAAAAGCCTTCTTTTCCCCTGATGGGAAAAAGAAGGCTTTGGATTGTGGATTTTCTGCAATTATTTGGTTTTGGTGGTTGCCGCTGCTTCCGGATTTGCTTTGAGCTGTTCCAGTCTCCCTCTAACGGCGTTTATTTTTTTGTCCAGAGACTCGGCTTGGGACTTGTCCAAATTCATGGCTTTTGCTTTGTAAAGAGAGCTCATGGCAGTTTCAAGATCCGCAATGTTTCCCCTGCTGACGGCGATGTCGGCTTTATAAATCAGCAGTGTTTGGGCCATACTGTTCAGGCGAAGGTCTGCTGCATCGCGAAGCTCCTTGGTGATGGCATAAGGCTCAGCCTGATGGATGTAATATTTGATGCCTTCAAAATCCGGAATGCCCGGAGCATCAAGAATCGCATCTGCCTTATTGAGAAAATAGCTAAAAATAATCGGGTAAACATCTATTTCCGAGCATACTTTCCGAACCGTTTCAGGCGCTTTTACCCCGGCAAGGGATATTAATTGTTTTTCACCCTTGGGTGAAAATCTACCCTGCCAGATTTCAATCCCGTTCTTTGCCGTTTTGATGTAAAATTTTTGTGAGTTGCATAGACTTGTACCGAGAAGAATCAACACCAAAAATGCCAGGCATCCGGCGAAAATGACAATGGTTTTATCCATGGGATCGGCAGTTTTTGCGGGCAGTGCTGGTTTCACCCGCTCGGCCGGCTTTACCGGTTGATCATAAGTGATCTTGACTTTGGGGGTTAAAGCCTGCTGAAGCTCGGCAGCCTTCTTTCGTTCCAGAGCTGCGGCGGCTTTTTCAGCGGCGATACGTTCAGCTTCCGCTTTTTCGGCAGCAGCTTTTTCAGCGGCAATGCGTTCGGCTTCCGCCTTTTCAGCAGCGGCTTTTTCAGCGGCAATGCGTTCGGCTTCGGCCTTTTGGGCAGCGGCTTTTTCAGTGGCGATACGCTCGGCTTCGGCTTTTTCGGCAGCAGCTTTTTCAGCGGCAATGCGTTCGGCTTCGGCCTTTTGGGCAGCAGCTTTTTCAGCGGCAATGCGTTCGGCCTCGGCCTTTTCAGCAGCAGCCTTTTCAGCGGCGATACGTTCGGCTTCCGCCTTTTGGGCAGCGGCTTTTTCAGCGGCAATGCGTTCGGCCTCGGCCTTTTCAGCAGCAGCCTTTTCAGCGGCGATACGTTCTGCCTCGGCTTTTTCGGCAGCAGCTTTTTCAGCGGCGATACGTTCTGCCTCGGCCTTTTCAGCGGCAGCTTTTTCAACTGCGTAACGTTCGCCTTCTTCAATGATTGTTTTCATGTCAAAGGCTTTGAATAGTAATGTCCTTATCTGGCTGATTTCCTGATCATTCTTTCCCGATACAAAAGGCGGGGCATCCGGAATAATGGACTTGTCCGGAATCGGAGCAAACAGGTTGTCCGGTTGCCAGTCGTCAAATTTTTTTAAAATTAGATCGTTTAAAAGAACAGGCTTTTTTTGAATTGGAATTGCCGCTTTAACTGTCTTTGACGAATCCTTGGATCCCTTCAATTCGACCGTTGCCCGCGTCTCTTTGGTTTTTGAATCAGAATCCTTCCCTGATACCGCGGGATCGGCGTTGACATTCTTTGTCGGTTCTTTCTTTTTGGATACCGTTTTTTTCTTTGAAGCTTTGGTAGTACTGGTTTTTCCCATAGCAACCCCTTTGAAATGACGGATAACTTTTTATATCAAAATGATATCAATCTTATTTTTTATATCGGAAGAAGCCGGATTTGTAAATAGCATTTTTTCATTGCAGCTCAGGTTGATTGGTTGGATGCGGATTCATTGGGTTCAGGCATAGAGATGGTGATTCCGGCTGTCATGGACAAAACAATTCAGCTCGGGTTGCCAGGACTCAGCAATATCATCCAGGGAATCCATGCGCTCCATGCGTTTTCTGATCTCCGAGTTTCCAATGATCAGGTCAATCGGCAGCCTTTCAAATTCATATTCATAGGGAGGATTTTTCCATGAAAAATCATTCGCATGATGGCGCATGACTGCCTGAAGCAATTTGAGCGAAGTGAGGTACGGCAGATAACGGTCCGTATCCGTGACATGAAGCTGAAACCCCCGGCAGAGTTTTCCCTGCCACTTGCCGGATGTGGGTTCAAATGCGGCCTCTCTTAACACGATTCCCCGCAGGTCTTTATCCGTGAGGCACGACAAAATACGCTCCGGCTCCAAAAAAGGCGCACCAAACAATTCAAATGGCTGGGTGGTCCCCCTGCCTTCAGATACATTGGTTCCTTCCCAGATGACCTGGCCGGGATACACACCGGCGGATGTCGGCGTCGGCAGATTCGGGGAGGGCGCAACCCACGGCAAGCCGGTGTCCGCATACCCCATCGTCCGTTTCCAGCCGATCATCGGAATGACTTCGAGATGGCAACCGATGCCATAAACGTGATTAAAGAGACTGGCCATTTCCCCGATGGTCAGTCCATGACGCATCGGAATCGGATAACGTCCCACAAAAGAGCGGCAATCCATGGACAGGCAGTTGCCTTCAACGCTCCGGCCGTTTATGGGATTGGGCCGGTCCAGTATTAGAATGGATTTCCCCTGGTCCCTGGCGGCTTCCATGCAATAGGACAGTGTGTAGATAAAGGTGTAGACACGTGTGCCGGCATCTTGCAGGTCAACAATCAGGACATCGATATTCTCAAGCATGTCCTGGGTGGGGATGCGGGTTTTTCCGTACAGGCTATACAGGGGAATTTGAAGCAGCGGATCCATGCCGTTTCCGGATTCGATCATATTGTCCTGCTTTTCGGCATAAAACCCGTGCTGCGGTGAAAACAAGGCTGTCAGTTGTCCGGGGAACGTCTGATGAATGAGCGTTCGCGCGTGGCGAAACCGATGGTCAACCGATGCGGGATTGCACAGCAGTCCTATTCTTTTGCCGAATAGCCATTCTGGCGGCGCTTCGATTAGGCATTCAAGCCCGGTTTTGACCATATCCACTGGATGTCCTTCCACTTGTTCGATTCGTTTATCGACTTTCCTTGATCTCCGACCTCTTCCGGGCCCCTGTGAAAAGTTATCCCAAATATTGTCTTTGCCGGCCGGGCCAAGGGCTTTCGGAATTTGACTTTTTATGATGTTGTCATATATCATATTAAGTATGGAAAGCGGAATCATCTTTGATATAAAAAAATATTCCATCCACGATGGTCCGGGAATCCGGACAACTGTTTTTCTGAAAGGCTGCCCCATGTCCTGCTGGTGGTGCCACAATCCAGAGAGCCATCTCATTTCCAGGGAAAAACTCTATTTCTTCAGTCGGTGTATCGGCTGCAAGGAATGCCTGGCCGCGTGTCCGGAAAATGCCATCCATGATAGTGAAATAGGGCTTTGCACGGACCCGGAAAAATGTTTGCGGTGTGGAAGCTGCACCGAGGTCTGTCTGGCAGAGGCCTGCGAAATGGCTGGCAGGGAACTGACCGTGAACCAGGTGATGGCAGAAATCGAGAAGGACACGGCTTTCTATGATGAGTCCTTTGGAGGGGTAACCTTTTCCGGAGGCGAGCCGCTGGCTCAGCCGGATTTTCTTTTTGCGTTGCTGAAAGCCTGCGGGGACCGCCAGATTCATACGGCGCTGGATACCAGCGGATTTTCGTCATGGAACGTGCTGGACCGCATCCGGCATCACGTGGATGTATTTCTTTTTGATTTGAAGTTGATGGATGATGAAAAACACCGGATGGTTACCGGCGTATCCAACCAGCCGATTCTGAAAAATCTTCTGGCGCTGTCTTCCGCTGGCCACCGGATTCACATCCGGCTTCCGGTCATTCCCGGAATAACGGATGATGATGACAATGTCTTGGCCATCGGTGTTTTTGCCACCGAGTTGCCTTCCATGCCTCAAATCGATTTGCTGCCGTATCATCGATTTGCTGCCGCCAAATATGAACGGTTGGGAAGAGCTTACCGGCTCCAGAACACTCGGCCCCCGACAGAGGATTCCATGACTCGCCTTGCGGATCTGCTGCGAAGTTTTGGCCTGACTGTAAATGCGGAAGGTTGATCTGCTATGACGATTTCTGAAAGAGTTTTGCGGCTCCGGGAACAGAGCCTGAACATAAAGCCCGTTCTTTCATCGGAACGGGCCGAGTTGATGACCGAATATTGCCGCAGGGATTCCGCGCCCGTATCCGCGCCTGTCCGGCGGGCGCTTGCGTTTCAATATCTTATGGAGCATAAGGTCGTCTGCATTACTGACGGCGAGCTGATCGTCGGTGAAAAAGGTCCGTTTCCCAAAGCAACGCCCACCTATCCGGAACTCTGTTGTCATAGCTTGAGCGATCTGGAAATTCTGGATTCCAGAGAAAAAATTCCTTTTTCGGTCAGTCCGGAAGCAAGGGCCGTCTACCAGGACAGCATCATTCCTTTCTGGCAGGGTAAATCCCTGCGGGATGTGATTTTTAACGAAATGACGGATGAATGGAAAGCGGCATATGAAGCGGGCGTGTTTACTGAATTCATGGAGCAAAGAGCTCCCGGTCACACGGTTCTGGATGATAAAATCTATAAAAAAGGGTTTCTGGAATTCAGGCAGGAGATTCAATCCGGTTTAAGCAGACTCGATTATCTCAATGACCCCAGAGCCTATGACCGCCAGGAAGAGCTCAAGGCCATGGGAATCTGCGTGGATGCCTTGATCCGGTTCAGCCATCGGCATGCTGAAAAAGTCCTGGCTCTGACAGAGCTGGAAACCCGGCCGGAGCGAAAGGCCGAGCTGGAACGGATTGCCGATATCTGTTTTCATGTTCCTGCCAACCCCCCCCGAGATTTTTATGAGGCGTTGCAGTATTACTGGTTTGTTCATTTAGGGGTAACCATCGAACTCAACACCTGGGATGCCTTTGATCCGGGGCGCCTGGACCAGCATCTGTATCCGTTTTACCAAAAAGGCATCGAGAATGGAACGCTGACCCGCGAAACCGCCGAGGAACTGCTCCAGTGTTTCTGGATTAAATTTAACAACCAGCCGGCACCCCCCAAGGTGGGCGTTACAGCGGCCGAAAGCGGCACATACACGGATTTTGCCCAGATCAACGTCGGCGGGATGAAGCCGGACGGATCCGACGGGGTCAATGACGTATCTTATCTGCTGCTGGACGTTATTGAGGATATGCGCCTGCTTCAGCCCAGTTCATCCATCCAGGTCAGCAAGAAAAATCCGGATAGGTTCATCAAACGGGCAGCCAAAATCATTCGAACCGGCTTTGGTCAGCCATCTGTGTTTAATGCGGATCTGATTGTTCAGGAGCTGGTCCGTCAGGGGAAAACGCTGGATGACGCCCGCCGGGGCGGGTCCAGCGGATGCGTGGAGGTCGGGGCTTTTGGAAAGGAAAGCTATAGCCTTACCGGATACTTTAATCTGCCAAAAGTACTTGAGATCACCCTGCATAACGGGAAAGACCCCCGGACCGGAAAGAAAATCGGGATTGAAACCGGAAGTCCCGAACAGTTCGCTGGATTCGATGACTTCTTTCATGCTTTTGTCCGGCAAATGAATCATTTTGTCGACATCAAGGTCAGGGGCAATAATGTCATCGAACGCCTCTATGCCAGATTGATGCCGGCCCCGTTTCTGTCTCTGCTGATCGATGACTGCATTGCAACCGCAACGGACTACCATGACGGTGGCGCTCGCTATAACACTACTTATATTCAGGGCGTGGGTTTGGGCTCCCTTACCGATATGATGTCGGCTATCCGATACCATATTTTTGATCAAAAAAACCTTTCCATGACTGCACTTCTGATTGCTCTGGCCGATGATTTTTTCGGCCATGACAGAACCCGGCTGATGTTGATGAACAGAACCCCCCGGTACGGAAATGACGACGATTATGCCGATGATATCATGAAATCTCTTTTCGAGGCATATTTCCAGGCTGTTGACGGTCGAAAAAACACCAAAAACGGCACCTATCACATCAATCTGTTGCCCACAACCTGTCATGTCTATTTTGGATCCGTGACCGGTGCAACGCCTGATGGCCGCCGCGCCCGGGAACCGCTTTCCGAAGGGATTTCACCGGTGCAGGGCGCGGATAGAAAGGGTCCGACCGCCGTCCTCAAATCCGCGGCCAAGATGGATCATGTTCGAACCGGCGGAACGCTTCTCAACCAGAAATTTACGCCGCAGCTTCTGAAGACCGATAGGGATCTGGACAGGCTGGTTCATCTGATACGCACCTATTTCAAACTGGACGGGCATCACATTCAGTTCAATGTGGCGGATGTGGCGACTCTTCGCGCGGCCCAGCAGCATCCGGAAAAGTACCGGGATCTGATTGTTCGTGTTGCCGGTTACAGTGATTATTTCTGCGATCTGGGCCAGGCGCTTCAGGAGGAGATCATTGCCCGAACCGAACACAGTTGCTTCTGATGGCAAGGCAATAGCGCAATTATCAGCACACGGAGCATGCAAGTTATTTGACGCAAAGGCGCCATTTTGATCAGATTGCGTCCAAAGGGAGATCATAACTCCCGATTTCCGGCTACTTTCATACAAAACGGGTCTCCATACTTCACCTTATGAATGTCAAAAAGTCCTTTGAGATTCTTCGACTTAAACCAGATGCCTCAGTTGAGGATTTGAAACTGGCGTACAGGGACATGGTGAATGTATGGCACCCGGACCGGTTTTTACATAACCCCCGTCTGAGAGAAAAGGCAGAGCGGCAGCTTCAGGAAATCAACCGGGCTTATGAGATCGTTCTGAATCATTTTTCATCAGATGCGGCAGCCGGTCTCAAAGACGAAATCGGTGTCGCCGAAAAGTTCTCCCAAAGCCGACCGAATTCCGGGCCTGACCGAAAGCCTTTGAGGCCATTTCCTGCCATGCCGGTCTGGCTGGTTCGCTTTCTGGCAAGGAGTGTAGATGGCATTATATTTGCATTGATGCTCGGATATATCGAAGCATTCCGGTTGTTTCAGCATCCCGTTGCCGGATGGCAGATATACATTTTTGCCGGCACGCTGCTTTGGGCTTTTGTTGAAGCCAATCTTCTCAGCAGCATCGGGACCACCCCGGGCAAATGGCTGCTCGGTATTCGTGTGATTACTCATCAGGGGAACAAGCCGGTTTTGCTGGAAGCGTTCAAAAGAAGCATTGGCGTCTGGTGGTATGGGCTTGGCGCGGGCTGCATACCGTTTATGCCGTTGATGATGAGTGTAAATTGCATGCGGTTGATAAATAATCGTCCTACGCGATGGGATCGAAAAGGCCGCTTTGTCGTGACCCTCAGCCCCCGGGGATATCTGAAGACGTTGTCTGCGCTGGCGGTTGTAATTATAGGTTGCTGGCTGCTGATTCTCCTATGGGGGGAGCAGCAGCAAAAGGTTTCAGATGATATAAAGCGCCAGGTGCAAGCCCCACCGCCTCAATCGCCAATGCATGATGGGGCAGAGATGCCGGTTATCCCTTTGCCTGATGTTGATAGCCCGGTTTTGCCTTTTTCGCAAACAGCCTCAGGTCCGGAGAAGCCGGATAATTTAACAAGGCTCAACAATGCTTATTTCGAATTTATTCGCCGGCAGTTTGTTTCTTGCGCAAATACCGAAATCTGCCGTCCCGACCATGATGAAGCGCTGATGCGGCAAACCCTTCTGTCGGCTTATTTACTTTGCGGCGGCCGATGCGACGATCTGGATTCGCTGCCGGAAGGTCTTCGTTACATTGGATTATCGGGTACGGTTCATCGCATGAAACTGATTTTCCGGGCGATTGATGATAGCTATGGACTGGAATTTGAGGGCAGGGCGTTGGGTCGTTACAACCCGGCAGACGTTAACAAAGCCCAGAATCGTGTTGCAGACCTGATTCAGGATATAACCCGGAAACAGTACCAGGCTGAAGAGCCCAAGCTGCTGGCGTTTATTAACGATTATAAGCAGTTTTCTGAAGATATTTATCGCCAGCGGCCTGCGATGATTCAGCGAATGACGGCGGAAAATAAAAGCAGGCATCAGGAAGAAACCGCAAGGCAAATCCGGAATCAGCAGCAACTGGAATTGCGAAGAAAGCATATCCAATCCGGCATGATACCGATTGTAAATCTGGACGATGCCAGATGGTACTATCAGCCCGAGGATGGCTTGCCTATGATTTTCAATCCGCCGCTTTTGCCTCTGACCTCGGATTTACAGCAGCCCTACTATATGGTTGGCGGTGACATCGATGGGATGGATCAGGATAAAGGGATTTATTACCGAGTTGCTGTTAAGAATCAGGACAAGACCTTTTATTTCAGATTTCGAATAGGGGAAAAGGTCGAATCCCGGCAGTTCCGGGTGGGTCAGCATGTTGCGGTTGTCGGAAAACTGATTGATATCTTTCCGTATGTGACAAAAGTGCAGGATGTTCGGTATATGCCCGTTTTTGACGCCTGTTTTATCGAATAATTTACTGGAAACGACTGGCCTATGGAAACAATATTTACGATTGATATTAAATCGAGCGTCACCAAATCCGTTCTGGATGTGTTTGACACGATGCTTTCCTTTCAACTGGAATCTGTTCAGGATGTTGACGTAACGGAGTTGAAAGAAATGCGCATTGTGGGTTCGGTAAACTTTGCTGGCCAGGTGTCCGGAATCATTCATATCCATGTCAATAAAGATTTTGCCTTGATCATGACATCCGCCATGCTGGGAATGACTCCCGATGAGATTGAAGGCGAAGATGAAATCAAGGACGTGATCAGTGAACTCAGTAATATCATCGGCGGAAACCTCAAATCGTTTTTTAACGATTCCGGGTTTTACTGTGCGCTTTCGACCCCGTCCATTACCATGGGCGATGATTTCACCATTAAATCCCTGAACACCGAAAGATATGAGAGCCTGAGTTTCAGTTATCAGCAGTATACGATCCGGATCGAGGTCGGGGTCAAGCTGCAGGGCGGGTATCAGGCGGAAGATGCGAAATCCGTACTTCCGGCCGCGGCTCGAGTCGACGCTTCCAGAATCCGAAATTTGGATATTTCCACCAAGGTTCCGGATTCGGTAATCAATGTCTTTAACACCATGCTGTCCATGGATGTCAAGGTGAGCCGCACCATCTTACAGTCCGCTCTAGTGGGGGTGCGCACAGTTGGGGCTGTGAGTTTTGCAGGGGATGCGATGGGGCTGATCAATATCCATGTGACATCTCAGTTTTCACGGCAGATGGCGGCCGTATTGCTGGATATGGATATCAACGATGTTGATGTTGAAACGGATGTTAATGACGTGATCGGAGAACTCAGCAATATCGTCGGTGGCAATTTAAAATCCATTTTTTCCGATGTCGGTTTGCGCTGTGAACTCTCCACGCCTTCCATCACAAGGGGCAGCGGTTTTACAATCGAGTCCATGAACATGGAACGGTATGAACGTTTCGCCTTCAGTTATCAGGATCACGTCTTTTTTGTGGAATTCGGACTCAAGCTCGCTGAAGGACTGAATATCCCTCTGGATGATGCCAAGGAAATCAACTATCAGGTTGCCGATGAAAGCCAGCCATCTCCTGCGGAGTGGCCCGATCTCTCCGGTATTTCAAATAAACCCGATTCCTTGCCTATCGAAATTGAAGCGCCGGTTTCTCTGCAGGCCGAACGGCCAGAGGAAATGATGGCGGTTTATCAACAAAAGAAGTGGATAGATGAACCCAAGACCTTAGCGCCAGTTGATGTAAACCTGAGCTTTCTGCTGGATATCCCGCTTGAAGTTTCCATCGAGCTTGGCAGAACCCGAATGAAAATCAGCGAGTTGTTGAAAATTCGGGAACAGTCTGTTGTCGGACTCAGCAGCCTGGCGGATGAACCTGTGGATATTCTGGTCAATAATAAACTCATTGCAAAGGGAGAGGTTGTGGTTGAGGGCGGGAAGTACGGGATCCGAGTAATCGAAGTATTAAGCCGGGAGGACCGCATCAAAAGTCTTAGATGAAAGGTTATGGAAGGAAACTGAACAGCTTAGCGTTTTATATCTTGCTGTTGTTTGTGGCATGAAATTTGCTTTTAAATAAAACAAATCTTCAACGGGCGCCAAGGAGGGATCCCATGCTTGTTATTACACGTAAGTTAGAAGAAAAAATTTCCATCGGCAATGACATTACCATCAGCGTTCTGGGAATCAAGGGAAACCATATCAAGCTTGGAATAGAAGCTCCCCGGGACACTCCCGTATACCGGACAGAGGTATATAAAAGCATTATTGAAGAAAACCTTCAGGCAGCAGCAGTGCCGCAGGACATTTCACTGTTGTCAAATGAACAGACCGAGGTGCTAAATGAGTAACAGACGATCATCAACTTCCACAGTGAAATATGGAGCAAGTATGTTAACCGTATCAACAACCCGTTTTGGGGACATCTTGATCGAAGAAGACAGGATCATTCATTTTCCGGATGGCCTGCTCGGTTTTCCGGATCAGAAAGCGTTTATTATTCAGCAGCATAAGCCGGGGTCAACATTTTATTGGCTTCAGTCTGTTGCACTTCCCTATCTGGCCTTTGTGATCATCAATCCTTTTCTGGGAGAAAAAGACTATCTCAAGGAACTTCCGCCCTCGGACCAGTCATATTTTAACGGTATTGAAGACGGGCGCACCCTGGCACTTTCTCTGGTAACCATCAAACCCGAGTCTGTTCCGCCGCTGACCATGAACCTGATCGGTCCCGTGATTATCAACCTTGAAAACCGGACCGGCAGGCAGGTTGTCCTTTCAACGACGCGATACAGTTGTAGGCATCCGCTGGTTCTTTCTCAATAATCTGTTAAATTAAACCCAACCCCTCAATACTTGTTTGAGGTCTATCCGAAATTCGGGGGCAGAATTCCGACCGTCACAACGTCGGATTCTGCATATACCGCAGGCTTGCGAAGCTGCCCTCCGGGGTTACCGGCTTTTCTTACCCGTTTTCCATGCTTTCGATCTCCTCAGAGTCGCTGTAGGTTTCAATATTCAGTCGATCCGCCAATTTCTGGGCCTTGGGGTCAATCATCGGTGAAATTACGATCAGCCGGTCCGCCTTGCGGTTGTGGCGGCTTTCATAGAACCGCGCCGTGCGTTCAAAGATGTGCATGCCCGCCTTGTCGATGGAGGATTTGAGTTCGCAGATCAGCAGCATCCCATTTTTAATGATCACATCCAGCTCGATCTGGTCCGGCCTTCCAAACACCACACCCTGCTCATCGTATTCATTTATATTCAGTACCTCTACGCCAAAATTCTTCTCCAGAATGCCTGCAAGTGCATTGCGAAACGATCTTTCAGACTGCATCCCCCACCTGGCGCCCAGCGCACCGATGGATCTGTCATGCTTCTTGGCCAAGGCCATGATCTCTTCGTGCAACTTGTTGAATTCTTCTTTATGCTGGTGTTGATGTGCTTCCCACTGTTCCCGCCACAGCCGGTTTTGCTCATCCCATTTGCGATTTTGCTCATCCCATTTTGTTCCCTGTTTTTCACGGTCAACGCGCATTTCATCCAGAGTTTTATGGAACCAATCCTGAGTTTCATCTCGACCGGCATACTCTCCCCGTGTGATTTCAATTATGTAGGATCGAAAATCCGGGTCAAGACGCAACAGTACCGGCAATTCCTGCCGTATCGTCTTTTTTAATGCTTCCAGATTCATCTTATGACCCCCTTTACCGTATCATTTCCGCCATTTTCTCTTGTTTTCCATTTTATTGTACAATATATCTTGTCAAGAGTTTTTTCAACAAAAGTTAAATTCACTTTCCCATGATATTTGGGGCTTCCTGTACAAAGTCAATAGCCGAAAGGCTGCGGATGGAATTCTGGCATCATTTATCCGGTTGGTCGGAAAATGGCATGCGGGACCTTCATCCCGATGCGGCACCATACCCGTTTTATTTACTCATGATCTGTACGCCAATTCCCCGTTACGTGCGCTGACCACGATTATCCCTCATCGTCATGACATAATACCCTGCCGATCGTTTTGTTAACAAGGCCCCGATGTCTTTGTTAATGCCTGTCTGCCGTCTTGCGAGACTTTCCTCGAAATTCGTGTCTTTATGGCCTCAAAGTCAAGACGATGCCGTCTGTCATGGATTCCATGATGAGAAGGTAGCCGTCTTTTGTGGACGTCAAGAAATTGACGGGACATTCCAGAATATGCGTACAATATTTTTAACATGCCGATAAATATAGATAAATAAAATAGGCATGCTCTTTGCTTATTGTTCGGAAGGGAAACATACGCGTCATCAGAAAAATCAGCAAATTTGTGTTGACCCAGGAGGAAATCGCGGAAAATGAATCATTTTCAAGAAAACCGTCTAAGTGCTGAAGATTTTGGATATCCGGATGACAAACGCTTGCCATTTGCAAACAGAATCCATCTTCCGGTTCCAGCTTCTCAGCCCCATACGTCTGATCTGTTGATGAAAAAAGGCGGAGAATTTGAGTCGGAAATGGCCTTTGTTCGAAAAATCATTGAACCCGGTGACCATTTTGTGGATATCGGCGCCGGTTATGGGGCGTATACATGGGCAGCGGCTGCTGAAGTGGGGGCGGGCGGAAGTGTATGGGTTTTTGAGCCTGAAACAACTGCGGCGGCGTATCTGTCGCGAACCATTTCCATGAATCAGCTCAAACAGGTACAACTGATCCAGGCGGGTATGTTGGGCCGAAAACGAATCGCCTTGATAAATATCAGAACTGCCGCAAGGCACAGTGATGCGGATGAAGCAGAAAGAGAAGATAATTTTGAAGACAAGGGCCTGATCGGCCTGGACGATGCGATGGGGGATTTTTCCTGGTCTGAAATCGGTTTTGTGAGAATAGGCGCAGAGATTCCGAAGGAAAATATTTTGAAAGGCGGGATGTCCTTTTTATCGGCGCATTCTCCGCTGATCATGCTTGAAACCAAACATGGACAGAGCTTTCATTCCGAGCTGATTCATGCATTCAAATCATTGGGCTACGACAGTTATCATCTGATTCCGGGAATTGGATGTCTTGCGCCGATTCGCGTGGTTAATGGCGGTGATCAGATATATTCGAACGTATTTCTTTGCAAGCTGGATTGCGCTGCAAGGCTTGAGGCAAAAAACCTTCTGATATATCGAAAAATTGATGCAGGTTCCGGTGTAAAGACCGCTCCAAATCTGTGGATTGATTATACCCGGAAATATCCATACGCCATTCGGTTGCTGCAATTATGGAATCAATACATTCAAAGCAATGAAAGCAACCTTCACTGGCGGTTACATCAGGAAGCCTTAAGCAGCTATGCCATTTCATGGATGACGCAGTTGCCGGCGCCAGACAGATTTCAGGCGCTGAAATGGGCATATCAGTTACTCGATGATATGGTTCAGAAGAACCCCACGTTTTCGCGTTTGATGAGCCTGGTTCGGGTGGCTTCAGATATGGGGTATCGGGAACGAGCAGATATCGTTTTGAGTCGGCTCATTAAGATGATGGAAACAGGCGACAATGTTTCTGTTGATGAGCCATTTCTGGCGATTTCTTCACACTTTGAGCAGATAGATCCGGGTCAGGAGATCGGAAACTGGTGCCTGGTCTCGCTTCTGGAAACATACGAGCAAAATCAATTTTTTTCAGCACATGCTGAGGCTGATATTTCTTTAGGGAATTTAGAGCTTTTAAAAACATTGCCGTTTTATAATCCGGAAATGGAGCAGAGAAGAAAATCCATCCGGGAAAGATTTGGCCTTCAAGAGTAGACTGGAAACACAATCATTTTATTGGTTTCCAATTTACAGATAGACTGTTCAACCAAGAAAGGCTGTACTTATGAACATTGACCCATTGATCCAAATTATTAGCGAAACAGTAAAATCACTTCACTTTACCATTCTTGAAATCGGTGCGCTGCCGTTAGGGGAAAATGAAGGCTTTCACTACTTGTTGGAGGTTTTCCCCGGATCGCGAATCATTGCTTTTGAAGTGGATGATGAACTGTGCGAAAATTTGAACAAAAAAGCGCAGCCTGGCCTGAAATACTATCCGGTTGCTCTGGCTCGAGCCGAAGAGACACGCCGTTTTTATCAGACCGTGCATCCGATGTGCTCATCCCTTTATATGCCCAATGAAAAGCTATTGGCCCGATACAACAATCTGGAAGTCGCCATGTTGAAATCTGCTGGATCCTTAGATACCGTCAGCCTAGATTTTTTTGCCAGAAAAAATGACATTGGACCGGTAGATTTCATAAAAATTGATATTCAGGGGGCTGAATTGGAAGTGTTCGAGGGAGGTTCCGCCACGCTGAAGGAAACCCTGGCGGTTGTCAGCGAAGTTGAATTCGTCCCGTTATATATAGATCAACCCTTGTTCGGGGATGTTTGTGCTTTTCTCTCAGAAAAAGGAATTATTTTTCATAAGTTTCTGGGGTTGGCCGGGCGAACCCTAAAGCCTTTGATTCTCCAAAACGATCTTAACTTTGCGACACAGCACCTCTGGAGCGATGCATTGTATCTCAGGGATATTGCTCAACTCAGCAGGCTTTCATCTCAACAATTATTAAAATATGCTGTTATTTCAAATTTATACAAAAGCCTGGATGTTGCGTTGTTTTGCATTCTGGAGCACGACAAGCGGGAAGGAACGCGTATTGCCGAGAAGTATCTGATGTTTGAGCAGAAAAAATGAATGACTACCTGATACAGAAAGTGAATATGTCACAAAAGATAAAACAAAAGTCAGCAATGAAAGGTCACGCAAGAGGGGTTAAAGTCAGCTCCAAAAGCCATGTCCTGGATAACGCCATTCAACAGTATCGCGAAGGCAGGCTTTCTGAAGCAGATCGATTGGTTCAAAACCATTTAAGACGTTATCCAGTTGACGCTGATGCTGTGAACCTGTCGGGCCTGATTGCGCAGCAGTCCGGTAAATACGATACGGCAATCCGTTTGCTTCAATCCGCAATTCAATTAAATGGTCAAGATTGTTGTTATCACAATAATCTTGGCGCTGTTTTAAAAGACAGCGGTGATATAAAAGGAGCGGTTCACTGTTTTGAAAAAGCGCTTGAGCTGAAACCGAGTTACGTTTTGGCTTCATATAACCTGGGCTGCGCCTATCAGTACAGGGGTGAGTTAAGTTTGGCAAAACACTGGTATGACTATACGCTGTCTCACGAACCTGATTTTTTTCTGGCGTACTGCAACTTGGTCTGCCTTTACAAAGATCAAGGGGATATTGAGAAGGCGATTGAAGGGCTTAAAATCGCCATCCAGCGAAATCCTGAAAATCCTATTGCTTATTCCAATCTCCTTTTTTGCTTGAATTACATGGCGGATGCAGATCCACAAACCGTTTTTGAACATCACCGGAAATGGGCGAAACGCCATTCTCCTGAAATCCTTCCTGCTGCTGAGGATTACGTTAATGATAGAACGCCAACCCGTCGAATTCGTGTTGGATATGTATCTCCGGATTTTCGATCCCATTCAGTGGCGTTTTTTATATACCCGGTTCTTTCCCATCATCATCGAGACCAGGTTGAAGTGTTTTGTTATGCAGATGTGTCGCGGCCGGATGAAGCGACCCAGGTGTTGATGAATAGCGCGGACCACTGGCGAAATATTTACAGAATGTCAGATGAGCGGATATTCCAACAGATTCAGGATGATCAGATTGACATTCTGGTGGATCTGACCGGCCATAGCTCAAATAATCGGATGATGCTTTTTAGCAGAAAGCCGGCTCCTGTCCAGGTCTCCTATCTGGGATATCCCAATACTACGGGTCTGGAAGCAATGGATTACCGTATTACCGATGCATTGGCTGATCCCGTGGGCATCTCTGATTCGTATTATACAGAGCATCTTATCCGCATTCCAGGGGGCTTTCTCTGTTATCAGCCTTCTGACCCGACTCCTGACATGTCGGAGCTTCCATTTTTAACAAACCACCATATCACTTTCGGGTCATTTAACAACCGAGCCAAGATCGGTCCAAAAGTCATCGCTGTCTGGTCAGAGCTGTTAAGGCAGGTTCCGGGGTCTCGGTTGATCTTGAAGTCCAGTTCTCTTTCAGATGCGGAAACAAGGCAGAGTCTTTTGTCTTTGTTCATTCAAAACGGTATTGTTGAGTCCAGGATTGAAATATTGCCATATCTTCATTTTCAGGATCACTTAAGCCTCTATCATCAAGTCGATATTGCGCTGGATACCTTTCCCTATAACGGAACTACCACAACCTTTGAGGCCATGTGGATGGGGATTCCGGTAATAACGCTGACCGGAAAAGTTCATGCTTCCCGCGTGGGGAGCAGCATACTCAGCCGGATTGCATTTCAGGATGGGATTGCCGCGTCGGAAAACGAATATATTGAAAAAGCGGTGAAACTTGCGGGCAACATTGATTTTCTGAAATCCCAGCGAAAGACCTTGCGCAGTAAAATGCAGGCCTCCTCACTGATGGATCAAGAAGCGTTTGTTTTAAAGCTGGAATCAGCCTATCGCAGCATGTGGCAAAGCTGGTGTGCAAGGCTGATTGCCGAAGGTTATGATAATCCGGATGTTATGGATGCACGCATCAAAGGGGATATCACCCTCTGTGTTCCTAATTCCATTCAGTACTTAACACCCTATATTTTACTGGAATATCAGGACTGGTTTGAGCAGGAAATCGCTTTTGTCAGAGCATTTCTCAAGCCCGGTATGCGAGTGATCGATATTGGTGCTAATTATGGAACCTATACGCTGACAGCCGCCAAATCCGTTGGGCCAACAGGAAAAGTATGGGCCTTTGAGCCAACCGAATTAACCGCAGCCTATCTCACCCGAAGCATTCGCTTGAACCGTTTCGATCATGTCACATTGATTCAGGCCGGGGTGTCGGATTCAGGCAGACAGGCATTCCTGTCATTAAGCCCTAACCCTGAATTGAATGAGGTGTCTGAAAAACCACCTGCAGGCGACTCTGAATCCATTTTACTCATGAGTCTGGATGAAGGGTTGAAAAATACTGTTTTCGAGTCAAACATTGATTTTCTGAAAATGGATGCAGAAGGCCAGGAAGACAATATTCTAAAAGGGGGAGAGATGTTTTTTAGAACCACTTCCCCATTAATATTGTATGAAATCAAACATGGCAATACGTTTCATTTCGATATGGTCAGCCGATTTCTGGAAATGGGTTATCAGAGTTACCGGCTGATTCCAGGGCTGAGCATTCTGGTGCCGTTTGGCACCGGAGAAAAACTGGATCCGTTTCAACTGAATCTGTTCTGCTGCAAGCCCGATTGCGCTGCAAACCTGTCCCGGATGGGACTTCTCGTTCTGCCGGAATCGGGCCATGACAGCCCGCCTTCTGTTCCTTCAACCCTTTGGATTGATTATATTCAGGGACTTCCATACGCCATGCGGTTTCTTCCCTTGTGGGAGAAGTATTGTCAGGACCATGTCGGAGATGCTGACTGGCAGATCCATCAGCAGGCGCTGGCGATCTATTCAGCATCTCAACTGCCCGGGTATTCTGCATCAGCCCGTTTTCAGGCATTAATGAGAAGTTATAACTTAATGAAAAATCTTTTACGTGATCATGCAACAATTCCCCGTATCCTGTCTGCTGTACGAATGGCCATTGATCTGGGGTTCAGGGAAAAAGCAGTGCAAATCCTGAATCACCTTATCGGCCTTTTTGAATCCGCTCATGAAATTTCTGCTGACGAGCCGTTTCTTCCTTTATCTGCCCGGATGGCTGCCGTTGACCCGGGAAATATTGCCGGCCAATGGTTGGTTTATTCAGCTCTTGAAACCCGTGAAATCTGTCAATCCTTTTCGTCCTATTTTACCGGTAAGAATTCCCTGCCAGACCTGGAGCTCATGAAAACTTTTCCATTTTTCAGCGATGAAATGGAAAGAAGGCTGCAGCTTATCCAGAGAAGATTCGGCATAACCGGATGAAGGCCTTAATGAAACATCGAAAAAATATAAAAAAGCATTTTCAGGCAAAGCCTCGGCCGGAATTGTCTTATCTTCCAGCCATAAGTTCAGATGGCATTACATTTGCATATTTTAATAATCGAGTCAAGATAGCCGGGAGCGACATCCGCACCTGGGCAGCCATACTGGATCCAATTCCCAATGCTCGGCTTGTCCTAAAGCCGAAAGCTCTGGAAGATATACAGACCAGTCAGCAGCTTTTCGGCCAGTTTGTTGACCATCACTGGACTTGATGTGTTTATCGCACATTCGGTGGATGACTATATTAAAAAAACGATTAAAGTGAGCCACGATACGTAAATGAAGTCATATACAAAATATCTATTGCGAAAGATGATGAGGGATTCACCTCTGATGAATGCAGAATCCCTTACCCGCTCATTAGAAAATGCTTATGAATCGATGTGGCAGGAATCATCTGAAAAGCAGATGACAAGCCTGAATCTGACATAAGCTGTCAATACTTTGACTGTTACATCCAGTTCGTAGGTCGGGATTGTTCCCGACGGATATATTAAAATTAAAGGGGTTAAACCCGGCCTGCTAGAAAAAGGAGAATACATTATGGCGCTTTCAATCAATACCAATATTGCATCCCAGAATGCACAAAAAAATGTGACCCGGACTCAGAATGCGTTGAACAAGTCTTTAGAAAGGCTTTCATCAGGCCTTCGCATCAACAGCGCAAAAGATGATGCGGCCGGCATGGCCATATCCAACCGGTTTACTGCCCAGATCCGTGGACTTGATCAGGCTGTTAGAAATTCCAACGATGGCATCTCCATGCTTCAGGTTTCTGAAGGGGGGATGCAGGAAGTGACCACGATTTTGCAGCGGATGAGGGAAATTGCGGTGCAGGCTTCAAATGATACGAACTCTGCATCAGACCGTGCATCGCTTCAAAGTGAGATGGATCAGCTTTATTCAGAAATTGACCGGATTTCGGGATCAACGCAGTTTAATGGAATTAATCTTCTGGATGGATCCGGAGGGGCGAAGAGTTTTCAGATTGGGTCCAATTCAGGACAGACCGTAACTGTGGATTTAAAAAGCGTGAAAACTACGGATTTGAATCTGAATGCCTACTCACCTAAAGGCAGTCTGAGCAGCGGCCGCGTCAGTACGGTAACGACGGCCGGATTAACCATTAACGGTACGGCTGTTGGGCCAGCCGCAGGAGCCACAGCTAAGGATGCAGCCGCGGCCATTAATGCCCAGACCGGCATCACGGGGGTAATAGCGACTGCCTACAATACCTATAAAGGACAAGGCGGGGTTTCCGGTATTGCGAACGGCTTGACGATCAACACCGCTCCGATAGCGGCTTCCGGGAGCATGACGGAACTTGTTAAGAACATTAACCGGGATGCGGCCGGGGTTACGGCTGTATTGAACTCGGATGGTTCGCTTACTTTAAGCAATGATACCGGCGTAGACATTGTCGTCGGCGGTACGACCACGAACACCGGGTTAACGGGTGGTCCAGCCACCTATAAGGGTTATGTTTCACTGTCCAATTCCGATAATTCGAACATAGCGGTTACGGCAACAAACACGAGTGGAAACCTTAACTTCTGGGGATTTAATGCATCAACCGGAGCTGCCAGTGTAACAGGCGCCGCTGTTGGCGCAACCAATCTGGCGGCAGGAGACCTGCTGATTAACGGTGTGGATGTCGGTGCTTCAGTCGGCTCGAGCGCAGGGGACAAAGCAGCAGCCATCAACAGCGTATCGTCCAAGACCGGAGTTACGGCCAAGGCGACGACCACAGTTACCTATGGACTGGCTTTTGGGTCGTTACCCGCCACCGCTACAGATATCACCATCAATGGTTCTGCTGTTGACCTGCATACAGCAACAAATCTGAACGATGTCGTTAATTCAATAAACACCGCTGTTAAGGGGGTTGTGGCTTCTGCCGATACAACCGGTCAATTGGTGTTAACTTCTGCATCGGGCTTGGATGTTGTCGTGGCGGATCCAGGTGGTTCCGGTTTCATACTTGCACCTGTTACTACGCGCGGCACCATTGCGCTGACATCGGCTACGGGCGCAGACGTCAAGATTACAGGCGCAACCGCAGCAAGCATCTTGAATGCTGGCTTCATTGAACAGGGCGGAAGTTCTGAGGCGATTGGATCGGGTCTCAGTGTCGCATCCCTTGCCAATGCCAATAATGCCATCGACAGGATTGACTCGGCTATCAATATGATATCGAAAAATCGTTCGGAGTTGGGCGCTGTACAAAACCGGCTGGATTCTACCATCTCCAATCTGCAGAATGTATCTGTAAACCTTTCTGCAGCCAACGGACGGATTATGGATGCGGACTTTGCCGCGGAAACCGCGAATATGAGCAAAAGCCAGATCCTGATGCAGGCCGGCGTGGCCATGCTGGCTCAGGCCAAGCAGCTCCCGCAGCAGGTCCTTGAATTACTCAAATAGGTGTAATATCGTAAGAAAGGTCATTGATTTATAAGGCAATGTCCTTTCTTGAAAAAAAGGGGGCAGGAGGAATTCTTGCAACCATAATAGAAATGCTGTGACGAAGTGAACACCAAGGATTCTGAAGAATAATCGAAAGGAGGAAAAATAACTGTTAAAGTTTTTCCTTATCATGACGATATTGATTAGTAACAGGGAAAAATTACAAAAAACCGATCAGAAAGAAAAAATTAAAGGTTATCGGCAAAACGCCGATAACAGAATTAAAGGAAGAAAATAAACCCTACCCAAGCCAAGGGCATTGAGGCCCGAGGTAAACCAAACATTCAAGGAGGAATACGACAATGGCACTTTCAATCAATACTAACATCGCATCTTTGACTGCCCAGCGCAATGTAACCAAGACGCAGGGCGCGTTGGACAAATCATTGGAGCGGTTGTCATCCGGTCTTCGGATCAACAGTGCAAAGGATGACGCTGCAGGCATGGCGATTTCGAACCGGTTTACAGCCCAGGTAAAGGGGCTTGACCAGGCGGTTCGTAATGCCAACGACGGGATCTCTCTCTTGCAGACTTCTGAAGGCGGGATGCAGGAAGTGACCACGATTCTGCAGCGAATGCGAGAGATCGGGGTTCAAGCTTCCAATGACACGAACTCGGCATCAGACCGTTCATCGCTTCAGGGTGAAATGGATCAGCTCTATTCAGAAATTGACCGGATTGCGGGCTCAACGCAGTTTAACGGAATCAATCTTTTGGATGGGTCCGGAGGGACGAAGAGTTTTCAGATCGGCGCCAACTCCGGGCAGACCATATCGGTTTCATTAAAGAGTGTGAAGACGACGGATTTAAACCTTAACGGCTATTCCAATTTGGGCAGTCTGAACAGCGGCCGTGTCAGTACGGTAACGACGGCCGGATTAACCATTAACGGTACGGCTGTTGGGACAGCTGCCACAGCCACAGCTAAGGATGCAGCCGCAGCCATTAATGCCCAGACCGGCAATACGGGTGTAGCAGCATCAGCCTACAACACCTATAAAGGACAAGGCGGGGTTTCCGGTATTGCCAGCGGCCTGACGGTCAATGGCGCCACGATAACGGCTTCCGGGAACATGGATGAACTGGTCAAGAACATTAACCGGGATGCGGGCGGCGTTACGGCTGCATTGAATTCGAACGGCTCGATTACCCTGAGCAATGATACCGGCGCGGACATTGTTGTCGGCGGTACCGTCACGAACACCGGGTTAACGGCTGCAACCTATAAGGGTTATGTTTCACTGTCCAATTCCGATCATTCGAACATAGCGGTTACGGCAACAGGCGGTTCGAGTACAAATCTGAACTTATGGGGATTTAATGCATCAACCGGAGCTTCCAGTGTAACAGGCGGCGCTGTTGGTGCAACCAATCTGGCAGCAGGAGATCTGTTGATTAACGGTGTGGATGTCGGTGTTTCAGCCGGCTCAAGTGCAGGGGACAAAGCAGCAGCCATCAACAGCGTATCGTCCAAGACCGGAGTTACGGCCAAGGCGACGACCACAGTTACCTATGGACTGGCTTTTGCGTCGTTACCAGCCACTGCTACAGATATCACCATCAATGGTTCTGCTGTTGACCTGTCTACAGCAACAAATCTGAACGATGTCGTTAATTCAATAAACGGCGCTGTTAAGGGAGTTGTGGCTTCAGCCGATACAACAGGTAAGCTGGTGTTAACTTCTGCATCGGGCTTGGATGTTGTCGTAGCGGATCCAGGTGCTTCCGGTTTCATACTTGCACCTACTACTACGCGCGGCACCATTGCGCTGACATCGGCTACGGGCGCAGATGTCAAGATTACAGGCGCCAACGTAGCAAGCATCGCGAAAGCGGGTTTTGCCGAGCAAGGCGGAAGTTCCGATGCGGTTGGAGCAGGTCTCAGTGTCTCCAGCCTGGCCAACGCCAATAATGCCATTGACCGGATTGATGCGGCATTGAACGCGGTGGCTGACAACCGATCCGCGCTGGGTGCTGTACAAAACCGGCTGGATTCCACCATCTCCAACCTGCAGAATGTATCTGTAAACCTTTCTGCAGCCAACGGACGGATCATGGATGCAGACTTTGCCAAGGAAACTGCGGATATGAGCAAAAGCCAGATCCTGATGCAGGCCGGTGTGGCCATGCTGGCTCAGGCCAAACAGCTCCCGCAGGAGGCACTCAAACTGCTTCAGTAAGCAATTTCTGAAAGCTTGAACTGCTTCCGTTAGATAAATGGACATTTTCCCCTCCAGGGTCGGTCTTAACCGGTCTTGACCTGGGGGGTGCCCGGGGGATTTCCTGATGTTCGGGAATACCCCCCCGGGATTTAACATGAAAGTCTCAAAATGTATTAATTGAATATAAAAGAATAATTCCTTTGACCTCCCCTTTGAAAAAGGGGGATCGAGGGGAATTCATCTGCTGGAAAGCCGGCCAATCTCCCTACCCCTTCTTTTGGGTTTTAAAATAAAGGTTAGGGAGGATTGCCTGAAGAAATGGCATTGAAATTATGGCGCCAGGAAGATAACGGAGAATATTATGGGCATCACTGTTAGTGGTCTGAGTTCCGGAATGGATACAGCGAGTATAATCTCTCAGCTTCAGGCTGTCGAGGCAAAGCCGATTGTTGCAATACAGCAAAAGGAGGCGGGTTATCAGGTCAAGCTTTCAGCCTACGGTACGCTTCAAAGCGGCCTGAGCAGCGTCAAAGACGCACTCACAAATCTTGAAAGCCTGGATAACGTAACCAGTTTTTCCGCAGCATCCAGCGATACCGGCTTGCTGACGGCATCAGCAGAGAGTGGTGCTGTTGCCGGAAATTACACGGTGACTGTCAATAGTTTGGCAACGGCGCAAAAGCTTCAAAGCGTGGCATTTACAAAATCCGGGGCTGTCGGCGAGGGAACGATTCATCTTGCCGTGGGCACGAATACTGCCGTGGATATTGCAGTGAGCGCCACTGATACCATCTCCGATGTGGCCAAGTCGATCAATGCCGCGGGCGCGGGCGTAAGCGCCAATGTGGTTTTTGATGGAACCAACTATTATCTGACATTGGCCGGAAAAACGACCGGTGCGGCCAATGCCATCAGTCTGACGGTCACGGAAGCCGGAACTTCCGCGTCTTCCGACCCGTTGAACCAGGATACGACAGGATTGTCCAAACTGGTTTATGATAGTGCCGGCACAAAGAACCTTACCCAGATTCAGGCAGCAAATGATGCGGATATCAGTGTGGACGGGATTGCCCATATCACGCGATCGACCAATACCATCAGTGATGCCATCAGCGGGGTGACGCTGAGCCTGAAAAGTGCCGATATCAATACCGCAGTGACGGTATCGGTTGATCAGGACAATTCCCTTCTGACCAGCCGGTTGAACGCTTTTGTCACCGCTTTCAATGACGTCTCGGATACCCTGAATAATTTGCAGAGTTACGATCCAAAGACCCAGGCAACCGGAACGCTTTTTGGGGATTCTACGATCCGGCGCATTCAGAGCCAACTTCGGGATCTGATTAACAATCCAGTGCCGGGACTGCCAACAGGCTCGAATCACCTCTCTGATATGGGGGTTAAATTTACGAACACCGATGCACTGGCTACCGCAGGCAAGCTGGTACTCAATTCAGCGACCTTGAACTCTCAGTTGTCTAAAAATTTTGATTCTGTAAGCAAATTTTTTACATCCGCCGCCACGGGATCGGAAGGATTTTCCGCCCGGATGCTTACCTCTGTGCAAAATATTCTGGATACGAAGACAGGAACGCTGACGGTTCGGACAAAAGGCATCCAGTCAACCATCGATTCACTGGGCAAGCAGGTCGATTCAATGAATACCCGTCTGGCAGCGAATGAAACCCGGCTGAAGACACAATTCAGTTCGCTTGAAGTGCTTTTGGGGCAATATAAGAATCAATCTGATTCTTTAACCAAGCAACTGACTGAGCTCGAGAACAATTGGAGCAGCAGCAGTAGCGGGTAAATAGTCGAAAATCGAGCATCTTTGTTGAGATCGAATGATTCGAATAACCAATAAACTTTTCCACCAGTGCCAGTGTAACTACTGAGGAGAAAATCAAATGACTTATGCGGGATACAGCGCTTACAACCGAATCGCCACCGCGATTGACAGCAAGGAAATCATGCTGGTTAAACTACTGGAAGGAACCGTGCGGTTTATTCAGGCTGCGCGGCGCGGGCTCGAGGCGAGCGATCCAAAGGCTAAAGGAGAAAATATCTCCAAGGCGATAGCCGTTATTATTGAACTGGATTGTGCGCTGGATCGGGATATGGGTGGCAGTATCGTTAATAATCTTTCTGACCTTTACCAGTATATCCTTGACCGCCTGACCTTTGCCAACCTTAGAAATGACAATCAGGTCCTGGGTGAGGTGGAATCACTTCTGACGACCATCCATGAAGGCTTTGCGGAAGCTTTGAAACAAGTGTCTTTGGCAGCGGTTTCGGATCATTCCCCGTCGTATCAACCCATATCTCGAAGGGGGTTCAGCATTGCAGCATAATTGTCATGAAATGCTATTTCAAAGACTGGCGGCGGTAACGGATCGGGTCAAACTTGCGCTGAAGGAAGCGGACCCGGATGTGCTCAGACCCCTGGCTGAAGAGAATGAAAATATCATGAAGGAACTTCAGGAGGCCGGTCCCTGCGGCGATAGAAATCTTTTGGATCGGGTTCAGGCACTTTGCAGACAGGTCTTGGACGTGATAATGGAAATTCAGCATCGTCAACATGAAGTTACTAACCAGATCAAACAGGTTGCGGATGGAAAAAAAATGATCCATGCATACGTAAAATAGTGGAGGCAGTATGGAAGCGACGCCATCTTTAAAAGTTCTAAAATTTCAGACCGGTTTTGTGGATGTGAAATCCATGGGGTATCCCGCGTCACAGAATCCTGAGAAATCCGGAACCAAACCGGTTCAAAACTTGGATCAAATTGATTTAAGAACCCGGGATCAAATTGATGCGAAAGCCCAGGATCAGCAGAAACAAGCGAAAAGCACTGAACAGGCCATACCGGCCATTTTGAAGGATCTGGAAAATAAAATCAATCAGATGCAAGAAGTCGGACTGGAGTTTTCCCAGTATAAGAATTCCGGAAAAATGATTGTTAAGGTGGTCGAAAAAGGCACCAAGAAGGTCATTCGGGAAATTCCGACCGAAGAGTTTATGGCGCTGGTTGAAAAGATGAACCAGATGATCGGGATATTGTATGATAAAAAAGTATAACCCGTGGCATCACGCATAAGCATGATGCCGCTTATGGGGGTTGCCGGTTTTTTTGCCAGAGAATGGCCAGAGAACGGATTGATTCTTCCTGCCTTGTTTTATCTTGATATTGGATTGTCATCCATGATAATCCTTCAATATTGAAAGTGTTCCGAAAAAATCCCCATAAAAAACCGGCTGTCCAGACGTTTCCGTTATGGAACTTGCGTTTTTCTAAAGGCTGTTCGAGTGCCATGAGAACGCAGAGCGTTGCCTTTGTTCTGAATTAAGAGAAGGAAGTCTGAAAGATGGAGCAAATCAGGGTGCTGATTGTTGACGATGAGTTGTTTGTCGGGGAATTGTTAAAGGAATATCTTTCTATTCAAGGGTATCAAGCGGCTGCTGTTTCAAACGGCGAGGATGCGCTGTCCGTTACTCAGCAATTTCAGCCGCACATTGTCATTCTGGATATTCGGATGCCGGGAATGAGCGGCATGGAGGTGCTGAAAAACATCAAGGCCAAAAACAAAGCAACGGGTGTGATTATGCTGTCTGCTTATGGCGATACGGAAACCGTTGATGAGGCGCTTCGGTTGGGTGCCGACCAATATCTTCAAAAACCCATGAATCTGAAGCATCTGGTGGAAACCCTGACACTGCTGCATCCCCGCCAGGACGAGAGCATTGCATGCATCTGATTGATCTGGACAAGGCAAAGCCGGGGATGACGCTGGCCAAATCGGTTTATACCCTGCAGGACGTGCTACTGCTGAAACCGGATGTTCGGTTAACCGAAAAAAATATCCATATCTTGAAATCATGGGGTATTCACGAGGTTTGGATTGATGACGCAGCCGGTGAGGGCGTTGCCGGACGCATGGGTCCGGAACATGAACGCAGGGCCTTCATTGATGATGAACTCAGGGTAAAATTTTCTGAAACGCTTCCAGATCCACTGATGGAAGAGATTCTTCGAATCGCGGGAAATATCTTGGAAAAACGACTGCAGAAACAAGAAAAAAATCATGGCGCCCAAAAATCTTAAACGCATCATCAACCAGATAGATGATCTTCCCACACTACCCAGGACCGTTCTGAAAATAACGGAACTGGTCAACAATCCCAAATCTTCCGCCAGGGATATTTCCAGTGTGATTACCGATGACCAGGTGCTCACCGCCCGTCTGCTTAAGCTCGTGAATTCTTCCTTTTACGGATTTCCCCAGAAAATATCCACCATTACCGGCGCTATCGTTTTGCTGGGGTTTGATGCCATACGCAACCTGCTCCTGACCACTTCTGTTTTTGATATGTTTTCAAGTCGCTCCCGTGAAAATCGGATGATTCAGGAAAGTTTCTGGGATCATTCACTGGGATGCGCCATCGGAGCCAAGGTGATCGGAACCTATCTGCGGTATGAAAAAGTTGAAGAACTCTTTGTCTCCGGTCTTCTCCATGACATTGGAAAAATTGTGGAGATGCTGTTTCTGCCGGATGACTTTACGGAAGTACGGAGTGTGGTGAAAATCCGCAATATCCTGATGATTACCGCCGAGGAAGAGGTTCTGGGCTTTACGCATCCGGACGTGGGCAAATTGCTGGCGGAGAAATGGAATTTACCCTTGAAACTGGTAAATATCCTGGAGCACCATCACCAGCCGGAGCAGGCCGGACGATTTATTCAGGAAACATCTATTATTCACCTGGCGGATATTCTCTGCAGGGCCATTGATTTGGGATCCGGCGGTGATAGAAAAATGCCTTCTCTGAATTCAGAAGCCTGGGCATCCCTGAAGCTGAAACCCAACGTTCTGGAGCCTATTTTACAGGAAATGGAAAGGGAGTTTCAGGATATTAGCTGGGTGGTAACCGGGAAGTAGTGATGGCTGATACTGACAATAAAATCGAGAACCCCGAAAAATCAATTGCCCTGCTGGAAAAGGGATATCAGGCCATACTGGAATTCATTGACCAGATGGATGAGATATCCCAGCTTCAGGATAAAATTGATATTACCGCCAATATCAATCAGATATGGACGGTTTTTTTGCATGAAATTCAGAATTCGATAAAAATGGAAGGCTGCGCCTTGTTTCTGGTCGACGACCGGAGCCATGAATTTGTTTTAAAAAGCGCCTCGCCCCTGTCGATGGGTTCTGTTTGTCAGAATGAAATTGAACATCAGATCGAATGCGGCATGTTTTCCTGGATTATTAATCGCCGAAAACCCGCCCTGCTTCCCGCCCTTGTCCTGAAAAACAAAAAAACCATCATCATGCTGCCATTGGTTACGGCAAAACACACCTTGGGCGTGGTACTTATCATCACGGCCATCGAAGAGAGCGCCATCACACAGGAAAACATGAAACTTCTGGCCATGCTGGCCAAACAATGTTCTCTGGTGATGGAAAACTCCCTCTTGTATGACCGGCTAAGAAATGATCATGAATCGCTCCAGAAGGCTCAACGTCAGATCCTTCAGGCTGAAAAACTGGCATCCATCGGTCGGCTGACCGCAGGCGCTTCTCATGAGATTCTCAACCCCCTTAACATTCTTTCCGGTTATATCCAGATGCTGATGCTGCAAGACAATCCGGATGAGAGAACCGCCCGGTATTTAACCATCATGAGCGAGCAGACCGAGCGAATATCCCGGATTGTGAACGGGCTCTATCAGTTTTCTCAGGCAGCCGGTTCCAATAAGGATACGGTCCAGATAAATGCGCTGATCCGGAAGGTTTTTCAGCTTTTTGAACACGAACATAAATATGATCACATTCGCAATGTGATGGAACTTGAAGAAAATTTGCCGGCCATTCAGGGAAATGTCGACACCCTGACTCAAGTATTCTTTATCATGCTGTCCAATGCCAGGGACGCCATGCCAAAGGGCGGCGAATTAAGCATATCTACAAGGAGTGTTCCTTCTGAAAACACGGCGGAAGAAATAGGCAACTGGATTGAAATTCAATTTCGGGATACCGGTCATGGCATTTCGGAAGCGGAAATTGACAGGATTTTTGATCCGTTCTATACCACCAAGGCTTCGAAAAATGGAACCGGACTGGGGTTGTCCCTCAGTTATGGCATCATTCAGAATCATGGCGGAACCATTCACGTGGAAAGTCAGGTGAATAAGGGAACGACATTTACCATCCGTCTGCCCTGTTATTGACTTGCAATATTACGAAACCATCGCTATTTTGATATATAAAAAGGCCATTACCAATTACAGGAGATAATTATGCCGGATATTAATAACCTAGACCTTAAAAGTTTTTGTTCCCATTCGATCCGGGGCGTATTTCACACCATGCTTTCCATGGAGGTGAGCGTCGCTGAAACGAATCCTTCAATGGAATTATCGGGCAGTAAAATAGTCGGCTGTGTCGGTTTTGCCGGCGATGTTATCGGAAATATCTGTGTTCATGTTCCCAAAGAGTTCGCCCGCGTCATGACCGCAGCGATGCTGGGTATGGAACTGGATGAGGTTGAAGATGATGAAGAAATCAACGATGTCATCGGTGAAGTCAGCAACATGGTTGGGGGGGATATGAAATCCAAATTATGCGATGCCGGATTCCCCTGTGTGCTTTCCATACCCAATGTGACTTCCGGAAGTGATTTTAGAATCGAATCCAAGGGGTGGGGGAGGCATGAAAAAATTGCTTTCCAGCATGAGGATCAGTTATCCATGATTGAGGTATTCATTAAATTTGTCGCCTGATGACGGTGTGTGATACCCACTGCCTTTAAGCTAAAAACGGAGGAACCTTATGACGTTGAAAGTTTTGGCTGTTGATGACAGCAAAACCATTCGAAAAATTGTGAGTACAGACATTGTTAAATCGGCCTAAAAATTAATCATTATTTTGGACATTCATCAATCAATTGGTGAATTGCCAACTTCGATTTGAAGGGCTTTTCCGCCTGGTGTAATGACGGCTAACTGAGTTAGT
>Ga0268283_1000178_pt1 | contig 60221 bp, 48 predicted proteins | sample saktaG_13_FD_190140 | JGI IMG/M metagenome (GOLD analysis project Ga0268283, IMG submission 190140) | Saline water microbial communities from Sakinaw Lake, British Columbia, Canada - sak_2013_06_06_36m | ecosystem: Environmental > Aquatic > Non-marine Saline and Alkaline > Saline ...
CGTGCCGCGCCTTCATACATGCGAAACCCCGGATCCCAGTATCTGCGCTCGCGAATACCGGTAATCATTTCGAGCTGGCCTTTTTGAAAATGAAGCGCCTGGTAAAGCGGCTCCAGGTGTTTTTCAATATCATCGGAAGTCAGCACGTTCGGGGCCAGTTCATAGCCCATGCTGTCCAGATAAACTGTATTAAATATCATAAAATTTAGCTTTTAAAATTTTAAACGAATAATTTTCGTGGATATGGTTGTTTTTTTTTCACGGCAAAGGTATCAGCCGGATGCCGAACTGTTTCATTTCGTAAATCGCCAGTCCGTCCACGCTGAGAAACCCGTCCGCAACGATAAGGGGATAGGGTGACTCATCGATTTGGGTAACGATCGCCTCTACGATCACTTTGTGATTACCGGGAATCACCTGGCCCCGGTAGGTCCAGGCGTGCCGGGCTCCGGTAACCAGAGAAAACCGGCACCGGGAAGCAAGATCGGGCCATCTGTCCAGCGCGATGAACTTCAAGAGTTGTATAAACGCTTCGATCCCCAGGGAACCGGGCCAGACCGGGTCCTGATAGAAATGCGCCTTGAAAAACCATTCTTCGGGATCGACATTTTTGGATCCCTGAATATAGCCCAGCCCGGCAGGGCCGCCGGCGGGGACATAGCGTTCGACGACATCCATCATGCGAATGGCCCGGCCCGGCATTGTCATCTGCCGGAACGGCAACTCCCTGGAGCCCGGTTCCGGGAAAAGCGGCGGCACATCCGGAAGCGGATATCGCTGGTAGGCGGCGCCTTCATTTGCGTCCGGCCGATACCGCCTGTCATCGGCGTTGGGCAGGCCTTTTTGCTGAGTGAGGGCCGATTCGGTAAAAAATCCGAATGTGGTTTCGCCGTCATAGATCATTTTATCCGCTGATGACACGCGAAAATCAAAGGATTCGATGATCATGTCGCTGGCAGCGGATACCTGGGTCATTCGGCATCGCATGGTCAGGGTTCCGGTTTCGGGGAAAACATCCTGATGGATACGGCCGGTGCCGCCCAGATTTCGAAACCGCAGATCCTTTGGGCTGGTCAGGGCAGAGCCTGCATAGGCGGCAAGCCATCCGCAGGGCTGAAGCGCGATTTCCAGAAGCACGGCATAGGGCATGATCCCGGACCGGTCCGCCGAAAAATACCAGTCTGAAGGCGATACGGCGTATTCAGCCTCGATCCATCCGCCGGGCTTCAGAACAAATGCCGGCGGTTCCGTCTTGACGATGCGATCGACAAACAGGTATGGGGGGCCTGGCAGTCTTGCCAGAAAACGGTCCACGTCAAAGGCGCGGAAGGTCTCGCCAAAGGCATCCGACGGCTTGCCAATGGACAAAGCCAAAATTTGCTCGTGGTCAAAGCAGCCATTTTGGCCAACAGGCTGGGAAGTCTGACAGATGACGGATGACTGCTGAGAGAACTGCGCGCTGTCGTCTGCGCGCTGTCGTCTGTCATCTGTCATCTGTCGTCTTATGTTTTTAGTTGCCGACTGAGGGCGGTTTTGCCAGAAGGATTCAATATCCCGGCGCGTGATGCCCGTCATTTTAAGAGATAGGTTCCGGAACATGACGATGTGTTGGCCGTCCGCGAACATGTGGGCATCAGCGATCACATAAGGCTCGGGTGCGTAACCCAGTTCGCGGATTTCGACCTGGTACACCACATGCCGGGTTTGGGGAGTCACCGGTCCCCGGCATTTCAGGATGCTTTCAACCCCCACGACCGGTTCGTAGCAGACGCCGGGCGTCTCGCTCACCCAACCCATGCGCTGAATGAATACGCGAAGGGTGTGGGCGCAGCATTCATACATCAGGGTCCCGGGCATGACCGGGTCATCCATGAAATGACAGGTTAAAAACCAGTCATTCGGATGGATGTCGGCCTGGGCCTGAATCATTCCCAGTCCGTAGCGTCCACCGCTCGGATCAAGGGTCAGCACCCGGTCGATCAGGCGCATTCTGCCGCCGGGAAGACAAAGGGATTCTGAAAGGGAAATGCCGCTAAAATGCGTTCCAAAACACGCGGCAAGGTTTCCGGATCTCAAGGCGTCAACCTGGCTGTCCGAGAAGGCTTCCACCGACCGGGGAACCAGCGGCTTCCAGTCCAAAGGGATTTTTCCCGGTACGGGCTGAAGCTCCGGCTCCGTGAGAAGAATGCCGCCTGAGTTCTTGACCTCCATTTCGGTAAAAAATCCGGCGCATCCATTTTCCATGGTGATTAAAAGCTCATTAGCGATAAAGCCCTTGAAATGAAAAAAGAAGAGCCAGGTTTGCCCTTGACGGACAAAGCGCTCGATTTTGATCTCATAGCGGATGACATCTCCCGGCAGCGGAAGCCCGCGATGAAACTGAACTGTGGCATCCAGCAGTCGGTAGGTCCGCAAACCCCTGACCTGAAGATCGATGCCCAGATAAGCGCACAAGAAAAGATCCGCCTGGCCCGCCTCTACCGAGATGCACACGGGGGCGTGGCCTCCGTCCAGATACCAGGCCCCGGGAACCACGTCATGCTCGGTAACCACACGCCCCGGGCCAAGGGAACCTTTTTGGCCGTCAACGCTCAGGATACGGTCCACCAGCATCAGGGGCTCATCGGGAAGCCTGACCCTGGCGGGATAGGTGTCTGCTTCGGCAAACTCCGGTCCCAGAACCCTTGCCGCGGATCCGATGGCAAATTCCAGGCAGAGGGATCGGGGATAGGCGATGACTGTTGATCCGGTAGATGGGGGAATGGGTGAGTGGATGAATGCGTGAATGAGCGGATCAGGGCTATTGGTTGTCTGTTGATCGTCTTCCGTTAATGGATGCGCAAGCTGGTGCTGCAGAAGACGGGCCTGCAGCGCGAATCCATCGGCAAAGTCCCGGCTCAGCTCGTTTGAAAATTTCAGAAATGAGGCGTGGGCATCGGCAGTGGCGCTGGCATTTCGGGCAACGGCATGCATCATATCCGATGAATACAAGGCCGGGGCCACAATGTTTTCTGTTTCGGATTTCAGGGATGCCGAATTGCCAGTGTTGCCCCTTTCCGGGCCTTTGCGTCCATTGATGAATTCATCGGAATCGAGGGGCGCTGCCGGCGGGACCACGGGTGATCGTGGAAATTTTGGGCTGAAAGGGTCGCCACCGGTCTTAAGAATCTGTTGACGTTCGCCTGTTCGGACAGAATCCGGATAAACCGGCTCACCGTAAAGGGGCTCCAGATCAATGAAAATCCGTTCCGCGGCCAGGGTTCCCAGCAGCTTCAGGATGGAGACAACCTCGTCTTCCCCGCGGGAGCTGGCGGAAATTGCCAGATGCGGGCGATCTTCCAGGATGCGGGTGATCATCCGGGTGCAGCTTGAATGGGGACCCATTTCCAGAAAAATGCGAACGCCGTCCGCATAGGCCTGGTGAATGGTTGCGGTAAAATCAAACCCCGACATGGCCTGCCGGGTGATGGAATCGGCTGCGCTTTCCGTATTCAGGGTATACGCACGGTTCAGCGCACAACTGTAAAACCGGATACTCGGGGGTTGAACGGTTGGAAACCGGTGAAGTGCGCGGTAGGCTTTCCGAACAGGGACGGCCGCATCACAGTGAACCGTCACGACGCCATCCAGGTAGACGGCTTCGCATTTTAATGCGGTGATGACGCCTTCAACATCCGGCCGGTTGCCACCGATCACGCATTCCTCCGGCGAATTGACGATCAGCAGCCGGGCAAGGGGAAACAAGGGCAATACGCTTTTGACAACATCAAAAGGCCGGTTTATTGCCGCGACCTTCCAGGTAAAAGATGCTGAAGGGGAGATATTCCATGCTTTTCTGGCGGCGTTGCAGGGACCGGCCAGCTCCGTGTGAAACAAGGAACTTTTGGCCAGCCGGGATAGCATTTCTCCGCGATCCGGCCATGCACCCAGGGCAAAGAGGCCCGAGGTTTCCCCCAGACTATAACCGATCACGGCCTGGGGGAAGATTCCAAAGGTTTTGATCAGACGGGTCATGACGCTGCCGTGAACCACCTGGCCGAAGATCGGAATCAAGGGGTCTGTTGAAATGGCGCTCATGGCCTCGGTTTCCCACCCGGAAGCCCAGGACTTTCGAAAGGGAACGTAGGCGGCGGGAACCATCTGTGTTTTCAGCTCGGGGGTTTCCGCATCCATTTCACGAAGAAGCTCGGGCCAAGTTACGGCCAAGGTTCTTCCCATGCCCACATAATGATTCCCGGAGCCTGGAAATACAAAGGCGATGTCCCCTGATGTCCCCATGGGCTGGGGCGTATAAACGATGCCGGATCGGCCGTTGATGCGCTGGGAGGCTCCCGATAAAACCGCCTCCCGTGCGTCTGCAATCAGGGCTTTGAGCTGTTCGGGCGTTTCCGCGATCAGGCTGACGGCATAAGGGTTTTCAGCGGATAATGGGTGCAGCTGAAACCACGATCCGGCTGCCTTCCCAAGCGGAGGTCGCTGCTGAATGTGCCGGTCAAGCAGGTTCAGGCCGCTGATCAGCGCATCCCTGTCAAACCCTTCGACGATGAATAGCCCGCTGTTGGCGGGTCCAAGGGGCCTTCTTCGCTCCAGGTCGGCAGGTGTCGCAATTTTTGTGGGTAATAAGGTTTCATGACCTTCCAGAACCACATGGCTGCAGGTTCCATTCGCTGTCAGGGCAGCGCAGCAGGCCCTTCGCGGTCCATCTTTTCGGTTTCTTGACCAGTACTGGGAAAATGCTGGGAAATGAAAAGGTTCACTGCGCCACAGGTCGTCGGGTGCCTGGGTATAGCCGACTAGTGGCGGAAGGATTTCCTGATACAGGCACAAGCAGGTCTTGATCAGAGATGCCATGCCGGCGGCGGCGCCCGCATGTCCGATGACGGATTTGACGGAGCCGATGGCAACGCACGCCGAATCCTCCTGAAACAGGGTATTCAGCGCTCTTGCTTCAAGCTGATCTTCAACAGGTTGGCCGCTGCCGTGGGCTTCAAAAAAACTGATGGCGGAAGGCGGTATGCCGGCTTCATCCAGGCTTTGCTGGAGCGATCTGGAATAGGCTGCCGGGTCATTCGCGGCCCCGGTGCAGGCAGACCCCATGCCCTTGATGACGCCATAGATGCGGTTGCCGTCCGCCACGGCCCGATCCAGTCGTTTGAGTACCACTGCTGCCGAGCCTTCTCCCGGAAGGGAACCGTTGGCGGATCTGTCAAACGGGCGAATGTCGCCGGAGGGCGAGAAGGGGTTGATGCCGTGGGCGATCAGGATGCTGCGCACATCACCGGCCATGTCCACGGCGCCGACCAGCATGGCGTCGGCTTCGTTTTTCTGAAGCAGACGCGCGGCAATGTCGAGGGCGCTGAAGCCCGAGGCGCTATCTGCGGAAACCGTGAAACTGGGAGCGCCCATGCCGAATTCCCGCGCAACCCGGCTGGCGACAACGCCGGCCAGGGCCCCAAGGGTCCGGGAAGGGTTCAGTGGCGGGCCAAAATCGTCTTTCAGGGATTTCAGCCAAACGGCTTTCTGGTCATCATCCAGGGAAAGGCCGGCCTGTTTCAGCCAGTCCGCATGCGTATTGCCGAGGTTCCATCTGACATGGTAATCCGTTGCCTCCATGTCAAAGCCCATGCCGATGATAGCCCCCATGCGGGGCCGAAGCTTTCGGGACGTATATCCGGCATCGGCCATTGCCCTGTGGGACACTTTCAGCATGAGAAGATGCTGAAGCAGAATATCGGGGATTTCATTGGGAGGGATATGCAAATCACTCAGTTCGAGCGTAATCTCCTCAATGTATCCGCCGGGAAGATCCGGAAAATCCAGAAGAGCGCCTGCAATTGCATCGCAGCCTTTCCAGCGGCGTCCGGGGCGTTTCAGGATGCCGGATTTGCCGGACAGGACCGCTTCCTGAAAGTCTCTTAGGGTTTGAAATCTTCCAAAACAGGCATCCATGCCGACAATGGCGATATCCAGTGACGGATGACGGATGACGGATGACGGATGACAGTTTATTGTTTCTGTCATCTGTCGTCCGTCGTCTGTCGTCAGATATTCGTTAGGCTGGGGCGGCGCCGGGCAGGTCTTTTGGGAAATTGCGGAAGCTGCAGACGGAAAAATATCCGGGGCCCATTCTTCCAGAAGAACATGGCCGTTGATGCCGCCGAACCCAAAGGCGCTGATTGCCGCGCGCCGGGGAATGCGGGGATCTCTGCGATGCCAGGGTTCGGCCAGGGTCTGTACGCGGAACGGGCTGCCATGAAGCGGGCTGTTTTCAGCAGGTGCGGTAAAATTTAAGGATGGCGGCAGGGTTTGGTGCTTCATGGCCAGAAGGGTTTTGATCATTCCGGCGGCTCCGGCTGCGGTCAGCAGATGCCCGATCATGGATTTGACGGAGCCGATGGGATACTGGCCGGATTTCGATCCGGTGTTCTCCCACAGCAGTTTCAGGCTTTGAAGTTCCGTGGCATCCCCGACCGGCGTTCCGGCGCCGTGACATTCAATGATGTCCACGTCGGAGGGGCTCCATCCGGCAGCCTGGTAGGCCGCCTGCATGGCCCTTACCTGTCCTTCGGTATCCGGGGCCAGCAGGTTTCCCCGCATGTCATTGGAAAGTCCGATGCCTCGAATGACGCCTAATAGCGTATCGCCGTCGCTTAGCGCGTCTTCCAGCCGCTTCAAGACGAGAAGCCCTGTGCCCTCGCCGACCACGAGTCCGTCTGCATGAGCGTCAAACGGCGCGCAGCGCCCGGATGGCGACAGTGCCCTCAATTGGCTGAAACCGACCTGGGTATACAGACAGTCGGGCCGGGACACCCCGCCGGCCAGAACCGCATCGCAGCGATGGGAGCTGAGCATGTCGCAAGCCAGTTTTACAGCATAAAGGGAGGATGCGCAGGCGGCATCCAGGGTAAAGGCCGGGCCGCAAAGTCCCAGTGCCTGGGCCAGAACAGCGGCGGGAAGGGCCGTAATCTGGCTGGCCAGACATTGATTTCGGGTCAGGGGGGATAAAAGGCCAGTGTCTTTCCGGAAGAGGGCGTTTTTAAAGGATTCTCCAAGAATCTCTTGCGCCAGACGAGAGGATGCCTCTGTTGGAAGCGCGATTGCCGCCAGGATGACACCGATTCGATCTTTGTCCATGCCGGCGGACTGAAACGCTGAAAAGGCCTGCCTGCCGGCGTCAAGGACCAGGTGAACCATCGGATCGAGAGCACGCAGCCTGTCCGTGGGAATGGCAAAGCCATTGGGATCAAAATCAAAATCCCGAATCAGGCAGCCCCGCCGGTGAAAGGCCTTGTCCGGTGCGGGCAGGGGAGATACCATGTCCTCCGGCCGTGCGACCCACCTGTTTTCTGGAATATCCCCGCAGGCATCCTTCTTCTCAACGATGTTATGCCAGAACTGGTCCAGGGTGGATGCGCCGGGAAAAACGCCGGCCATTGCCACAACAGCAATAGGGGAATCATCTTTCAATCGGGTCACGAATTCTTCTTGTAAATATAGGTTGACGATGGGGCTGTATACCCTTTTTCCGGTTTCAATTGCAATACCCGAAGAAAAAGGAAACGTTTTTGTCATATGACAGGCAATATGGATGGCTTTGTAAAAAATCCATCGACTTCTTTTTCACTTTCGGAATAAGTCTGAGTGTGTTCCTGTACGTTCAAATATAACTCGACTTTCTTCATTTTTATAAATCAGGAGCCAATCAGATTCAATGTGGCATTCCTTGCGTTCCTGCCAGTTGCCGATCAGCCTGTGATCCCGATGAATCAGATCAAGTCTTTCTCCTGCGATCAAGGAGCGGATGACTATCTTGATCTTTTCAAGATTTTTTCCGCGCTTTTGCATCCGCTTGACGTCTTTATCAAATTGGCGTGTAAATACTGGCGTGAGCATCAAATACCGAGTTTTTTAAACATGTCATCGGCGTCTTCACAAACAATCAGATCATGTCCGGTATTCGTGTTTGCAAATGTCCGGCGGGTCGTCTCATTGGGAATAGCAACTTCAAAGGGTAGACCATCGCGCAACTCGACTTGTTTATAGAATAGCGTGATTGCTTGGGTTGTGGTCAATCCAAGTCTGCTGAATACATGCTCCGCCTTGTCCTTGAGCTCGGGTTGTATTCGAGCGCGTATGGTTGATGTCTTGCTCATAATTTGCCTCCATTTATGCTTAACAAAGTAGCTCAAATGGGGTACATTGTCAATACACGCTGTCCTTTCAGTAAGGCTGCCGAATTGTCGGTTTCCAATAATCAAGTTTCACTTCGGAAATCGTTAAAAAAATCTGGCAGAGCCGGGGGTTTTCCGATATAGTTTGAAAAAATGCAGTAATTGTGGCAAGCGACAATCCGTAATGATACAGGAAAGGCACTCAGGATGGCATCGAAAGCGCACCAGCTTATGGAAAAAGGGGTGAAAATTCATAACCCCGATACCGTGGATATTGGAGAGGAAGTCAATTTGAAGCGGATTTCCGGAGAAGGGGTCATCCTCTATCCCGGCTGCCGGATTTATGGCGATAAAACGCTCATTCTTCCGGGCGCAAAACTGGGTTATGAAGGGCCGGTTACGGTTGAAAACTGCTACATCGGACCCCGGGTAGAGCTAAAAGGCGGGTTTTTTCGAAAAGCGGTTTTCCTGGACGATGTTGTGATGGGTTTTGGCGGCCATGTAAGAGAAGGAACCATTCTGGAAGAACATGCGAGCGTGGCGCACACGGTTGCACTGAAGCAGACCATCCTCTTTCCCTTTGTCACGCTTGGCAGCCTGATCAATTTCTGCGATTGCTTGATGGCCGGCGGAACCAGCCGAAAGAATCACAGCGAGGTGGGCAGCTCTTACATTCATTTCAATTTCACGCCCAATCAGGATAAGGCAACGGCATCTTTGATAGGAGATGTTCCCAGGGGGGTCATGCTGAATCAAACCCCCATTTTTTTAGGGGGCCAGGGAGGGCTTGTCGGACCCTGCCGGCTTGAATACGGAACCGTGCTTGCCGCGGGTTCGATATGCCGCAAGGACGAACTGCGGCCGGATCGCCTGATTCAGGAGGGAGGTGCCAGAAGCGCGAATGTTCCGTTTACCCGTGGATTGCATTTAACCCTGAAACGCATCCTGGTCAACAATATCCATTATATTGCCAACCTGATGGCCCTCAGGCAGTGGTATGTCCATGTCCGGTCGGAGTTTGTGGGTCAGGACTTTACCCAGGAACTGTTTGAAGGGCTTCAGGAAACGCTTCAGATGGCGATTCAGGAACGCATTGCCCGGTTGCTGGCCTATTGCCGGAGTCTGCCGGTTTCCGGCGTGCCCCAGACCGTCCAGGCGAATCGTGTTTGCGAGACCTATAACAACTGCGCTCAGCTTGAAAGGCTGTTTCTGATGCACAAAACCTGGCAGGGGAATGATGGCTTTCGGGAGAATTTCCTGGAGGCCGTCCATCAGGGAATCCGAAAGAGGGGAAAGAACTATATTTCCGTGATTCAGGGAATCAGTGAAAAACCGCGGGAATCCGGAACTGCCTGGCTTCAGGGAATGATAGATCTCATCGTTAAAGAGGCTCTGGAGATATTTCCATTGCTGGCAACCGGCATGACGGGGGAATAAGGAATCATACATGAAAAAATTGTTTGGGACAGACGGCATTCGCGGGGTTGCCAATCGACATCCCATGACACCGGAAATGGCGGTTGCGATCGGCAGGGCCGTTGCCGCTTTTTTTAAAACCGATTCATCTACCAGGGTCATTATTGGAAAAGACACCCGTATCTCCGGCGACATGCTGGAATGCGCACTGGCAGCAGGCCTTTGTTCGATGGGTGCGGATGCCTGCCTGTGCGGCGTACTGCCCACTCCGGGAGTTGCCGCCATTGCCGCCAAGCTGGGGGCATGTGCCGGCATCGTTATCTCCGCCTCTCACAATCCTTACGCGGATAACGGAATCAAGGTGTTTGACGGAAAAGGATTCAAGCTTTCCGAATCCATCGAGGGGGAGCTTGAAGAGCAAATTGTAAAGGAAAGGCACGGTTCGTCTTCGCATGTTGTCGGACGTTGCGATGCCATTATGGATGCCTTGGATTATTATGGAGATTTTCTGATAAATTCTGTTCCGGATTTGTCGCTGGAAGGGCTTCGCCTGGTCCTGGACTGCTCCCATGGCGCCACATTTCAGGCGGCTCCCGATGTGTTTTCGCGAATGGGTGCCGAGATATTTGTCCTGTCCGATAAACCGGACGGTGTCAACATCAATGCCGGTTGCGGCTCTCAGCATCCTGAAGCCCTCCGGAAAGCGGTTGTGAAACACAAGGCCCATGCCGGATTTGCCTTTGACGGGGATGGAGACCGGGTGATCGCTGTTGATGAAACCGGAAGGGTATTGACTGGCGATCAGGCACTGGCTGTCTGCGCCGTCCACATGAAACAGGCCGGGAGACTGGTCGGCAACCGGGTGGTGGCAACCGTGATGAGTAACATGGGGCTTAAAATCGCTTTAAAAAAGCAGGAAATCCACCTCTCTCTGGCCCAGGTGGGGGACCGCTATGTCATGGAGATGATGAAATCCGAAGGCGCGGTCCTGGGCGGAGAGGATTCGGGACACACCCTGTTTCTGGATCGGCACACCACCGGCGACGGCATTCTCAGTGCGCTTCAGCTTCTTGAAGCCATGCGAACCGCCTCAAAACCGCTTTCGAAACTGGCCGGGATCATGAGTGTCTTTCCGCAGATACTGATCAATATTCCGGTTAGTGAAAAACCCGATATCGAGACGGTCGCCGGAATCCGGGATGCAGTCGGACAGGTGGAAACCCGCTTGGGGGATGAAGGAAGGGTGCTTGTACGGTATTCGGGGACCCAGGCGCTTTGTCGCGTCATGGTAGAGGGTCCGTCTCAAAAAGAAACCCGGACATTTGCTGAACAGATAGCAGAAAAAGTCCGGGTCACGATAGGAAAGGCTTGATGCAGACCGGCTGAAGGCGGCTTAACTATCCTTTAGTCTACAGCCTGAACACCTGAGTGATTACTTTCTGTCTCCCAATATCCTCAGAAGCATTAAGAACAGGTTGATAAAATCCAGATACAGGGTGAGCGCACCCATTATGGTGCCCTTTCGGACAACGCCTGCATCCAGACCGGCCGGTTGAGACAGCGCCATCATTTTCAGCTTCTGGGTATCGTAGGCGGTGAGTCCCACAAAGACGATGACGCCGATATAGCTGATGATCAGATTCATTCCAGAGCTTTGAATGAACATGTTGACAACCGATGCAATGACAATGCCGATCAGACCCATGGCCATAAAGCCTCCCATGGATGTCAGATCCCGTTTGGTGCTCATGCCATAAAGGCTGCATGCGCCGAATGTGGCTGCGCAGATGAAGAAGACGGATGCAACCGATGATTGGGTGTAGATCAGAAACACAAACGACAATGTCAGGCCGTTCAATGCTGAATAGAGCAGGAACATTCCGGTTGCCGTCGAAGCCTGAATCTTCTGGATTCTGGCGCTCAGGAAAAATACCAGTGCCAGTTCGCCGATGATCAGCGCAAAAAACAGCAGTTGATTCGTAAAAATCATCTGAATCAAAGCTTCGTTGCTGGCGACATAAAGCGCCACCGCGCCCGTAAGCGCCAGTCCGGCTGCCATCCAGTTATAAACGCTCCGTATAAACTGATTGACCAGAACCTGTGCCTGAGTCTGTGTGGTTCCAAGTGGTAAGGTTTGCATGAAACACCTCCTAATTTTATGGTTATTTACTTTGATAAGGTAACACAATCCGCAAATTTTTCAAGTGCATTTCTCAATCATTCTCCCGGTTATTTGACCTTAATGCCTTCCAGTTTCCACAGGGTTGAGTCCACCGGTCTGGCGAATGTCCAGAATTCTTCAAATTTCACAGGGTCCGTGCTGTCACCCTTGACGACTTTGCCGCTGGAATCCTCAACCGTATAGTCGAGAAGATTGGCCGTAAAAAGGACATTGATATATACCTCCTGGTCTTCCTTGCCCATGTCGACAATTTCAACGCTGCGAACCGCAATATTTTCAAGCCGGTTGATCAGGCCTTTTTGCTTCAGATCTGCAAACTGGGTGTCGTATTCCGCCTTGAGTTGCAGGCCGATCAGTTCCTGAACCGAAGAGGTATCCCGTCTCATCCAGGCGGCCTGAACCTTGAAAAATACATCCTGAACGGTTTCCTTGAATTTATCAGGATCAAAATCCGGTTCTGACTGTTTGATCAGGTTGAAACCGGCTTCAGGTGAAGCCGAAGCCATCGGCGGCGAAGCGGGCGGCGCCTGGAAGCCTGTTGGCGAAAAATTTCCGGTAGAAAATGAATTAAAAGGTGGAGAAACCGGACTCTGAGAAGCCTTGGTTTTGTTAAAACGCTCCATAATCCGATCAACCCATACGCGGCCTTCCGACGGACTCTGAACAGTGCCCACAGAAGGACTTCTGGAAATCTGGGGTTTGATAAATCGCTTGTAGATAAAAAAGCCCAGCCCGCCCAGAATCAAAAGCTCAAAAATGCCGATGCCGCTGCGGCCGACGCCGCCCATGCCGCCGGCATGCCCTGATCCTCCAAAGATTATATTCCCGATCATTCCCCCCACGATGCCGCCGCCAACGCCGCGAAGAAAGCTGTTGCCGCCCCCGCCGGACAACGGAGAAAAAGACCCGCTGCCCGAAGGGCTGGATGGATTTCCAAAGGATTTTGAAGGACTGCTGGCAGAACCGCTTCTGGAGCCGCCCATAGATCTGCCGCCATTGCTGGATCTGGCATCAGCCAGGTCGGAAAGCCCCAGAACAACAAATACGGCAAAAAGTAAAACCAGAAGCGTTATCCGCTTGATGGATGAAATGTTATTCAACATAAGATGTCTCCAATACGATAAATTGATGGTGTTCAACGAAGAGATGGAATCAGCAAGACGGCGGATGGCTCCGCAAGATTGCATGATACAAGGAATATCAAATTAAGACATGTTTTGCGGGGGAACGAAAATGGGAATAGAGATCTGAGTAAGTAAAAAAAATGGGGATGATCCGCGCAGCATAATGGCTGGAAACGTATTGATTGCTCGGTACATAAACGGGATATGTTCCGCACAACAACAAGCGGATTCGCAATTATCCGTATCCTGCTTATCCGGACATTCGGAGGTGAAAATATCATATACGTCAGAAGATACTTCGACATGCAACTGGGTTGGATGCGCAAAGCACACAACCGGAAGGAGGATGTAGGTGAGTATGATGAATATGGATATTGATTTCATGGCAATATTGTTTTTTACGAACGGCACTGTGCTGGCACGCCAAAAAACATAAACCTGCATCACTGTGACAGCAGATAAGATAATAATACCGAACACGAATCTTCCTTTTGCACCGTATTCATTTTGATGGTGAGATGTTTTCCGCCTAACCCAATATCTTCCCGATGATCTGATTGATGATGGAAGTGGTATCCGGGATTTTGCCGAGGGTGATGACCCCAAAAGGAGCCGCGGTTTCCGAAGTGGAAACGACATCTTTCCCTCGCAGGATTTCCACCTTCAGCGTGCCTTCGGAAGTCGTTTTTCGAATGACGCAGGCCGCAGCTATGCCCTTGCCTGTGTATTCCATGGGCCCCTTCCCAGTGAACTGGACAGCCTTGGGCAGGGCTCCCGTACCGGCGATTGTATAATGACCGCTGAATGGCAACTGATCGGCGCCGATTATTTTGATGGTATAGTCGGATTCCATGCCCTTTAAACCATCCCCGCAGCCATACAAAAAGAAGGCGGCCAGGAGAAAATACAGTATTGATCGTTTCATAGAAATTTCCTTATCTTGTTATTGGGTTCATGCTTCAACCAGTCCACGGAATCCGAAGTTCTGTCCCGGAGATCAATCCACAACAGCATGACCGATGAGAAGAATGGCTAAAAGTAACGTAATCGGTATTGGATTTGTATGGATTTGAAAGGTGCTTTTCCGTAAATTTTTGGGAAACACCTTGAACTTCACCATGATCCCGATTCCCGTAATTAAAGCCATTAATGCAAGTCCCCATTCCGGCAGGCCGCTGGCTTTGCAGGCAGATGTAGCGGACATGAAATGAATAAATGCCATGCCCAGGGCCAGCGGATTTAAAAAATAGTGAACCGGCAACAGAAACTTTTTCTGAATTTGATTGAAGCGTTTGATTCTGTCATTTATTTGTGCCGGAAGAGCGGCATAGCGGATTCCTCTGATGAGTAGACTTATCAAAACATTTAAATTGGCTGCTGCCAAAATCCAGGCAGCAGCCTGACCGGTGGCTTCATTTTTTTCTTCATTTTTAACATGATTGAAAGCCGTGCCAATGTCTTTGTTTCGTTTTTTTTCATGGTGATCCCGGTCATCGTCGGCAACTACAGATGGCGCGCAGCACAAGAAAAACAAGGCGCCTGATATCAAACAGACGGTCATGAATAATCTCAATGAAATACGAATTTGCGGCATCATTTTTTCTCCTTTTCCGTTTCGTTGTTCTATGTCCGTTGAAGGTCCTGAGTGCGGATGCGATGATACTCATGAATCATCCACACAATGGCAAGAATCGGAACAAAAAGGTTCAGAAAGGGGACAATCGCCATTATTGTTATCACGAAACCGCCGCCGTACATGGCCTTTCTGTTCCGGAGTCCCAGTGCCCGGGCGTTGGTTTTCCCCAGGTGATATCCTGCCGCACTCTCAAAAAACTCCCGGCCGAGGAGATAGCTATTCAGCAGAATGGACACCGCAAAGCCGATGCCAAGCACATAGAGCGGCAGTACAAGGATATTGAGGCACACGGCCCATCCGGTGAATTTCAGATCATGCCGGAATTCAGGCCAAAACTTCAGAACCTGGCGATCGGAAGCATCCGGATAATACACACGTTCCACGCGTTGAATCGCGGTTTCCTGAAACAGGCTGGAAATCAGCACGGTAAGCACCGGCAGCATGAACCAGCCGCCGATGCCGGTAAGAACGCCGACAACCCAGTTAATCAGCGTATCAAGCCACCCGCGTTCAATCGTTACAAACCGGTCTGTTATCCAGGTAACACTTCCGACTGCTCCCACAGCAATGATTAGCGCCAGCAGTGCGCATGCGAGCATCAAGCCTAATAGATTCGCCTTCTTTATTGAAACAAATGTTTTTATTAATGGATACATCAGTTCAGCTCCTTAGAATAGTATTTTCCCTAATGCATCACAGGCCAACGACAATAAAAGCCATATTTCAGCCACTCTTTCTGGTGAACAACTTGAACAGCTCGAACCAGACAACGCTCAATATGCCGGCGGATACGCAGATGACAACATCGACCGGATGTATCACCGAGAATCGGAATATCTCTCGAAGAAAAGGAATCGTCAGGACGAGGCCGAGAAAGATAACCGTGCCGCCGGTTACCCACCAGAGAGCGGCATTGGGAGTCCGGTGTATCTTTCCGATAGTACTGGTCCAGGAACGGTTGGTCATCATGAGACCGAGGTTGGCGATTATCAAGGTCGTGAATGCCAGGGTGCGGGCATCGAGTTCCCCCTGCCCGCGGGCAAGGCAGACGCCGAATATAGTTAGAAGCATTGCCAGCACACTCAGTCCCTGAAGTGTGCTCAGCAGCAGGACGCGCTTGCTGAACAGCGGTTCCTTTGGAACGCGGGGTGGCCGGTTCATCGCATCCGCTTCAGCCGGCTCGACCTCATAAACTATGGAACAGGCTGGGTCTATTATCAGGTGGAGAAAAGCGATATGGATAGGCATGAATAAAAGCGGCCAGTTAAAAAGTACCGGTATAAGAGACATTCCGGCAATCGGGACATGGATGGCAAGGAGATAGGCCATTGCCTTTTTCAGGTTGTCAAAGATCCGTCGCCCCATTTTTACCGCACGTACGATGGAGGCAAAGTCGTCGTCCAGGAGCACGAGATCGGATGCCTCTCGCGCCACGTCCGTCCCCCGTCCCCCCATGGCGATGCCTATATGAGCCGATTTAAGGGCCGGTGCATCGTTCACTCCGTCTCCGGTCATGGCAACGATCTCTCCGATTGCCTTGAGTGCCTTGACCAGTCGAAGCTTTTGTTCAGGCAAAACTCTGGCGAAGATGTTGATCGTTCTAATCCTGTGTCGCAGCGCCTCGTCGCTCATGATGTCCAGTTCCGGACCTGTGATGACCTCATCCCGCTGGACAAGGCCGATCTGCCTGGCGATGCTCCGTGCCGTACCGGGATAGTCGCCGGTAATCATCACCATTCTGATGCCCGCCCGGTAGCAATCCTGGAGCGCCGGCGCCACGGTCGGCCTGACCGGATCGGCCAGCCCCACCAACCCGAGAAACTCGAAGGTGAAATCGTGTAATTGACTCGGCAGTCCCGCCTCACGGAAGTACGAGCGCGCGACACCCAGCACCCGCAGTCCGTCGTCGGCCATCCGGGTTACCACCGACATCATCTCTTCCTGTTGACTATCACTGAAATGGCAGAGGTCGGCGATCGCCTCGGGGGCGCCTTTGGCCGCAATGACGTAGTCCATTCCTTCCGGCGCTCTCCAGACATGGGACATGGCAAGAAGTCCCGGAGATAAGGGGTATTCTTTTTCAAGGCGCCAATCGCCGTGCAGATGCTCGGTGTGAGCCAGATACGCTTCGCCGAATTGTTTGATTGCCCGTTCCATGGGATCAAAGGGATCGCGTTGACTGGCAAGGATGCTGAATTCAACCAGATCGTGAAATGTGTCCGGCGGCGGGTCCTTGCGGAATTCACCGATATTGCACAGAATCCCGTCCGAGTGGAGCGCAGAGACCGTCATCCGGTTCAGCGTCAGGGTGCCGGTCTTATCCACACAGAGGACGGTTGCCGAACCGAGTGTCTCCACCACAGGTGCGCTACGGGCAAGAACATTGGTTCGGGAAAGTCGCCATGCTCCCAGCGCCAGGAAGATGGTCAGGACCACCGGCAGCTCGTTGGGCATGACCGCCATGGCCAGGGTAAGTCCCGCCAGCACCCCATTGAGCCAGGCGCCGCGAGTGACCCCGTAAATTAAGATAAGCAGGATGCAGAGTCCAAGGACTGTTATAGCAAGAATCCGCACCAGGCGACCGGTTTCACGTTGAAGCAGCGTCTGCTCACCCGTCACTGTTTGCAGGGCTTTGCCGATTTTGCCGATGGCGCTCTGTTGTCCGGTTGCAACCGCGCGGGCGATTCCCTGACCACGCACCACCAAGGTTCCGGAAAAAACAAAGGGCAGATCATCCCCTCCCGGCTGCACAACAGGGGATGAGGCATCGCCACACACTTTGCGTACCGCCACGGATTCGCCCGTCAGTAACGATTCATCGGTTGAGAGGCTGGTGCAGTCCAGCACCAAAGCATCGGCAGGAACCCGGTCCCCTTCGGCAAGGAGAATGATGTCACCCCGAACCACTTCTCGGCCGGCAATCCGCTGCTGGGTGCCGTCGCGGATAACCATGGCTCTGGGGCTGGAGAGATCCCGGAGGGCCTCCAGTGCCCGTTCTGTTTTTTGCTCCTGGTAAAGGGTGATCCCCATAACGAAAAAGACAAAGCCCAGAAGCATCAACGCTTCCTGTATGTCCCCAACCATCAAATAGATTGCACCGCAGGCCGCCAGCAGCAGGAACATCGGTTCGCGTATGACGTCGAGCGCTATGCGCAGGTTCCCCCGCTGTTTGGATGACGGAAGTTCGTTGGGACCTTCTTCTCCAAGAATCCTTTCAGCTTCACGGGAGGTCAGTCCGATGAGTCCATGAATATCAGGCTTTCGATCCATTTATTTTCCTGTTCCGCTCCATATAAGTTCCAACAAGGGTCTTGCTGGTTAAACAAGTACGCAAATTGGCCGCCCCCAAGTTTGAGAATACCCCTGGCGCGCAAGCTTCCAGCCGCAGTGGCAGGAAAACGCCTGAGCTCCCAGGGCATTTTCACAGTATAGTTAAGCTATAAACATCGCCTTTTGACCCCTCTTTTGGGGTAAATTATCTTGCTGTTTAATGAATGAGAGATATTTTGTTTGTGCTTATTGTTCGTTCATTTTGATTGTCAGTTGAGTTTATGGTTCTTAGTCAAACAGTTCGGATACCCATGATTTTTTATGGTGTTGACCATTATGGCTGTTACCGTGCCCATCATGATGACGGGTTTCGTTCGGCGAAGAGCGATGGCCGGCATAAAAATTATTCTGCTCCGGTTGACTCCTCGTGGCTGTTGGAGCATAAGACCTCTCGATGATCTTGTCTATTTCACCCCGGTCAAGCCAGATGCCGCGGCATTGGGGGCAATAGTCGATTTCAACACCTTGTCGTTCCGCGATAATAAGATCAATGGAATTGCAGATTGGGCATTTCATGGTAAATTTTCTCCTTGAGTTTTATTTGTCGTGTAGTTACTGGAATTATTCCAGATATTCCGATAGCGTTCAATACACTCATTTGCCGTGTAGCGGCTACAAATGGCCCGGAAAAACCCGTCGGCAAGAAATTCTGAGGCCAACGGGGACCACAATTTCACAGGATCGGGCAAGTGCAATCATGGCCAATTCATACGGCAAACACCGTAAAGCTGGCGATGACAACAATAAGCCGCCAAATCTTAGTGTTTGCAAGCTGTCAAATATGTATTTGTGATGATGCGTGTCTCTTGAACGCAGTGAATCACGCTCTAAAGCAATACAAAGGAATTCAAATCAGGAAATATTTTGTGGAGGAACAAATATTGGGAAGAAAACCTGTGGAGGTTCAACGTAGGGTGATTGCCCGGGCAGTCTCATTGCTGTGAAAATATTAATGTTCCGGTAGTCGGACGGGGTATATTCCGCACAACAGCAAGCGGATTCGCAATTATCCATATCCTGTTTATCAGGATGTTCCGAGGTGAAGATATCAAAAACGTCAGAAGATGCTTCTACATGCAACTCGATCGGATGTGCAAAGCACACGACCGGAAGGAGAATATAGACGAGTATGATGAATATGGATATTGGTTTCATGGCGATTTGACTTTGATCTTATTGATAATTTTTCCTATTATATTTGATATCAGATAGTTTGTCAATCTGTTTGCAGCATTTACCGTTGAAGGCCAGATTCTTTTGGATCGGATAGCAAAGCAGGCAGACAAAGTAGAAAATTTATGGATCAGTGGGGGGCAAAAGCAGTTTCAGCAGCTCATCATCCAGCCCATAACGGACCACATCAAGTCGATCCGTTCGTTGGGAAATGAAATCGCCCGTTATCACCGGGAGCTGAAACGGGAAGAATGCCGGGTTGTTCAGCAGCAGACCCAGCGGCCCCTTGCCTTCAGGGGCGGCGTGCAGTGCTGCTTCAAACATCAGGATGGCCAGGTTCGGGTCCGGGATGGATACCGGCGCGGCTTTTTCGTAACAGCCTTTGATTCCGGAGCCTTTCAGAACGCCCCATGCCACAAATGAGCGGACTGCATAACGCGCATTCCTGGCGACAGTTTCCCGGTCACCGTACTGCTCTTTTAGGCGGTTGAATATCTGCGTCTGAGTAATCTGAACTTGCAGGTTCAGTAGGCGGCCAACCTGTTTGGCAACATTGAACCAGAAAGGATAAGAAGCGGAGATGACCGCCCAATGTATTGGCAACCAATCTTTGGGAGAAATCGTATGGGCCAGTTTCAATGCGTCATCGCAAAAAGCGCGGAGTTCGGCATCAGGCGCAAACCAGGAAGCCAGAATTCCAATGGCCATGCCATAGGTTTTCTGGCCACGCAAGCCTATCCCGCCGCTCTGTTTCTGTGTAGCGAGATAATCATGTAAATCGGTCCGTATGTCACTATCAGACATACCCGCCAGCATCATTTGAACAACGCGATTCATCCATTCCTTCCGGATTGTTTGCTTTATTCCCAGTTTGTCATGTCGCTTACCCATCACCGGGTTCTCCTCTCAAACTTCACCAAGGGAACGATGACTTCTTCAACGGCAATGCCTCCATGGCCGACGATCGAATCGCCGAGGTTTACAAACGCATCACTGCCACCGGCAATGAGCGGGAAGTAGTCCGAAGGCAGACCGACTGGCTGCCATTCGCGAGCAAAAGCAAAATCGCCGGCCACCTGCGACCGCAGCTCCGGCGTTGGATAGACACGGACCCGTTCGCCGCGTGTTTCGGCAATGACCCCTTCAGCGGGTCGGCCCTTGCCACGGCATTCGATGTTGCCGTGATCGGACGTCAACCAGACCTGGTAACCGTGATCCAGCAGATAACCGATCAGCGATCCCAGAAAACCGCCTTGGCACCACTGCTTGATCTGATTGTGCATTCCGGCCGCGCCAAGCTGCATGCCGTGCATGATCTTGTCGACTTTGTCCACGACCAGACCGATCGCCCTGGTTTTACCGGGATGCATGGTTGCTTCCAGTACGCCGGCAACATCGCCGTCGCCCAGGCCCCGCTGATAGGCAATGTCGAAACGGGGAACACCGACGCCTTCCCAGAACTGCTTCCAAAGATTGTCTTCGCTGCCCGTCGAATTGATCGATGAAGGGAAATAGAGCGGTGGCTTACCGGAGAAAATCGACTGCCGGGATACGGATGTCAGCGTCGGAACCCAGGCGAAGGTTGCAGACTCCCGCATAACGAGGCTGGGGGCCTGCTCCTGGAGAATCCGGCGAATGGTGATCCACTGATCCAGCGCCAGCCCATCGACCACTATCAGGGCAACACGGCTGCCCCTGACATCCTCCATATCCCGGGCCAAACACCGTGGCACATGGTGCAGCATTGCCGGGTTGGTCGGTGGCAGGTTAATCAGGCTGGCATAGTGGGCGGTCAGCCACCCGGCAAACAGATCGTTGATTTTGGATTGCAGATCGGAAAATTTTGAATCACAAATAGACACAGATGAACACGGAAGGCTTTCTGCGATTTGGTTTTTTATCCGTGTGAATTTGTGTTTATCTGTGGTTCTAACCAGAGCGGACAACTCGGCCCATTTCAGGGCAAAAGCGATCCAATCCGAATAGCGGGATTCCGCCGTCGGCAGGTCCTTCTCGACAAGTCCAAAGAGGCGGGTAAAGCGCACTTTATCATCATCCGCGCCTGCTTCGATGATGCCGCTTCGAATCCAGGATACTGAATCAATGGCAACCTTGGGTTTCTGAACTGGGGCGAGCATCCCTTCGACGAAGAGATTGTCGATGTAAAATCGGATGTCCTGATGGTCAAATGGGAGGACGTCCGGCCCCGGATACTTGAGGCGATAATCCGGGGAATCCTCTCGCACCTGATCGGCTGCGCCGAGTCTGCTCAAGAACACCGGCCAGCGCTCCTGGAGAAAGGCAAAGAAAGCTTTCTCGTCCGGCACGATCTCATCCAGCGGCCAGGCAAAAAAATCAGGGGCGAGGGACGAGGGGCAAGGTACGAGTTTAAGAATCTGCACAAAGCGGGCAGATAAAATTGAGGGGAGTCTGGTTTTGTTGTAATGCAGGCGGAGCAGTACTCTTAAAAGCTCCACTTCATTTGCAATCAGTTCGGCCGCGATGCCGAACACATGCCGCAGGATGAAGTCCTGGGTCGCATTGTCCCCCATACGGTCGGGTGGCGACTTCCGCTGCGCGTCGAAGAGAGCATCTATCAGGCTGCGGTCCAGCTTCTCGATGACCGGATAGCTCAGGTTGGGAAAAAGCCCGCCCAGATCAAAGGCCAACCTTCTTCCGGCCTGGAGCAGGTCATACGGCAGGGATTCCAACTCCGTGTCCTGCAGCCGAAGAATGACCACCAGCTCGGTATGCCCACCCCGGTCCCAGATCGAGCGATATGTTGACTCATAGGCGTAGCGGAACTCGACCGGATCATTGAATTCGATCAGCTCAAACCCCCGCTGGCGAAGCTCAAGCGCCAGCTTCTCCTCGGTCAGCAGGCTGTCCGGGTCGGCGACCAGGGTGAGCTTGCTGACGTTCGGTACAAAGTCGTTCAGGATGGCGTCTCGCCAACTACTCATTGAGCGCCTCCCCTTATACTTTCATGGCAGATGCGCATCAGCAGCAGCGGCCGGATTTCCGGCACGATCTGCTGTGCTGATTCCAGTTCATTGCGCCAGTCGGCTTCCTCGGCAACGCACCGCGCCAGACGGTATTGGCGAACCTCTGGAAGACCCACGCGTTCGATTGCTTTACACCTGGAGCCAAAAGCCACCGTTCCGCGTTCATTTTCCCGTGCAACGGAAGAGATATGTGCCTGCTGCAGGGCATTGAACAACTCCTGGCCTGCCTTTTCGGCTGCTTCCAGCAGACGTTCAAAGGCGGCTTCGGATTCGTCGCTTTCCAACGTGCTCAGCACCTTCGGTTCCGCCGTCTGTAGCGCTTCCCAGATGTGTCGGGCGGTCGGCAGAAACAGCTTTCCATCCTCGCTTAGGAAAACGCTGACATAGCCCCGCCGAAGCATGGGAATCCGAATGAGCTGGCTATTCTGATGCATCCCGGCCTGTAGACGAATCTCAAACAGGCCCCACAAACCGCTGATGGTGGAAGGCAACCCACTCAATGCCACGCAGGGTAATGGCTGGCCGGCGGCGATCTGCGGCAGGTTGAGCGCCAGTCCTCGGACCCGGTTGTTCTCCAGAGTGAGCAGTGTGGCGTCGGACAGTCGATCTGCCTCCCGGGAGCTGAACACGCATTTGCGCTGTTCCTGACCATCCGGCCAGTTCAGTTCCCACCAGGAGCGTTTTCGTGTCGCCGTTCCACCATGAGAGTTAAGATAGCCTACCGTCATCCGCTCCACCCAATGGGGCAGCGGATGAGATCGCAAGTGCTCGGCGGCCTGAACATCCGGCTCATCCGAGATGCCATAAATGGATGAGGATTCCCGCACCTCACGGATCTCGTCCCGAATCCGGGCCACGGTCTGATCTACGGAAGATTCGATGCCATCAGGGTTGCGGAAGGCCGACGCAAACACATCTTCGAACAGTTCACCGACCAGGGCGGAGTCGAGGACATCCCCGGTTTTATCGATGCCGAATTCGTGAAAGATGACCGAAAGCTTCTGCTCCAGCACCTCCCGAACACGAAACTCGACCGAGTCCTCGAAAACGAAGTTAATCGCCCGCACCGTCTTGGGCTGGCCGATACGATCCACGCGACCGATGCGCTGTTCCAAGCGCATCGGATTCCAGGGGATGTCGTAGTTGATGATGACGTGGCAGAACTGAAGGTTCAGACCTTCACCACCGGCGTCTGTGGAGACCAGAACCCGGGCTTGCTCACGAAAGGCATCCTGCGCCCGCGTGCGTTCGTCCATATTCATGGAGCCGTTGAGGGTGACCACCGAGACCCCGCGGGCCTCCAGAAACTCTTGCAGCATCTGTTGGGTCGACACGAATTCGGTGAAGACCAGCACCTTCAGGTCCGGCTCGTTCTCGTCAGCCTGGAGCTGGTACACCCTTTCGATTATGGCTTCGGCTTTGGCGTCCGGGCCTGCCTGTTCGCATTTACGGGCGGCATCCAGCAAGATTTCTACCTGGTTGCCCTCATTCTGCAGTGCTGCTACATTAAATTTAAGCAGTTCATCAAGTAGCTCCTGGCCATCCATATCGTACAGCTCATCGAAGCCATCGTGGGTTTCCGAACCGTTTTCGAACTCGTCCAGACGCAGACTGGCCTTCCGCTCCCCGTCTTTGAGCACTTCAAGCCGTCGCTCCAGCGTGGTGCGGATCGCCCTGGTGCTGGAGACCACCAGTCGCTGCATAAGAATCATCAGGAAGCCGATGTGGCGCTTTTTCTCCCTCAGAGCCTGATTGTAACCCTCACGCACATAGTCAGTCACCGCCTCATACAAAAGCTGTTGCAGATGATGGCGGGATTCCCACTGTACCGGGACCATTTGCGTCCTTCGGGGTTTGAACAGCGGGTTGCCCTCGGCGTCGATGGCCTTCCGTTTCTCGGTGCGGATCAAAAAAGGGGCCACCCGGTCGCGGGAGACGCTTTCTATATCTGGGAAGGCATCGCCATCCAGCAGGTTCATCAACCGGTGGAAGGCATCGGTTTTGCCCTGGTGCGGGGTGGCCGAAAGCAGCAGCACATAGGGAACGGCCTCCGCCAGTCCCTTGCCAAGCTTGTAACGGGCCACCTGATCGGTGCTGCCACCCATGCGGTGAGCCTCATCCACCACGACAAGATCCCAGCCTGCAGTTATCAGATCTTCAAATCGGCTGCGGTTATATTCCGCCACCCGTTCCGCCGACCAACCGCGCCGCTTGTCCATAGGCTTAACCGAATCCAGCGAGACGATCACTTGGTCGAAAAGCGACCAAGCATTTATGATTGGAGACCCAGCCCCCAATCTAAAATCTTTAAATCTAAAATCATCAATTGGCAGAAAACGCTGCAACGTGCCAATGTCGTCGCTCAGTACGAGCTGAAACTGCTCGTTGAAGTGGGTCTGCATTTCCGCCACCCACTGGGTTGTCAGTCCCTTTGGGGCCACCACCAGTGTGCGACGGACCAGACCGCGCAGCTTGAGCTCGCGCATCACCAGCCCAGCTTCGATGGTTTTCCCGAGGCCAACCTCATCGGCCAGCAGATAGCGGACCCGATCGCCGGAGATGGCACGGGACAAGGCACGGATTTGGTGCGGCAGCGGTATGACATTCGACTCCATGGGAGCCAGCAGCACATGGCCTTCGGAAGCGCTGGTGCCACCTTCAAGCACCTCGGCGACCTTGGCGGCCGCTGCGACATAGCCAATGCGTTGAGCTTCGACCTCGGGCTGCAGGTCGACGATCAACGGACGCAATGCGGTGCGGGGGATACGCACCACGGTATCCTGGTTCGGCAACCAGATACGGCAAACCGTCTGCCCCCACAGGGTCTGTTCTTCGATGACTTTGCAGGCGCAGTTATGGATGGTGCTGAATTGCCAGGTGTGGCCGGATTTGATTTTGTATTCCGTCATGCTCGAACCTCCGTCCTCAACCGGTTGGCTTTGATGCCTGAACGTGACCAGTGCTGCTCAATCGATTGGATAAAAGCAGGACGAACCAATTTGGCTCTCTGGATCAGCCAGTCGCCTTGGTCGAACCGAAGATAAAGGCCTTCTGATGGTTTGTCACTGAAGCATGATTGTGATAGGAGTGCACAGAGTTCCGAAAGCGTGAAGTGATTGCATTCTATTTTTGATACTTGAGAGATACCAATGGCCCGAAAAATCTCGTCTCGGCGGGTACAAGAGAAAAAACGTGCGGTGCTTTTATCGTAAATATCGAATCCCAGAAACCAGTCCGGCAATCGGTCATAAACGACCGAGTGCTTTGCATAACACCATTCTCCAAAAAGAATGTAGCGGTCGGTCAGTTGTTCGAAAATCGCCTCGGTTCTTAGAGTTAGCCACTCAGAGAGCTTTTTCCACTGACCCCTACTTGGTAGATGCAAATACGCCCCTCTATTTTGGGCGCGGATATTTCCATCGGAGTCAAATGAGATCCCAAGGTTGGCTCCGTCTACCTTTTCTTCAACGACAAGTTCATGCAGGAGGAATTCATTTCGCTCGAATTCCGACATGACCTTATCGCCCCTAACATCAACATCACCAAGAATTGTCAGATGTGGAGTGGGGGGGAACTTGTAAAAATCTTCTTTCACGTGCCCATCTTCTTCGCGTATTTTGCCTCGATATAGCTCTGGCAAAGGAAATGAACGGGAATCCCAACTTCACTCAGGGCATCCTTCCATCCCCACCATTTGCTGTCCTTCGCCTGCAAAATTGGCGGTTTATCAGGGTGAGCATTTGACACAGCGACAAACTTTCGATCAGAATTGTCGAATGTTTTCAAGCCGTCGTGATCAGGAAATTGATCATAGGAATCACCACATTTTGTAATTATTACACGATCCACCTTTTTAGAATTCCATTGGTTATCGTGAATCCATTTCACGAACATGTCACCAATACCCGGCTGGCCTCTTAATGATAGGTGCTTCAAATATTCATTAAAAATTTCACCTTTTTCGTCAATCGCCAACTTTCCATTAATGGTCACATGTTGTATTGCCTCGATACATGAAGCAATGCACGAGCAAGGAACATCCTCGTTTGAATCTGGCTTGAGAGCCAAATTTGCGACAATTGGCACATTGGTATCAACCAGGCATTTCTTCGGCAGACTGCTCATTCGGAAGCCTCCGAACCCGCTGTGTTTTGTTTCATCCGCTTTTTTATTGCCGCTTTGGCTTGTTCGGTAATATCGCCCATCTCATCGCCGAAGAAGTTTTCCGGCCAGTTCTGGATGTTGCCAGAGTTGTCAATTTGGAGCAGCTCCAGGGTGGCAGGGGTTTTGGTGATGTTGGCAAAGTATGCGGATACCTTTTCTTGTGGTACGGCGTCTTCGGCAATCCGCCTTTGCAGCCGCCGTAAAAAATGTTCGGAGTGAGTCTCTATGATTAGTTGAATATTCCTGTCTGTCCCGTTTTCTCTGGAGTTGATGACGTCAATCATCACATCGGCCAGCGCCGACTGGGCATTCGGGTGCAGATGAATTTCCGGCTGCTCCATGAGAATGATCGATCCTGGCGGTGCATAAAAACACTGAACCAGCACAGGAAGCGCCTGGGAGATGCCAAAGCCGACATCCGGGAGATCCACCCAATCCTTCGACCCCTTGGTGCGCACCTTGACTTCATATTCCTGCCGCTGCTCGGAGATAGGATTGACTTTAAATTCCTCGATCAATCCCATTTCCTTTAGCTTCAGCGCAATAATCTCTTCGAAGGGTTTGGCCGGCGATGCTCGTTTTGCGCCTGGTTTAAATAAACTGATCATTCTTTTTCGAGCAGCCAGAATGGCAGCCACGGTATTTTCGCCTGCGTATCCGACACTTTCCGGCTCGATACCTGTCCATGAATACAACCGTTCCGTCTTTGTGCGAAGTGGACCAAGATAACAAAGCGATCGGAACAGTTTTTCATGCCACAGGTTCAGTGCTTGGACAAAATCCGCGTTTTGATGGTACGCAACCACCTCATCGGGAAAGCCGTAAAAACGGACCGGCGCACCAGGATTCCAGGCACGCCCCTGCTTTCGTTTCAATGAGTAATTAGTGGCTTCGACCTTGTACTCAGATTTAGTCTCCGACTTCCGTTCCATTCCGAGCGAAAGCTTAATATTTTCATTCTCGATCAATTCATATTTGAGATGGTCAAGAACAAGGGTGTGTTGGTCTTTGTGGCCCAGCCCCACCGCTGCTTGAAAAGACAGACAATCGCCAGAAAACGACTGCCCGGAAACAGGGTCTTTGAACTTTAAGATATCCTGGAGTGACCACTGATAGTCAAACGCGATCTTGTTTTCCGGGTCGCGGTGAAAAACCATTTCCTGATAGGAGCCGAGTTGAACCGCCGAGTTTTTTCCTCCGGGGTAAAACACCGCCTTCCGATCTGGCGATTCAACAGTTTGCTTCAGCATCATCAGGAATTGCCCGATGCTGGATTTTCCAGAACTGTTGGCCCCAAAGAAGAGGGATATGGGAGCCATGCGGATTTCACCGGTATCTTTCCAGCCCTTGAAATTCTGTATTCGTAATTGCTTTAGCACCTCACTCACCTCCCATTCTTGTTACTGCCTGGTCCTACCACATGAGCAGTCCTGGATCTTCTTCGATGACCTTTCACTTTATCCCGACACGTTCTTGAAAAGTCTTTTCGCAAGTGTCTCCGGACACGGCCAGATCATACTCATGCAAAATTTTTTCGAGCCGCCGCAACTGCCGAACAACATCATTCAAGAAATCGATGCTCTTAGGTTCCAATTGAAAGCCATAGTGCTCTTCATGATCCTCAACTATAGCGGCATCATAGGGGATGTCGTTGTATTCGATATCGTGTTCCAATTGCTCCGCGATATACCCCAAACGCGATTCTTGATAATCAAAATGACCACCGCTCATGATCAAAACCTCCCATTTTGTTTTTTCCGCCTAAAAATGGCCTTGAACAAATTGCCATCGTTGTCATCGACAAAATCAATTGCGGGATATGCCTCTAGGGCTCGCATAATCCCTGAGCCATAACCGCGACAAGGTAAAATCTGATTGGCAAAGGATGCCAATGCCGGGTTGCGAGCGTTGGAATTACCTGCCTTAATGTTTTCGATCGTCGAATTGTTGGGCAGATGTCCGGGGCTGATGACTTCCACACGGTCATCCAATACGAAAACACGAATCGGGGCGGAAATAAAATAATCGCGATGAACCAATGCGTTTGCAACAATTTCCTCCAAAGCAATACGTGGAATTTCAGGAAGTCCCAAACCATTTACTGTTTGAACACCCTGAACATGACAAATATTCGTATGGATAAAACTTATTGTTTGCTGAAACACATCTGCGATTTTCCCAGTTATATCTCGACTATCCGTATATGAATCAACAGCAATACTTGTCCCTGGAAAACAACCTGCTTTTACTATAAAAATGGGTAAACGTATGGAAGGGTTTTTTGCAAACAACAAAGCCCCGGTTAAGTTCAGAACACCATTTTCCCCTAAATTCATGTTTTGAATAATTTGTTCCAGAGGAAGTTGTTGTTTTTCAAGCGGTTCTTTATAGCGCTGTTGGAAAAACGCACGGAAATAATCCATGTCTATATCTGCAAGAGTTAGACCGTTCGCTGGCGATACGTCTGCATGTAACAATCCTGATGTTTGGAACAATCGCCTTTCCTCGCGTGAGGTTGCTTTGCGCTTATCGGAGCCACTTTTAACCCAAAAAACGTTGGTTTTATCCTGGTATGGCTCATTGATTCCGGCGGGTATATCGATAAGGAGCACCAAACCATTTTCCGTCATCATATTCTGTGTGGTTGGGTTGATTGCAGGTCGTACATTCTGACTGGCAGCATTAGATATCAACTTGTTCAATCTGCCGATATCTGTTGCCGTCAATCCAGAAATAACGCCATTATTCTCAACGCCAATAAAAATCTGCCCCCCATTTCCGTTACTGAAAGCCACCATTTCAACGCCCAATGATTCGGCATTGTTTATGTTTTTCTTAAATTGATGCTGACTATCCTCGCCTTGTGCAAGGATGGTAAAAAGATCTACGATTTCCATATCTGATAGATCTCCTTTCGGCGGTATTTCGCATCTGTGCCAATGCGCCCCATGGCAATATCTTTTAATGCCAGATAATTTTGGATTTTGAAGCCTTCAATCATTGCCATTTCACTCGCCGTCCATTCTTGTTACTGCCTGGTCGTACCACATGAGCAGTTTTGGATCTTCTTCGAGGACGTTGTTGGGGATTTTGTCGGCGACGGCCACGATGGTGGCGTAATCGGGTTCCTGCCTGGATTTTTTGAAGTCAGCGCAGACGGTCTCCCTCCAGGCGGAAGATTTTCGGTTGCCTCTTGGCCTGCTGGTACTCCTCGAACTCCTTTTGTCCAGTGGAATGCCAAGAATGGCTCTCGATTTATCATCGACGCCGAGCAATAATACACCGGTATCGGCCATGCTGTTTCGGTGCGGTTCGGTGATTTTGTCAACGCTGAATTCGGCGGTTTTCAGTTCAAGAACAGAGCTTTCACCGGGAGAGATTTGTTTTAAGATCTCTGATATATTTTCAAACATGAGACACCCCCATGTTAGCTTTGCTTCCGATTTCTACGAACCAGCTCTTTACTTCGTCATGTCCGTTTCGAGCACGAAGACGATCCAAAGTCATCCGGTTCGCCGCGTCTTCATTTAGCCAATGCTTTATTGATCGGCGCTGAATCTTTCCTCGGCCGTCAAGTGCATTTTTGATTTCAGTCTCAACATCACATTCATCTGTCAAGTTAAAAGTAAAAGCAGAACCTACAACCGATTGAAGTGCTTCATTGATTGCATCTATATGTAGATAGTTCTCCATTTCTCGCTTAGTGGTCAGGTACCCGATGGAGCCATCACCTCTGTCATTAACTGCATCCTTGGCGTCTTGGTACTTAAATTTTCCATTCTTCAGCTCGTCTCGGTCATAAATGTGTACCTCTGGAAGACCGAGATTCTTCAAATAGTGCTGATTTACCCACTCTTGAAGAGTGCTGCCGCCAAGGACAACCGAAGCAACACACGGATCGTTAAACAGATCTATAATGGTATCGTCTTCATTTCGAAAGAGGGCATTGATTCGTTTCAGGAATTGAAGATCATGCGGCCCCTCCACGCAAACTAAAACTTTGGCGCGTTTGTCAGGGATGATCCCCAAATCCGCTACGACTTGCTTGATAACATCATCTGTCCCGACGCAAACATCGCGACCATTATCGTTGTTTCGACATATATACCGAATAGAATCAACAGGCAGCAGAGAAGCCAAGGCCGGTACATGGGTGGTTAACATAACCTGGCAACCATCCGCTTCGGCGATAGATTGAAGAGCCTCGATAACCTTACGCTGATTGTTTGGATGTTGTGCGGTTTCCGGCTCCTCAACGGCATAGATAATATTTCCTTTCTTGTGTTCTTCACGCAGCCGTTCCGCTTCTGCGCGGAAAAAACTGAACAACACCAAACGACGGACACCACTTCCACGTTTGTTGATCGGGATGTCATCGTCTCCGGTCAGAGACAATTTGAATAAACCGTCCCATTTGGGATCACTCTTGAACGTTGGGTTTAATTGGGATGCCAGAGTGTCGTCAAAATCGGCAAGTTTACTGATTGTCCTGTTTGCCACATCAAGCGTTCTTGCCTTGACCTTATCCTTTACAGCATCAAGTTCAGACTGAACTTCTTCGATGGCTTGCCTGATGGCGACTTTCAGAGGATCTTGGACCTCAGAGTCTTCGTCGGTAGATGGTCTGTCTGCCCTGAAAAGTGCGTACTCCGGTAGATATTTTGATAGTTGCTCCCAGATGGCCTTGGCATCTTCTTTGTCGAGTTGAAGTTCAACCGTTTGAAGCTGCAAATCATCAGCCTTCGCCCAAATGGCTTTTCTTAACGCTGTGTTCGAACGTTTATCTACGGATGCGTCAATGCCTGCCGTTTCACCAGCTTTTTTCAGATCAATGTTCTTTTTAGCCAGCAATCCTTCTACCCTGTTTGCCGTAGGATGGTTAGCAATAGCGAAGACCTTTGGCTTTTTCAAAGAACCTTCTGAGTATTCATAAACTTTGTGTATTTCAAGATCACCATTACCATTCAACAGATATTCGTCAGCCAGCGTTGTTTCCGATGTCGCATCGATGGTGATTTTCTCTGGGAAATCCTGAAAGACACATCCTATGCGTAATTCACCAGATCTTCCTGCATGAACACAAATGTCGGTAGCGTCTATTTTCCCCAATGGATGGTCAAAGAACATCGCCAACGCGTCAAAAACGGACGACTTGCCGGCATCATTCTTCCCGATAAAGGCGGTTAGCTGATCAATCTTGATGCAACAACGGTTCTTGTAACCGCGAAAATTCTCGATGACCAATTCTTTAAGAAACATCTCACTTTCCTCCCATTCTTGTTACTGGTTGGTCGTACCATACTTGCAGTTTTGGATCTTCTTCGAGGACGTTGTTGGGGATTTTATCGGCCACGGCCATGATGGTGGCGTAATCGCGTTTATGCCAGGAATTATTGAAGCCGGCGCGGATAGCATCCAGGTGGAAGACTTTGAGTTTCTTCTTGACCTGCTTGTGTTCTTCCAATTCCTTGAACAGGGCTTTTTCACGCAGGCTCCCTATGTCGTCAGCATTGTTGGGGGTGGGCATGAACCAGTGACAGCGAGTTGAAACGGCCATAGGTGGAGTTGTATTGGGAGCATTGACATCGGACTGCCGGGCGGTGTTCAGCAGATACAAAGCGGAGCGAGGACTCCGCACCACGACATCTATGTTCGGCAACCAGACACGAACCGTCTTCCCCCACAGGGTCTGTTCTTCGATGACCCTGCAGATGCAGATATGGGTTGTGCTGTAGTGCAATCGATCCCTCATGGCTTTACCAAGGTATAGAAAAATCATTGTGATAAACAACTGACGCCAACTCTATTTGCCCGTCGGTACTCTCCCAGTAGTGGAGATGGAACTCTCGATCTATGTCTCGTCTTTGGGCTTTATCGACGCCACGCATTCGTTGAGGGTCATTGCCACCAGGACCTGTCCTAAGCGAGTGAACAGCAGACAAATTCTGGTTCTTAATTGTCTCAATGATAGAGCGAAATATTTTGGGACACAACGAGTCCCCTTGGTCAGCGCAGCATCTATGGCACGTCTCTCTAAAATCGCGGCCGAGAACCGGTACTGATGTACTTCCCCAATCAGGGGCTTCTCCTTGAGCCAGACCATGTTTGAACATGGCAATTCTTATAGATAACTCAATTCCGATATTGTCAGAAGATCCTGTCAGGATGGAAGTTTCGTCAAGGCATTCAATGAGTCCCCTGAAATCATCACAGACTAAAACATCGCCTTCGAAGAATTCAGGAGGACAAGCGAGAACCGGAAGATCATCCCGCTCGTGTTCAATTTCGTGGATCAGTGCCCTGACTTTAATTGCCTGCTTCGGCGCTTCTCGCAATATGAGAGAATGGCCCCCAAGAGGCTGTAAACGAAGCTTCCGAAGGATCGCGACCAGTGTGACACAACGTGCCAAATCAGATTGCAGCCCATCATAAGTTATCAACCTTATGATGTCCGGATCTGTCTCAAGATGCTCTGTTAAGACGTCCTTCAATCGATAGTACGTTTCAAAGGACGGGGTGATCGCCAATAACTGGTTCGGAATTCTGGCGACAGTGTTGACGTCATATTCAATGATTCCATGCGCATTGAAAAGTGCCTTAAGTTGATCTCGTAATGGATACAGGCCATCTGCAAAAAGAGACTCCGCTGCCCTTTCGCTCATGTAGATGGCAACCCAAGGCTCATCGAGGAGTTTGCTCCAGTCCAGCAGCGTATCGACGTATTTATATGCATCATCGATGGTGCAGGCAGCATGAGGGACCGCAAGAACCCCAGCATCAATTGTCACACTGGGCAAGCTATGCATCGTCTTTCCTCCGGCTGGCTTTTCGTTTCATTGCTGCAGCCCGCAAGATTTCTTCTGCCTGCTGCTGGGATTGGTCAAAAAAGCCTTCTGGCCAGTCGGAGATAGCACCATACTCGTTGATTACGATTTCACGGAAAGAAGAACTTTGCACAGGTTTTTCGACGAAATATATCTTCGTCTGGCTGTTGAGTTCATTACCCGATGCTGCTGCCGCAATTCGGAATCTCAGACGGTCAATAAAATACTCGCTGTGAGTTTCGACGATGCACTGCTTGTTACACAAAGCCATAGACAGGAAAAAATCTCCCAGCAGGGTTTGAACCTTGGGGTGGAGATGTAATTCCGGCTGCTCGAACACCAGTGTTGAGTCAGTGTCAGCCAAGAGACACATTACGAGGATAGGAAGAACCTGGCTGACACCGACGCCGACATGCGTAAGGTCATGCGTGCAGTCTGAGTTGGCCAATCTTACTTTCAACTCATGCCCTAGCTTGCCTTGGTCGCGACTCATTACTGAACTGGCGACGCCGAGGTACTGAAGCCAGTCAATGACTGCGGTCTCCAGGGTTCTCGTGATCGTTTTTTTGTCAACCGTTGGCGCTTTAAAATGTGCTGATGGGATATACTTGATCTTCTTATTTTTGTGTAGATCTAAGATCGAGGCTGTATGCTCGCCACGTAACCCAACATCGTGTGGATCTGCTGCTGGTGCAAGTGGATAAAGGGGCTTAGGAGCATCCCTCAGTGGACCGAGATATTTTAAGGATGTTGCAAAAAAATTATCCAAATACCATGCGGCTTCTGTGATCTGCCTTGGTGGACGAACTTGAACAAAAGCACTATGATCATATGATGACAGGAACGATACCTTCATTGCCTCAAGTATGCGAACAAACAGGTCATCAGACTCACGCAAAACTTGCTGGACTTTGATTCTGGTGTCGCGGGGTAGTGAACGCAGTCGCTCATGCCAAACTCTGAATGACATCGATTCTAACTCATTGTCAAAGAGGGATTTCTGCATATTTTTATCCTTAAAGACTTCGTCAAAATCAATATTGTCCCCAAGAACATACCGCAATACAGAAATGATTTCTTTGGAAAGAAGGAAGTCTCTACCAAAATTACGCCGGAGACTGACAGGGCGGCGGCCATCATCTTGAAGCGCCAGGGTAATCGCGTTGGCGTCTTCCTGGATGGTGTCAATTCCGTAAATGACTCGCTCTGGAAGGAAGTGCCGAAAGACACATCCGATTGCCCGAGCTGAACGAAAATCATCTTTCACTTCAGCCAAGGATGCATCATCAAGGTCGACGTCATAGGCGAGGCTGGCGCGGAGCTGATCATCGATTTCACTGACGGCATTTACGCCGTCAATTTCAGAAAGCGCCTTATTGGAATAGCGAACTGAAATTTCTGCGTTCTGGTCTAAATTATCCTCATCTCTTGATGTACAGCTTAACTGGCTCGCGAAAAGCCGAGGCTGTATCTGAAACAAATCCCTTTGAGAACTTGATGGATCTGCATCAAATGAAATCTCGCATGCAACCTCTCGTAGCAAGTTTGACCGCAGGCCATAATATCGCGGGCCGTAATATATAGATGCACGAGGGCTGACATCTGACCTTTGTTTGATCGCTCTGTTAGAATCAGACAATGGGCGGCATGTGCATTTGATGGCTATCTGATTCGATTCACTACCGTTGGATTTCAGATCATCGAATTGGCCAAGGCTCGTGAGTGCTCCGTTCAGGACTACAGAGCGAGAGCTCACTTTGTGGGCCAGAGTTTGAGCCACGAGCAGAATCGATTGGATAAACGTACTCTTGCCGCTGCTATTCGCTCCAGCGAAAATCGTCAGCGGCCCGAGAGTCAATTCGGTTTCCTCCCGAATTGATTTAAAATTAAACACCTTCCATTTGGTGATCATGCGCTAGTTGCCTCCCATTCTTGTTACTGCCTGGTCGTACCACATGAGCAGTTTTGGATCTTCTTCGAGGACGTTGTTGGGGATTTTTTCGGCCACGGTTACGATGGTGGTATAGTCGCGTTCCTGCCAGGATCTCTTGAAGCCAGCGCGGACAGCCTCCAGGCGGAAGACCTTCAGTTTTTTCTTGGCCTGCTTGTATTCCTCGAACTCCTTGAGCAGGGCTTTCTCGCGCAGTTTTTCCAGGTCACCTGCCTTGTTGGGGTCGGGGACGTACCAGCGATCGCGGGCCTTGGCCACCAGCGCCGGGTCGTCCTTGGGTAGGTTGCGCAGCTCTTTCCAGTTGGAGGAGAGATAGGTGTGAATCTGTTCCGGCACCAGGCCGTTGCCGTCGAAGCGCAGGAAGTTTTGTTCGAGGAGTGTGGAAAGCTCCTGGGATTTTTCAGTTTTTATCCAGCCGCTAAGCTCCTGGATAAAGAGGGGGTGGATGTCCTGGAAGGTTTGAGGTTTCCCCTTGATCTGCTTGCACAGCCATTCGATGGCCGATGCTTCGTCTTTGACCCACAGCTCGTAGTTGACCGGGCCGTCACCCATGATCATTCTTTTCCGGTCGTATTCAGCCACCTGTTCCGGCAGGAAGAACATGCCGTCCCTTGCCGGTCCAAATCGTTGATTCAATCCTACCTGGAACTCCTGGCTGGAAATGGGCACCGGATAGCCCTTGCGTACATAGTAGGCCACCATCTGATCGAACAGAATACGCGGGTCACGTTCCGGAATCATTTGCAGCAAAACGCCATGGCTCTTAGTAACCGGCAGATATTTCAGATGTGTGCGGACAAAATCCCAAACACCTTCCTCGGTTTGGGCTTCTTTCTGGAATCGGTTTTCAAACCCGCCGTTGGGTTTATAGGCTGAGATGACAAGGTCTTGTTTGACAGAGGTAGTGTTTGTTACGGCATTAAAACTGCCCTGTTTCTTATCGAGTGCCGACACGTTAGCAACGATAAACCCAGCCTCAGTGATCGCAGTTTGGATGCTGTTCCACACAGCAGCCTTTGTATTCGAAAATTCAACTGTTAGCCAACGACCTGGTTTTAATATTCTATGGGCTTCTGTGAAACATTTTGCCATTAACTGGCGATATTCGTTCAGTTCTTTTGATTGATATTTACTAACAATTGCTTCATCTGTTTGTTTGGTGAACACTTTAAACCATGATTCCCAAGAAAAATTCAGCTCAGAGTATGCAAGGTTATCCCCAAATGGAGGGTCAAAGAACAAGTAATCCATGGAGCATTCCTCAATCAACCTCAAATCAGATGAACTCTGCGTCGAGATACAGACATTGGCAACGTTACCATAACTCAGAAAAGGAAGAATACGTCTTAAACACTTATTTTTGAATTGGGATAGGAAGTTCGTCTCTTTTGCCAGTGAAGCTACATACAAAGTGCCAAGAGTAACATTTGATGGAAACGATACATTAAACCTGAATGTGTTCATCAAGGAATGACGCATACAGGTTGCAGTGAATGCGAACCGTAAAATCGCTGACAATTTAGAATCTCTAATCTTGCTAATCCAGTGCCAAAAAAAACCAAGAACGATGCTATTTCTACTCGTATATAACTCATGAATATATTTAAAATTAGATGTTCCTGACCGCCATTTATCACCCCATTTTTCAACGTCATCGCTGATATTCATCATCCTGTTCGTGGGAAACCAATATTTGGTCAGCAGCGATTCCATTAAGTTTAAGTTTTCAAAATCGTTACCATCTGGTCGCTTTGTGATTTTTTCCTTCCCAATGCTCGCAGCAATCAAAACAGGAACTTGTTTGTTGCTTGAACGAACCCTATTAACAATCGGATCGAATTTGCTGGTGATTGCGTGTTCAAGTTTTTTCTTAGAGACATCAGTGCCGCAATGTGAACATTTGAAATCAGAGTTTATTGTAGAGGTTTCTATGTCTACAGCCTCATCCCAGAAAACAATTTCTGAGGTACAGTTGCTGCACATAAAAACATCAGACCATATCACATGGTCTATTTTTGCCTCCCTACCATCAAGCAAACGAGTACTATAGAGTTTTCCGAGTTCTTTTTCAGCTTCACTCAAGAGATTTTTTACTGTTTTCAGAAAATCGCTCGGCTCACAACTGAAGATTTTGTTATAACCTTCAGATATGGATGTTGCGGCGGGTGAAAGCTCATTAAGGACTGCGTTACGAACGCCAAGCTTGGAAAACGGCACCCAAGTTTTCTTTCCGTCCTCATCGGTCTCTTCCTGTAAAATGACGCCGTCGGGTTTGACCTGATAGCCCAGCTCTGTCACCACATCCCTGTCACCACACATCTGCGCTGCCACACCTGTCATGCCAGTGCCGCAAAAACCGTCAAACACGATATCTCCCGGCTCGGTATAATGGAGGATGTAGCGCATGATGGCCTTGTGCGGCACCTTGGTGTGGTAGGAGTGGGCGTTGTAGATCGGGTCGTTCTTGCCCTCGCTGACATCGGCGGCAAAGGGTTCTCTGTGATAGGAAATAGAGGTGATTTTATCCGCTTCCCACTCCGCAATAAAATCAGCAATCCAGGGATTGGGGCAGGCGGTGTAATACGGCGGATCGCTCAGGTTCAGGATGTCCTCATCGCTGCCAATGGGGAATCCATCGATCCTTCGGAATTCCGGGTCCTGGAGCTTTTCCCGCAGCTTCTTGGTGAAGTGCCTGCAGCGTTCCTCGTTGTTTTCAAAGGTCAGTCCCAAACAAGTCACCGGTCCGGCCTGGGAAGCAATTTTCTCCTTATCATTCTCAAAAAGATCAGGTTGATGGGCCATTATCTGTCCTTGGTTTTCGTTCGATGTGCCTGCATGATGCGACCAGCCTCGGTCAGACGATATTTCTGCTTGCTGCTCTTTGGTTTGTCAGGAATGGTCATCTCAAATAGACCAGCGTTCAAGGAGGGCAATAGATAGAATTTCCTAAAGTGTTCATCGTCTTTTAAACCTAAGGCTGCTTGAAGCTCCTGTTCATCCGCCCGCCCGATCTGGCGGAAGAATTTGGCAATGACCGGATTCTTGGGAAAGGGTGTGAAGGTTGCGGGGTTAAGTATGCCGAAGCCGTGCGGTTTGTTGCTGTTCTCGGTGCGTACCTGACCTTGCTCGATGATAAGCTTGGCGGGAAATGCGTTCATGTATTCCCGGTGGATCAGGTCAAGCAATTGGCGTTCCTTGGCGTTCATTCGCGGTTCCTATTCCAGCACAATCCGCACCTTGGCCGGATCTTTGCCTTTGGTCAGGCTGTCCACATATCCCCCGATTGCCCGTTTAAACTCGTCCGGGGTAGATGGTCCCATGGCGAAGATAGTTTCCAACAAATCCGTTTTCTTAATGGATACTTTCTGCAAACCGGCAAGGACGGTTTTTATCGTCTGAACAAAAGTTCCATTCACCGGTTCCGGCAGTTCTCTCGATTCAATGAAGATCTGGATGGTTTTCCGATCGTCTTCGTGCAAAAGCTCATTAATGTTTGTTTGCATAATCGGGTCATCCAGATTATTCAGAATGGTTTTGGTCCACTGCTCAATAATCTGATCCAACTGCTCATCCATTTGATCGAGTTGTGTTGAACCCGGAACTCCAATTCCGGAACCAGAAGCTCCACTTTCAGCCGCTGGGCGAAAGTGGCAGTGCGGGCAGATGGGTGTGGAATCAAGGTTCTGCTCGGTCAGGGCGAAACAGCTCTCCAGCGCAGCCAGGAGGTTCTGGAATTCGGTGAGAAGCTGCCGGGGCATCAGGTCGATACCGGCCAGCTTGAGCAGGCTTTGCAAACGCGGATCATTCAGCAGCGCTGCTTTGCGCTTGTCATCGTTCACGCCAAGCCGGGCTTTGGTGTGCAGCCCGATGTATGCAACGGTGTAATCTTTCTTGAGCTGCTGGAGCTTGGTTCCGATGCCCTGGGACTGTTCCGGCAGTGCCGACAGTTTTGCCTGCTGGAGCGCACCCAGAATGTCCTGCCGGGTGGTCTTCATGCGGTCCACCCAGTCGTGATTGGCGGGCAGTACCGCTTCGGCCGTGGAGAGCCAGGAAGCGGTCGGGCTATGATCCATGACGAACTCGCGCAGGGCGGCCAGGTCATCCAGCGCCTTGACCGCTTTCTCATGCGCCGTCACCTCCTGGGCACTGTAACGGAAATTCTTCAGCTTGCCCGGGGTTGAAAACGCTTGCAGCGATTCAAAAAACTCTTTCGCGGACACCAAGGCGCCTTCTCTCGCCTCTCGCTCCTCGTCACTAGCCCCTATCAAATCCAGTCCCCAAAAAGAGATGCCGTCGCGGAGGGTGTGCTGCATCATGACGATGCGCTTGACCACCTTGTTTACGGCTTGCTGAAGATTCTGCACCGGTTCGTCCTTGCCCTGTGTGACAAGCTGGGCCATGCCCGGCGTCATGCCGAGCAGTTCAAACATGGCCTCCATGGCCTGAATATTCCAGTCTTTTGGAGCCTTAATGTGCTTGAAGCGAATAAGATCCTCGATCGCGGTTGCCGCCATCTGAGGCAATGCCATGGCATCAAAATCTTTTCCTGGAATCGATAGAACGATCAGGCCCTTATGGATTAAGGCCGCAAGGAGTACCACCGCCCATTCGGGCTCCAACCGGGCAGCACCCGGGTTCATGTATTCCATGCCGTGGTCGTCCTGGATGATCTCGCTACGGTTTGCCACCTGGCCGTGGCCTTTGGCCTTGAGAGCGTCGAGGATGAGCTTGGCGTATTTGGACTTGTAGGCGTCTATCTTGTCGCCATCTATTAGCTCCAGGGCATCCAGCACGGCAGTGGCCTGCTTGGTCCGGTTCTGTCCGGCGATGGCCCGCAGAGCGTCCTGTGCTGCCTGAGCGCGGTTGTTGCCGGTGATCAGCACTGAGAAAACAGGGTATTCGGGGGCCTGATTGGCAAAATTCGGAGAAAGGCAGACGCCGGCGATGGCGTTGACGATATCACGGAAGTTTATGGTCTCGTGAGAAGCGATTCCTGACAAAGTTTGGAGATTGCCACCCTTCTCTTTAGCCCAATCAGTCATGGATTTGGTGCGTCCTTGATATGTCGCCTCAAATGCCGCGGTCATATTTTTTTGGAGCCACTGAACCAACATGCGAAGAAATCCGTTAGCCTTTGCTTCATACGTAGCCTTGGCGTGGCCGGATGAGGTCGCCGCAAGATCGAGAGCAGCAGCATAGCTTTTGAGCGCGGTACGGAATTCTTCGTCTATTCCCTTGAGCTGAAAGAAAACCTCATCATTTGCCTTCTCATTCTTGAAACGGGGCGGATCGTTTGGCTGGATGAAATATAGATAGAAGTCCCGCTGCGGCACAGCCGTGGAACGTTGGTTGGGGGCACCGAAAAACAGGTAGCCGGCCCGAGAGGCTTTGCGTTCCTGCCATTCCAATTCGTGTTGCCAGATCTTGTAGTCGGTGACGTAGGTGGCGTCCTGACATTCCATCACACGTTTGAGCGCCTCGTAATAAAAGCGATCGAGCTGAGACTCGCTTAAAGTTTCAGCCTTTCGCTCTATCAGTGCATCAAAGTCGTCGGTCTTCTTCAGGTCCAGGTAGAACTGCCGGTTATCTGCGTTGAAGGAGATGAACTGACCGCTGACCGTCTTGTGAATCTCACGCAGGACGGTTTCCACATGGGTCTGAAGATCCTTGTCCGGCTCGTTGCTACCCAGTTCGGCAATCAGTGGGTCAAAGAGACAGAGGCGATCACGCAACTCTTCGGCGGATGCTCCCATGGGGGAGTAGATGTCGCCGGTGGTCAGACGATGCACCGAGAGCGCGTGGATCAGGCGCAGGGCCATCGGTTTGTATTGCTTGCGGGTGATGGCGTTTTCGATGCGGGATTCCAGCACCTGACTGCAATCGATGACTGCCCGAAATTCAGGAATGGCGCGGAAAGAAGCGTTCTGTTTGAGCGTGCTCCAGTAACTGTCGAAGGCAATCAATCCTGGGGGGTTGATTGCCGGGGGCGATGGATTGGGGGCGAGGGACGAGTTGAAATCGGGAACCTCAAGGCTGACGATTTCCTTCATTTTGTTGGAAAGGGTCTTGAGCACCTCGCGCTTTTCGACCACAGTGACACGCTCGAAGGTGTCGATGTAATCGGGATGCACCGGGAAGAGGCGGACGAATTCGTCCATCCGTTCGTTGAGCCCACCATAGAATTTGGCGAAGGGCATCAGGTATTCGCGGATTTTGGCCTGCTGCTCGGCGGTTTTTTTGAGCAGACGTTCGGCCACCACAAACTTGACATCGTTGCGGGCGATCGAGATCTGCTCGAAGCGGTCTTTCACCCGACGGATGCTGTCGGAGACAAAGGCAAAGCGGGGGCTGTCGAAAATGGCTTCCTGCACACCGGCCATGAAACGGAAGCGCAGGTCTTTACAGACTTCGCCCACCTCGCGGAGGAAGTTGAGATCCAGGATCAGCTCCTGGTCCTTGCGGGTGCGCAGGTAATCCAGCAGTTCATCGACCACCAGGAGCAGGCCGTGCTCAGGATAAGCATGGCCGAACTTCTCCATCATGTCTTCGAAGGCACGCTTGTGGCTGGTGATGGTTCCCGCATCGGGGAAGACATAGTCCACACCGAGTTTATCGAGGTTCTCTTCCAGTTCGGCGACCAGGATGTCGCGCAGGGACATGGTGGTCGCGCCGATCTCAGTGCGGATGACCTTGAAACGTCCAGCAATCCGCCTAGCCGCATCACGAACGCCGGGGTGGTTCAGTCCTGCCAGCAGGGATGCGTCTGCGGCAAGGATAGAGACAACCGACATCAAATGCGATTTACCGGTACCGTAGTTACCGACGACAAGCAACCCTTTGTTGTCGACCGGCTGCTCGAACTGCATCTGCGGGATGACAAGCTGGGTAAGTCGTTCCGCCATCTCCTCGGAAATGACGTAGGTGTTCACAAGCTTTTGCGCGGCGCTGGTTTTATCCGCGTCACGCAATTGAACGACCGACTCAATCGGGTCGAATTGGATGAGATCTCCGTACTTCATGCTTGTCCTGCCTCTCTAAGGTTCTTTGAGGACAGGCCGTCTCATGGTCTGTTCCCCTGCGGTCGATCTACTGCGCGGCTCGTCCAAATCCGCTGTCCTGCGGATTTGTGTCGAATCGATTGTTGCCGTCCCATCCATGCCCACAATCAGCGTGTCGACCCTGTCATAACTCCGATATTCGGGGTGGCCTGTTTCGGCATATATGAGCTTGCCCCCGGAGGTCGTTCCGTTCCAGGACGCCACTACCGAGCGATTCCTCGAAATGCCTTGCAAAAGTCGCAAGGGATCTTGCTTCAGATCCTTGTCAAAAAGAATTTCGAGGTTATCGAGTACCACTGTCGAGTGTGCTCTGCCCGCAACATGATCCAAAATTCCCGGCAGACGCAACGCCCGCTGCTTGGCCGTCAGTTCGAGCAACTCAGTCGAGAGCGCCAGATTGATATTGATGACGTCAGTGCCAAGATCCTCCGCGACGTCACGAAGGACTCCCGTCTTGCCGGAACCGGTCTCACCCACCAGTAGCACTATGCGGTGGTAAAGGCCTTCGGCTGCCTGGAGGGATCGTTTTATCTTGTCTTGAATCGGTTCGGCCATGGCTGCTCCTTACTGATGTCCGGCCTGTCTGATTTTTCAGCCATAATCTTCATCTTTCGTTCTTCATGTTTTGGGCCAAAGCCCGCATGTCTCCAAGATCCTCGAAATCTGGACATAATACCACAAGCTATCTTTACTACTCAGATGCTATGTCAAAATCAAGCGTTATTATGCCGAATGGAGCCGGCTTTGCCCAATCTGTATGCAGTGGTTCACGATGAGTGCCAGGGAACTATCAGGGAAGGGATCAGAAATGTTGAACGTGAAATTCTTTTGCATGACCTTGCTTTACCACTGCTGTCTTTTGTGATAATGACATTTTATAATGAAATTTCACGGCTGTTGTTATAAAAACCAGCTCTGAGTCTGTTTTAAGGGCTTTGATGCAACGATCAGAGGAGATGTTTTTAGATGCGCTCCGGCATAGGATATGATATTCACCGGCTGGTTTCCGGCCGCAAACTGATTCTGGGGGGGGTTGATATTCCCTTTGAAAAGGGACTTCTCGGCCATTCGGATGCGGATGTGCTGATTCATGCGCTCTGCGATGCCTTGCTGGGGGCAGCGGCGCTTGGAGATATCGGAATCCATTTTCCGGATACGGATATGGCCTATCGGGGTATATCCAGCATGGTACTTCTGGATAAAACAGCTCAATTGCTGGAATCCGGGGGGTTTTCGGTGGTGAATGTGGATGTTACGATTCTGGCCCAGGCTCCGAAACTGTCCCCGTTCAGAAAGGCCATGCAAGAGAATATCGCCGGGATGCTTCATCTGGCGGCCGATTGCGTCAATGTCAAGGCCACCACAACAGAAGGACTGGGGGCCATCGGCAACGGCGAGGGGATTGCGGCCATGTGCGTGGCCATGATTAACCAGAGAGACGAAAAACTGGAAACACTGTCATGACAATCTATTTGTATAACACCCTGAGCAGGAAAAAGGAAATCTTTGAGACTGTTGAACCCAACAAAGTAAAAATGTATGTCTGTGGTCCGACGGTATACGATGCCAGCCATATTGGTCATGCCCGGTCCGTGGTAGTTTTTGATGTCCTGGTCCGGTATCTCAGGGCCAGGGGGTTTGATGTCGTTTATGTCCGGAATTTTACCGATGTGGATGACAAGATCATCGCCAAAGCCAATCAGACCGGGATGTCCTGTAGGGATGTGGCTGAAAAATTCATTCAGGAATTCTATGTGGACATGGCCGCCCTGAAAGTCGAGCGCGCCACTTATGAGCCGCGGGCAACCGAATATATCGATGATATCATCCGCATTGTCCAGATTCTGATTGACAAGGGCCATGCCTATCCGCTGGAGGGAGATGTGTATTTTGCGGTGGAGCGATTTTCCGGTTATGGAAAGCTCTCCGGTAGAAAACTTGATGATATGGAAGCCGGTGCGCGGGTGGATGTGGACATCCGGAAACGAAACCCCTTTGATTTTGCCTTATGGAAAGCTTCAAAGCCCGGAGAACCCGAATGGGACAGTCCCTGGGGAAAAGGCCGGCCGGGCTGGCACATCGAATGCTCGGCCATGAGCTCCGCCCTTCTGGGCGAAACCATCGATATCCATGGCGGCGGAATGGACCTGACCTTTCCCCATCATGAAAACGAGGTCGCCCAGTCCGAGGCGGCCTTTGGCAAGACGTTCGTCAAATATTGGGTACATAATGGTTTTGTGAATATCAACCATGAAAAGATGTCCAAGTCTCTGGGGAATTTCCTGCTGATCAAGGATGTCCTGAAGTCCTATCATCCGGAAGTCATTCGACTCTTTCTGCTTTCCAGTCATTATCGCAGCCCCATTGATTTTAACGACAAAATCATGGATGAGTCCAGTACGGCGCTCGACAAGGTCTATACGCTTCTGGCAAGGCTTGAGGATCGTCTTGAAAAGAACCCGGCTTTGTCTCAGTCCGGGGATCTCTGGGAACGTTTCTGCGAGGCAATGGATGACGATCTGAATACGGCTAAAGGGATCGGACTGGTGTTTGAATCTGTCCGGAACTTGAACCACCTGCTGGACGAATCGGATAAAACCTTTTCTGCGAACCTTCAGCAAACCCTTCTGACCGCCTGGTCGGACTTGCAGAAAATCGGCCGGATTCTGGGAGTGTTCGGCGAAACGCCGGAGCAATATGCGGCTGACCGCATGTCGATGGGACTTCAGAAAACCGCAGTCGATCCTGCCTGGATTGAACAAATGATCGCGGATCGAACCGCTGCCAGAAAAGCCAAAGAATGGCAAAAAGCCGATGATATCCGAAAACAGCTTGAAGCCATGAACGTCATTATCGAAGATCGGTCCGAGGGGACCCTGTGGCGGATGGCATGAAAATCGATCCTCAAATTGCCGGGGATCGTCAGGGAGTCATCCAAGGCTTGAGGTCAGGGGGGTGATCCACTGTCGTGAATAACACCCCCTGACGCATGAAGGGAAAACGCGGAGCCTTTTATTCAGATTACCCTTTGATGATTCTGGGCAGCATCATGTGATGGTGCGCGCAGATGGACGTGGGGTTCTGATAGGCGGTTCCGGCAAAGGCCACCATGTATTTGCGGATGTCCGGCATGGAAGAGATCTCATCCACCAGGCCATGCTTGGCGCAGTAGATGGGCCGGGAATTGTCGTAATATTCCTGAGCCATTTTGTTCATGCTCTCGATTACCGGATCCAGGGGACGCCCGGCGTCTTTTTCCTTGACGAGCCTTCGAGAGAAACTGGCGGCCGCCGCGGTTTCTCCGTGCATGACCTCGATTTCCGTTGTTGAAATTCCCAGGGTAAAGGCATTGTGACGGTTTGCCGTCGGCCCGCCCATGACATAATGGGCCGCCGCCGTGCCTTTCCTTAAGACAACCAGCATCATGGGAACATCGGTTTGCTGAATGGAGTAATTCAGGCTCTGGCCAAGGCCCAGAAGCTCCGCTTTTTCGGCGATGTCTCCCACGTCGATTCCGGATGTGTCCTGAAACCAGATGACCGGGACCCGGTCTCTGCCGCAGAGGGTGACAAACTCATTCATTTTGATCAGCCCTTGGCGATAGAGCTTGCCGCCGATGCCCGCATATGGGGCGTATTCCGGATAATCCTCTCCCAGATACCCTTGCCGGTTTCCGATGCATCCCACCAGAAATCCGTCCACCTTGCACAGGCCCGTGTAGATTTCCGGGCCATAAGTCGGCTTGTATTCCATGTGTTCACTGCCGTCCACCAGTCTTGAAAGCACTTCTTCAAAATTGTACATCTGTTTCTGGTTGGCGGGGATCAGGCGGTAAAGATCATCGGCCGGAAACCGGGGAGCCTTGGGTTCGGCCACACGAAAAAATTTGGGATGGAATGCCGCAGTGTCCTTCATGTAGTCTTTGATGCCATCCAGAACTCCGGTTTCCTCCTCGTAGACATGACGGAAAAAGCCCGTGCAGTCGTGGTGAATTTCCACGCCTCCCGGCGGCTTTTCCTTGCCCTGCCTGGCGGCCTTGATGAGATTTTCCGCGCCTTCCAGGTCGAAATGGCCCTTGGGGGACATCCCGCTTAAGATGCCGCCGCCACCGACTGCCATGTTGGCGTTTTTGTGAGCCAGCAACAGCATGGGACTGATGGCCTGATAACCGCCGCCTGCAGGGTTCGTACCGAAAATGGCCGCCAGAACCGGAATGCCGAGCTGCTCCAATTCCGCATGCCTGAAAAACGTGGTGCCACCGCCCCTTCTTCCGGCGTAGAACTTTTCCTGTTCCGTCAGCTTGACGCCGCTGCAGTGAACCAGCCAGACCAGGGGAATGTGGAGGCGCTTGGAAAGGTTTGTGGCCCGCAGAATGTTTTCCGGCTGGCCCGGAAGCCAGGCGCCGGCCATGACCTTGTTGTCAAAGCCGATGATGACTGCCCATTTCCCGGAGATCTTTCCGAGGCCGTCAATGACGTTTGTGGTGCCTTCTGAATTGTTGCTGGGATTGTAAATCGTGTGCAGGGGGCACCATGTGCCCGGGTCCACGAGATATCGCAGGCGCTGCCATACGGTCATTTCCCCTCTGGCATTGATCTTGGCTTCCGGAAAGCCAGCGTTTTTGACTTTATCCACTTCAGCCTTGACCTGTGCCTCGACGGCTTTGATGCTTTCAATATTCTTCTCGCTGCTTTTGATCTGGCCGAGCGTCAGTTCGCTGCCAAATTCCGTCATTTTTTCAAAATAAGGTTTCATGGGGTTGTACTCCTTGTCTATGACTGATTCATGGGCCAAAGGCCTTTTTCTTCAAGAACGGATTTCAGGGTTTTCAGTCCCGCATTGGCAGTCGGAACTCCGCCATACACCAAGGTCTGGAAAATCACTTCGGCGATTTCTTCCGGCGTGCATCCCACATTCAAGGCTGCCTGAATGTGAAGACGGAGCTCATCCAGGCGCGACAGTACGGTCAGGGCCGAAATGGTTACCAATTGCCGGGTTTTGTGGGGAATCTTCTCCCGGCTATACATCTGGCCGGTAATAAAAAGGGACATATCCCGTGCCAGGTCTTTGTCAAATGCCCGCCACAGCTCGTAGGGCTTTTCATCCCGGACATCCTTGAAATAAAGCGCCGCGGTTTTTTGGGTTTTTTCAGTCAGTGGGTTGCTCAATGGCTGCATCTCCTTATTACCGGTTGGCTTTTTTGACGCCAAGCTGATCCAGGGCGATGATCATCTTGCAGATATTGGCCGAGCCTTCCACCATGGCATAGGTCGGGGCGTCCCGGTAGAATCTGGCCACCGGATATTCCGTGGAATACCCGTAGGCGCCCAGGATCCGCATGGCATAATTGGCGCATTTGGTCGCCACTTCACCGGCAAAGTATTTGGCCTGGGCCACATCGAGCCCGTTGTTCAAATTGCCTTGATCCTTTACCCAGGCTGCCTTGTAGACCAGAAGCCGGGCCGCTTCGATTTCCGTGGACATCTGGGCGATCATGTCCTGGTTCATCTGAAACTCGCCGATGGGCTTTCCAAACTGTTTTCGCTGGTTGCAGTATTTGATGGCCGTATCCAGACATGCCTGGGCCAGCCCGACGCCGCCGGCTGCCGCGGAAAGCCGGGTTTGATTGAGGGAGCTGAAAACGATTTTGGCGCCGTCACCGGGTTTTCCCAATATATTTTCCTTGGGAATGCGGGTATCGGTTAAAAAGATTTCACCTGTCGGAGAAGAATGGGAACCCATTTTTTCCAGTTTGCTGGTTTTAATGCCATTGAAATTCTTCATCTCGACGACAAAGGCGGACAGGCCTCTGGAGCCCTGGGCCTTGTCGGTGTAAGCATAATAAATGATGGCATCCGCGACATTGGCGTTTGAGATCCAGGTTTTGGAGCCGTTTAAAAGCCAGTGGTCGCCCTTGTCTTCCGCCGTGGACGCCATGGCCATGACATCCGAGCCGGCGTCCGGTTCGGTAATGCCGAATCCGCCCACATAATCGGCATTGACCAGCTTGGGAACATATTTCTTCTTGACGTCATCCGTGCCGTACTTAAAGATTGTGTAAGCGCAGCCCAGGGTCTGCATATTGATCTGCACCCTCAGGGAGCTGGATGCCCGTGCAATCTCCTCGGTGACGATCATGGCCGCCAGCCATCCCATATCCTCGCCGCCATACTCCTCTGGAATAACGGTTCCGAAAAACCCCAGTTCTCCCATGGGTTTAATGACTTCCTTGTACGGAAAATAATGGTTTTCATCCCATTCATTGGCATAGGGCGCAATTTTTTTTGCGGCAAATTCTCTTACGGATTTTCTCAGCATTTCCAATTCTTTTGTGAGTGCAAACTGCATTACGGTTCTCCTTTATGGTTCAGCATATTTTTGAGACTAATGGGAAACAATGTCTCATATAAAAAATTAAGCCGGGACACAATCATATCAACAGCATGATTCCCCCTGACCCCATATTTTATAAGAAAGGTGACAAATATATAAAGCTATGATACAGCTATATTACACGGCGAATTAAGTCAAGAATTATCGAAAAATGGGTGCAAAAACACTTTCTTGAACGAATTAATCGGGTTTCACCAGGCGGGAAATAAACTCTTCGACAGCCCGGTAGACTTCGGTTGCTCCGTCTCCCAGCAAAATGCCATGGCGGCTGGAATGAATCAGCAGACAGCGTTTTCGCTCCGATCCCAGGAGTTTGAATGCTTTCCGGGTTCCTTTTTCATCTACCACCGGATCTTCATCAGACTGTACCAGAAGTGACGGCAGATGAATGTCGCCAAGACGGCTTTCGGCCGATTTCATGAGTTTATCCAGTTCCCGAACACCGGAGACGGGGTTTCTAAGATAATTGATATGCGGGTTTTCCGGGTGGTTCTCAACAAATTCTTTTTTAACGTCTTCTCTTTTAACGCTGCTCATGAACCGGTTCCACATGCTGACTGCTGGTACGAATTTTGAGGAAAAATCCTGAAGACGAAAAGGTGGACATACGGCAAAAACGCCGGCAAGCGCCGGGTGACGAATTCGGGCCGCAGCCTCCAGTGCCAGTCCCGCGCCCATGGAAAAGCCACCCAGAACCACTTTCCGGCACTTGCTGGTGATCAGCGCAATGGCTTCATCTGCAGAGTTCATCCAGTCCGCAGCGCTTCGAATGGCCAGATCTTCAGGGGCTGTTCCATGACCTTTGAGCCGGGGAACATAGACCCACCAGCCATTTTCTGCAAGATATTCTGCAAGTCCTTTAAGTTCCATCGGAGCCGCCATATAGCCGTGAAACAGAACGATCCCCAGTTTGTTGGATCTCCCTTTTATCAGAATGGGCTGCCCAACGGATTTGTCTTTGGATTCCCCCTCAATGTAAAACGCAACATAGTCGCGTGCATAATCGGATAAAGCTTTTTCCAATAAAAAACGGATAATTCGGCGGCGTATCCAGAATGCAGGCTGCCATGCCAGGCAGCGAATGCTGCGCTGCAGCCTGACCAGCGGTTCAATTTCATTGACCATCACCGCGATGGGGTTGTCGATCCGAAACCGATGAAAATCCAAAACACGGGGATGAGTTGAAGACAGTTTTATCAGGTCGTTGTCTTTCCGGGCCAAAATTTTTTTTTCAACGGCAATTTCGATAAAATCCCGGAATCGATTATAGTTGTCATCGGTGATAAGGTGGATTTGATTTTCGGCAAGGCTTTTATGCATAAATGAACCGGATGGACCTGTCTTCTGTGTGACTGCCAGAAACACCCGTCGTCTCAGATCAAAGGCTTCAATTCGTTTAAAGGGGATTTTATCCAGCATTGCGGCAAAAAGATGGTCCGGATTCACGGTGGTCATGCTGTAAATCGCTGTCATATATTGCTGCATGATTTTCCATGCCTGTTTTCGCATGGCCCGCCGGGAAGAAATCGGGTCATCAAAATCAAACGTGCGGATGGCGGAAATATCGCGTTCAATGGCGGATGCCGTCAGGCAGTCCTGAATGGAAATCGCGGCGCCAAAGCGGATGTCGATATCTACTCCGGACAGCAGCATGGCGCCTTCTGTCATGATTTCATCCATCATGCGATCCGATGGATGATCCACAAAAAATTCAGCAAGGCGGCTCAGTGCATTCTCTCTGGAGCGCATGGGATAATAGGTGATATTGACCGGGACAATCATTGTACGGGTCGCCTTCAGCGGTTCGATATCCTTTATCTGAAACAGGGACATCAGTCGCCGGGCTTCATCCGGAAGGGTTTCAGACAGGGCGATGAGCCGCTGGCGGTAAAACTCGGTTCGAAGCGCCAGGGTTGCCGCTCCGGTATGCGGCGGGTGCTTGCCGCCGGCGTATGAGAGCATGAATCGGCCTTTTTCAACCAGTTTCTTGTTTTTGACCATCAGGCCTTCCGGGTAGATGATCCAGGATGCCTCTCCGGTCAGAAGGCTTTTGACGATGAGCATATCCCTGTCCGGACTCCGGGTGGACACCACCCCGACAGCCTTCAGGTAATCTCCCAAAGCGCCCTTGAACAGGTCGGCGTCTCCCAGGGACCAAACGGGTTTTTTGCCGGTAAGATAATAAATGTGATAGGGAAGAAACAGGGTTTCCATTCGGGTAAAATGATTGATGACAAAAATCAGCGATCCCTGCGGAATATTGGCTTCGCCATGCAGGTAGATTCGGGCCTTTGAAAACAGCGAAAGGGTTTTGATGGCAAACCCCGTGGTTCGGTATGCAAATCGATTCATGGTCTCCCTTGCTTTTCAGTGATTTCTGCGTTCTTCCCTGTTGACACCCTCTACAAATATCACTAAATTAGCGATTATTGACAAAAAAATAAAGATATTTCCGGAGGTTCACGGTGTACTCGAAAATATTGATTCTGCGGTTTCCCCGGACCGAGGTCCGAAAACCCATTGTCTGTTATCTGGTCAAGGACTATGACCTGATTTTTAACATTCTGAATGCAGCCATTCTTCCGCGAAAAGAAGGCATCATGGTTCTGGAGCTGTCCGGAACCCGGAAAAATTTCAAGGAAGGCGTCAAGTTTCTAAAATCTCAAGGGGTTCAGGTTCAAAACGCTTCGCAGGAAGTCAAACGCGATACAAACAAATGTACCCAGTGCGGGGCCTGCACGGCGGTTTGCCCCACGGGAGCGCTTTATATCGTACGCCCGGAAATGGCCGTGGAATTTGACGAAACCAAATGCAGTGTTTGCGAACTCTGCATCCCTGCCTGCCCCTCCCGGGCTATGGCTGCCCGGCCCACTGCCCAGACCTTTTTTGAATGAAGCCGATGATGGCCGTTGCCTTAAGCGGCGGCATCGATTCCCTGATCGCCGCAAAGCTCCTGATTCAGCAGGGGCATCCGGTGGTCGGGATTCATTTCATTACCGGTTTTGAAAGCCCTGATAATCCTTCCCCCCGGAAACTGGCGGAACAGCTCTCTTCCCGGCTTGGCATTGACGTTTGCCTGATGGACGTGGTTCAACCGTTCCGGGAAACCGTTGTCAGCTATTTTGTTCAGACATACTTGTCGGGGCTCACGCCCAATCCCTGCATGGTCTGTAACCCCCTGATCAAGTTCGGAACCGTTCTGGATTTTGCGCTGAGCCTGGGCGCATCCCATCTGGCAACCGGTCATTATGCCCGGATTACTTCGGATGCGAATGGAACCTGGCGCCTGTTCAAGGGCATCGATCCGATGAAGGATCAGTCCTATTTTCTGTCCAGAATGATGCAGACACAACTGGCCCATGCCTGTTTTCCCCTGGGCGGCATGACCAAATCCCAGGTTGTTCAACTGGCCAAAGACCTGGGGCTTGAGCCGGTTTATCACGGTGAAAGCCAGGATATCTGCTTTATCAAGGGCCGAACATACGGCGAATTCCTGGCGAATCAGGAAGGATTCGTTTCGTCTTTCGGGCCTATTGCGACGGTCGCTGGAAAAATCATCGGCGAGCATCCGGGCCTGCATCTGTTCACCATTGGCCAGCGCCGCGGTATCAATTGTCCGGCTGCACAGCCCTACTATGTGGTCCGGCTGGACCCAAAGGCCAATATGCTGGTGGTGGGATTTAAATCCGATCTGCTGGTTTCATCCTGTGGGGTGAGCGATATTAACTGGATTACCGGACCGCCGGCGTTTCCCGCAAGGGTATATACCCGGGTCAGGTACCGTTCTGAAGCGGTTTGTTCAACATTATTTCAAACGACGGATGGGGTGGCCGTTGTATTTGACGTTCCCCAGCCGTCGGTCACGCCGGGGCAGGGGGCTGTTTTTTACCGGGAAGACAATGAGGTTCTTGGCGGCGGGTGGATCTGCGAGGATTTGAAACAGAGCGTTCGCAGTAGTTCATAAAGGGTAAACCCCCGGCTGTGCCGGGGGCAGAGTTTGACAGTTATTTGGTACAATCCATCAAACGAAATTCCACTCTTCTATCGATTGCATCCCGGGCATCGTCTGTTCCGCTTCCGACGATATTTTCTGCATATCCCATGCCGATAATTTCCGTTTTCTTCTTGATTTGAGGGTATTTCACTGCAAGCACCTGCTGAACCAACTGCGCACGTTTCTTGGATAACGTTTTATTGTATTCCTCTTTTCCGGTTCGGCTGCTATGTCCGACAATATTTACGCATTCGCCCCTGTTCTGAAATTGTGTGGCAATTTGGCGGAGCCACATACTGTAATGTTTGGGCATGTCCCCGATGTCGATAAAATAAGCAGAATTGACTTTGAACAGAATTTTGATTTCGATACGTTTTTTTTCATCGATGCTGGTGCTTATCAATTGGCCGAAATATTGTTCCGCTTCATTCGACTGATTCAACAGTCGGGCTGTATTGTAGAGTCCCGAATAAACGGTCATGTTTTTACCATCCGGGCGTTTTTCAGCTTCGGTGTAATATTTTAAGGCTTTCTGGTTATCTCCTTTCTCATAAGCTTGTTCGGCGGCAACCAAAAGTTTTTTAGTTCCAAGATAAGACAGATAGCTTTGGCTCATCCGTTCACCTGGGTTACGTTTTACCGAGGCTGTCAATTCATCCAGCTTTCCGTCTCTCAAAAATATCGGACTGTCCTCGTAGGTGGATGTAGGCTTATATTCCGGAATTTCGATCAAGGCATCGGATGTGGCCCGTATTACCCCGGAATTCATCTCATAGACTGCCACAAAAAAATGGTATGCCTTTTGAGTGGAAGTTCTGGGACTATCGTCATACTGGAGAATACCGCTCAGGGCATAATCAATATGGTCGTTTTCCAATGTGGTGTCCATCTGAATAACGTCAAAGCGCTCGGTCAAGTTAACAGTCAATAATTTTTCAACTGCTTTGTTGATGGTCAAGGCCTGGCCCGAATTGGCATCCAGGAAGGTATCCAGTAAAAGTTTATGATGACTGCCGATGAACTGGCTGTTGATATCCCGGGCAAGATAGATAATCCCCTCTTCAAACCCCAGTACCCGATCTATTTTTTGTATCCGCTGGGGCGTTTCTTGTACCGGCGGTGGGGCTGTGGCACAGGAAAACGACAGGAGCAGTGCGGCGGCCAATGCGAAAAAACGGATGTGCTTCTTTACCATACCAACCTCCTTGTTGAAGTAAATCACCTACAATTGTTAATAATCCGTTGTTCTTCCGCCGAGAGTTTCTCTCCCAGTGAAATTTTCAAATAAATGTCCCTACAGGAATGTTGTTTCGGTTTTACAGCAGTGGTTGCTGAAGTGTCTTTCCGGGCAGTGCCACTTTTTTCCTTGAATTCCCCTTGAGTATCGAGGACGTCTGTTTGCTGGGGAGATGATGAGGGTTCTGTCCCCCCCATCATGCTCTCCTTTTCAGGCGCCTTTTTTTCATTTAGCTTTTTCGATGCAGGTTCTGAAGGAGGAGCGCTTATGTGTGCGCTGCTTTTCATTTCCTCGATTTTTATGGCAACTGGCGGCGGCACGGTAAAGGTTTTTGTGGCCATACCGGTTTCATCCTTAAATTCTTCAGTTTTAACTTCGGATGAATCTGGGGTTGCTGGCGGTTTTGGAGCTGCAGTTTGGCTGTCATGGATGTCCGGAATCGCATTGTTTTTATGCCCCATGAAACGATCGATACTAAACATCAGCCCAGTCAACAGCACAGCTATTATTCCACATATAATAGCCCATTTTAACCGTGACGTGAACCCTGAAAACTTGTCAACAGCATCTGACTTTGCCGGTAAAGGCTTGGAGGAAAGGGTCCCACCGGTTTGAGAAACGGATGTTTCCATATCCGATTCCGGCGGGGTGACGAAAAACGTTTTATAAGGGTTATAAGGTTCTTGCAGGCCAGACGAGGAACTTTCATTTTTTTCAGTACTCGGCTCGGGTAATATGATGGTTTTGGAAGAGCCGTCCATTGATTCGGGTGATGGGATATTTTGGCCGGTTGGCTTTGCCGCATAAGCCTCGATAATGGTCTGGCAGAATGCTTCGGCGGTTTGAAACCGATCTTCAGGCCTTTTGGCGAGCGCCTGCTTGATAACCAGGTTGAGTTCCGTTGACACTTGAAAGTTCAGTTTGTATGGATCCAGCGGTTCCAGGCTTAATACCTTGTGCATTACCGTGGCCATTGTGCGACCATCAAACGGGTTTTCACCGGTTACGAATTGATAGAAGATTATTCCTGCAGAAAACAGGTCGGACCGGCCATCAACAATCTGCCCCATGAATTGTTCAGGAGACATGTAATTGGGCGTCCCGATCATCGTTCCCGTTTGCGTCAGATCCGATGATTTCACGTGCGCGATACCGAAATCCGCAATCTTGATCTGCCCGTCAGGCATCATAATGACATTTGCCGGCTTGATATCCCGATGAACAATGCCGTGATTGTGGGAATAGGCAAGCGCTCCCAATATCTGCGACATGATCTTGATAATGGCATTCATATCGAACCGTTCGTTCCGGTCGAAAATTTCTTTCAGGGAACGACCTTGAACAAATTCCATGGCGATAAATGCCGTGTCCTGTTCTTCGCCATATTCGTATACCGATACGATATTGGGGTGACTTAGCTGGCCTGCGGCCTGCGCTTCCCGTTTGAAGCGCGTGATGATAGTATCAGTCTGGCTTGTGCCTGGTTCTTGACCGCCCAGCAGATCCTTGCAAATGGTCTTCAGCGCAACCGTGCGATTGATGAACGGATCCAGAGCCTTGTAAACAACGCCCATGGCGCCTTTGCCCAACTCGGCTTCAATGATGAACTTGCCCAATTTTTCCGGATTGTTACTCATGTCGCCTTTCCAAAGCGGTAAACTGTCAATTCAGGCTGATCTTTAAAACGGTGAAACAGACCTCTACCTCAGTAGGTTCAACTTTCCTTTAATTGATTCCGACAACCTGTATGATGCGCCCCTCATAATAGAACACAGCCAATTGCGCCTTTTCCAGCCGGTCTCCTAACTGTCTGAACGCCTGGTCCATTTGCTGCTTGGTCAAATCCACCTGAACATCCACTTCAATTCAACACTTTCCCGATTTCCATGGCATCGCTCCGGGGATTGGGCAGGGCCGGCGTGTTCTGATAGGCGCTGTTGCCAATCACCAGGGCTACCCGCTTCTCTGAGGAAGTCGCATGGGATGGAAGGCATTGAACCCAAAAAAACAGATTCACGATAACCAACAGTCTCAATAAAAACGAGCGATTTCTGCGCATACGGAACCTTTATCGATGACCTGTTCTTATGTCCACCCGATGGCCACAACCGTTACGGTTACGCCGTTGTTTTGGTTTTCTCCGGACAGTTTGGTAAGAACTGTTTCATCCTCCACCGGAACGAATAAAGCCAGCGTGACCGCTGTGAGATCCATGCTGCGAGCGTAGGCAGCCGCCTGTTCTATGCCTTTTCTGGTTTCTGACATATCCACAAAGCTTTTGACTTCGATGATGCCTTTCTTTCCATTGCATCGGATATGAATATCCACCTTGCCGTTGCCGGTAGGAAACTCAGGGCTGGTCACGCATCGTCTGCCAATGGCGGCCTGAAGCCAGGCATAAAGATGAAAATGCCCAACTGCTTCGGTGTAATGCAGATCGGTTCTTCTTGGTTGATCCTTGAAGGGATTCAGTCCCTTGGCCTTCATTCGAACCAGATACGCCTTGTACCGGTTGAGAAGAGACGGCAGATTCAGGGTTTCTGCCTCAAACACATCCGCCAGATCATCCAATGGCTCAATTGCCAGCATCGGTAGGCGGTCTCCGATCAGGTCATCGGTCAGCGCATTATAAAGGCGCTTCTGGATAAACGGGCAGGAAAAGCGGCAGACTTCAACCGGGTTGCTATCTTTATCAACGGATGTTTCCGGCATGATGATGCCATTAAGATACAGATACCCACACCAGTCAGCATCCAGAGAAAAAGGCACATCCGAGCTGGAAAACAGTTTCAGTACATGGGGTACATATCCCGATCGGGCCTTTTTAACCAGATTCAATACGGTATTGTTCCATTCAACAAACAATGCCTTGCGTAAAACTGTGCTCCATGCTGAGACATCAATGGAAACATTAGGACCCGGATTGTACTTTTCGGTCAACAGCTCTCCGAACCACCCCACTAGGCCCGGCTGACCATTTGTGGATTCATACACACTCTCGATAACCTCCGGTTCAACGACCTGAGCGCTTTCCATCTGATACTGATCAAACAAGTCCGTGACTTCATCCAAGGTAAAATTGGGAACATGGAGGCTTCTCTGAATGTTGAATGGCGATCCCCTCTCGCTGTCCAGACCCAAAACGGCACGGACGCCGATCAGGGCAAGGCTGTGAACACAATATTGGCTTCGGTTCAAATATATATCCCGAAACAGCGATACGAGCCGATCACTAACCACAGCGGGCAGGCTGTCGAATTCATCGATAAACAGGATCAGCGGTTTTTGAAATACCCCTTTTGTTCGATGAAAAAGATATGTCCATTCCTCAAATGTTTCTGGAGGCTTAATATCCATCGAAAAAGTATCTAAAAACAGCTTTGGGATTTTTTTAAGAAATTCGATAACCGGCTCATCTGTAATAAAGGACAGTCCCTGCATTGACATCATGCCGACAATAAACTGTTCCGGATACATCAACTGAATCCGCCCCCGAACCTCTTGCATCAGCCAGGTCTTGCCGGTCTGTCGAGGCGCCCAGATGGTAAAATAACGGCCGCCTTCGTTGTCACTGCCAATCAGCGAATTCAGACACTGGTCAACCAGATCCGTGCGGGGCACGGAAAAGTGGCTGTGAACATTTACAGGGCCATAGGAATGGAATCTGCGCATGGGAACTTCCTTTAGTTCTTTGAAAAATTATACTGCCAGCTTAAATTCTGGCATGTTGGGTTTTCGCATTTCTATGGTCGATTTTGCTGCCGCAAGAACAGCCTCAACCGGGTTTTGGTTTTGAAGTTCGGCAGTCCGAAAAAGGGTCATCAGGACGGCTTGGGTGACAGCTCCGGACTCGGACCGATTCTGTTGGCTGACCTTTCTGCATAGCACGGCTTTTCTCATTTGCTGTTCTGCGTGGTTGTTGTACGGGCTGACACCGGTGTGTTCCAGAAAAGTGAACAGCTCGTTTTTGTGCCGGTGAAGGCGTTTGATCAGTCTTTTTGCGTCCTTATCCTCATACTGCCCAGCGATCATCTCATCAAGACGGATGTGTGTCTGACTATTAACCGGTCACGCTGCTGGGTGCTGATTTTATTATAGGCGCCCCAGAAGTCACAGATCAGTATTCCTTTGAACAGCAAGCCGAGAACCTGCTTTACCACGGGAGAGCCCTGGCTTTTTGTAATCACGTAATAGCAGAGGCTTTAGGTGGCAAAACATCACAACCAGTGTGTAACGCCGTTCAGGCGCCAGCCGGTCTCATCAGCGTGCAATACAGCACTTTTGCAGCCCTCTGGCCGATGGCTTCATAGCCGTACCTCAGATGTCTGGCCAGAGCATTCCAGGCCTGAGTCAACCCTCCGGCGCTGATTTTGACACTGGATAGCACCGAGAGCGTTGAGACCAGATTATCAACACTTACGCCAACCAGGTAATGCAACCAGGCGGTAAACTTGACCAGTCTCAGTCCGATGCTGGCATTGGGCAACGCTTCGGTTACTTTGGATGTTACGATCTTCTTGCACTTTGAGCACCAGTAGCCGTTGACGATATGTTCGGTTACCCTGGGCTCAATTGGTAGAATGTCTTCGATCACACGCCGGTGAACCCGCACGGGCCTTTTTACTGATTAGAAACAACCCAGTAGTAATTCCCGTTGATGGAACGAGCCGAAATATATGACAAATCCACCCAAATATGAGTTTTTCCATCCGGGAATAGGACGGCAGGGATGTGGATCGTTAAAGTATTGGCCAGTGTTTATGCCGCGCATGAGATTGAAGGTTTACTTAATCAATCCATAGTTTACAGTTTTAAACAGAATATTGCCATTTTGATCGGGTAGGTATTCAAAATCAGCCCAAATTGGAACCCAGCCGGATTGTGTCAGAATATTCAGGACTGGTATATGCATTTTCATATCAGAAGAAAGTGTCGGCCCTGAACATGGTGTATTTCCCGTAGGTAAACAACTTCCGCCAGCACATTTAATTGTGAGATTATATTTTCCAATATATCTTGTGTCATGAGCACTTACAATTACAGTATATGTACCTGTCTGTGATAAATTTGTTTCAATTACGTAAGGATAATATGTGGAAGTGACACGGCTTCCATCAGGTGCAATTAATTCAATATCAGGCACAAAATTGTCGCCGCTAACCCAATCTGCTTCAATAATAACCCGATCTTTGGCTCTTCCTGTAAAACGATAAATATCAACGTCCGAGGGTACCCCTATGTCGCATAAAACACGTGTACCATAATTAAGGAACATATCCGTTGGTTCTGAACTGCATGAAATATTACACCCGAGATCTACTGGTGGTGGAGAAGACGGCAAACAAGTTCCACCGGTACATGAAACCATAAAATTATATTTTCCAATATATCTTGTGTCATGAGCACTTACAATTACAGTATATGTACCTGTCTGTGACAAATTTGTTTCAATTACGTAAGGATAATATGTGGAAGTGACACGGCTTCCATCAGGTGCAATCAATTCAATATCAGGCACAAAATTGTCGCCGCTAACCCAATCTGCTTCAATAATAACCCGATCTTTGGCTTTTCCTGAAAAACGGTATGTGTCAGTATCCGAACCGGAATTTATGTCACAAGTTATGGATTGACCGTAAGACACTGACATGTCAGTGGGCTCAGCATTACAAGTTCCTGCTTCTGATCTCTTAGAATGTGAAAAGAAAATTAATAATGTGACAAAAAAACAAATTGCTACATGAATCGTAATTCTTTTGGCTTTTTTCATCTGATGTTTATTCCTTGTATAATAAGTTGATTTAATGAAGTTCCTTGGTGTATCTGGTTGGTATATCAAAAGGTTATGACGGAAGGTTCGAATATTGAACAACCAATCCCCATTTTTCGTTGTGCCTGTTTTTGTCATGTTCGTTCTGACGATAAAATTTGTTCATCTGCTCTATCTATTATAGCCCGGCTCATTTGGGTTATAAATTATCTGATCAACTTGTAGATGACTCACTCCACCAAATTTATTTTGTCTTGAAAAACCCCGTCCTCTGGGCGGGGTCAGAGGTAATTGGCTTTGCCTGTAAGATGCCCATCTGCGCTAAACCCCTTCCTTGAGTTGTCCCCACAATTCAAGGAGAAAGGAGCAGCAGATGAGCAGATTTATGAAATTATCCCATGTATTATGGCACTGTCAATATCACATCGTGTGGGTTCCGAAGTTTCGGTACCGTGTTCTCAAAGGGATTGTAGCAGAGGAAGTATTCAACTGCATACAGGTATTCAGTGGCAGGTTGGGTTGCCACATTGTGGAAGTGAACGTTCAACCTGATCACATCCATTTGCTAGTGAAAATACCTCCAAAGGTTTCCATATCTGAGTTCATGGGAATAGTAAAAGGACGAACAGCGATACGGGTATTCAAAAAGTTTCCATACTTAAAAGAGCGCCCCTATTGGGGCAATCACTTCTGGGCCGATGGCTATTGTGTAGATACCGTTGGGCTCGACGAAGAGATGATACGTAAGTACGTTATTTATCAAGAGCGTAAAGAACGCGAAAAAAAGTAATTG
>Ga0268283_1000179_pt1 | contig 59569 bp, 58 predicted proteins | sample saktaG_13_FD_190140 | JGI IMG/M metagenome (GOLD analysis project Ga0268283, IMG submission 190140) | Saline water microbial communities from Sakinaw Lake, British Columbia, Canada - sak_2013_06_06_36m | ecosystem: Environmental > Aquatic > Non-marine Saline and Alkaline > Saline ...
GTACGGGAGCGAAGACTTTAATCCAGGCTCCACCGTCGATGCAGCGACTAGCACACGCGCACCGTCCGGACTAATTACCTGCGCATAAATATGTCGAGGAGTGCGATGAATACATAAGCGCGTGGCGCAGGACTCTCGAATCTTTGCGCGCGTACGCTGAGCGCGACGCTGACGAGTGATCTTCTTTTCCATAGCCAACCTCTACTTCTTCTTAGTCTCTTTCCGAGCGATGATTTCGTCCGAATACTTCACACCCTTGCCTTTATAAGGTTCCGGTGGGCGATAGGATCGAATGTTTGCAGCCACTTGCCCCACCAACTGACGATCCATCCCTTTTACCAAAATCTCAGTAGGAATAGGAGTCTCGATCGTAATACCTGCTGGGACATCAAAAACCACTGGATGCGAAAAACCAAGCGTCAAATTCAACTTCCGACCTTGTGCTTGTGCACGATATCCAACCCCCACCAAATCTAGTTTCTTTTGGAAACCAGAAGTCACTCCCTTGACCATATTGGCAAGAATAGCCCGTGCCGCGCCCGCGTGCCGATCCTCACTCTCTTTCAGAGGAGAAACGCGGAGTACATTCCCTTCCTGCAGCACTGAAACTTGGGGAGATAAACTAAAACCTAACTCCCCCTTCGGTCCTTTTACATGAATCTGTCCGGCCTCCAGCTTAACCTGCACATTAGCAGGAAATGGAACCGGTTTTTTTGCAATCCTAGACATGGGAGGAGAGATCCACTAGAAAATTTGGCATAGTACTTCGCCACCCTGGCCTGCAGCCCGAGCAGCACGATCGGTCATGATTCCCTTCGGAGTAGAGATAATTGCCACCCCAAGTCCTCCCATGACCTTTGGCAACTCCCCTTTATTTTTATAGATGCGCAGCCCGGGCCGACTCACCCGTTTGATTTTCTCGATCACCGCCGCACCCTGAAAATATTTGAGAGTGAGTACCAACGTAGACTTAGCACCTTCTTCTTGGACTAGCACTTCCTGTAAATAGCCTTCTTTCTTAAGAAGATTGGCAAGCGCCAACTTCAATTTAGAAGACGGCATGGTGACCTGAGGCTTCCGCAATCTTTGGCTATTGCGAATCCTAGTCAACATGTCCGAAATTGGATCCGTCATACTCATAAAAACTCACACGACCTCATATCGGGAACGAAAGAGGCACGCGCCCTCCCAGTATTTGAAGCTACCAACTGGCCTTGACAAGGCCGGGGATGTCGCCGCGCATGGCGGCCTCTCGAAGTTTGTTGCGTCCAAGACCGAATTTACGATAATACCCATGAGGTCGGCCGGTAATTCTGCAACGGTTGCGCTGCCGCACTGGACTAGAGTCCCGTGGTAACGCGTGCAACTGTTCAGCAGCTTGGGCACGTTCCTCGTCACTCAGGGTAAAATCAATAATCCTCTTTTTGAGGTCTATACGCCTAGAAGCATATTTTTTGACGAGCTTTGCTCGACGCTTCTCGCGGTTTGCCATGCAAATCTTCGCCATGGGCTAGCTCCGGAAAGGAAAACTGAACGCCTGCAAAAGCGCACGACCTTCTTCGTCCGTGCGTGCTGTCGTCGTGATGGTGATGTCTAGGCCGCGCAATTTTTCGATCTTGTCGTAATCAATTTCCGGAAAGATAATCTGCTCCTTGACACCCAGACTAAAATTACCGCGTCCATCAAATGATTTGGGAGAAATACCGCGAAAGTCCCGAATCCTCGGGATAGCAATACTCACCAAGCGATCCAAAAATTCATACATCCGAACATTTCGCAAAGTCACCTTGCACCCAATAGGCCAGCCCTCGCGAATTTTGAAAGCAGCGATGGACGTACGAGCCTTCGTAAGCACAGGCTTCTGACCTGAGATCTTAGTAAGATCTCCAACCGCACTTTCGAGAACTTTTTTGTCGGAAGCGGCCTCGCCGACACCCATGTTCAAAGTAATCTTAGTAAGACGTGGGACCTGCATTACGCTCTTATAGCCAAACCGATCCATCAACTGCGGAACTACCACTTGGCGATAATGTGTTCTCAATCGGGACATGATACCAACACCTTATTTCAGATCTACGATCTCACCATTGGATTTGAAGTAGCGTACCTTACGACCATCTTCCAAGAAACGAAATCCTACCCGATCTGGTCTCTTCGTAGCTGGATTATAAAGAGCTACGTTGGAAACATGGATAGAAACTTCTTTCTCTAAGATCGAAGGTTCAACGCCCTTGCCCGGATTTCCCTTGGTGTGACGTTTGACAATATTGACGCCATCTACCAGCACACGCTCAGGAAGGACTCGATCCACCGTACCCCGCTTTCCCTTGTCTCTTCCCGTGAGGACGACGACTTCGTCACCCTTTCTAATTTTCTGCATGTCAATCAATTCCGTTACAGTACTTCTGGGGCCAGTGAGATAATCTTCATAAAACGCTCACTGCGCAACTCGCGAGTAACCGGTCCAAAAATGCGGGTGCCAATGGGCTGAAGTTGGTTATTCAGCAGGACGGCTGCATTTCCGTCGAAACGAATCTGCGATCCATCGGGACGACGAATCCCCTTTCGAACGCGAACCACGACAGCATCGTAGACATCGCCCTTCTTGACCTTTCCTCGTGGGATGGCCTCTTTGATGCTTACTTTGATAATGTCTCCGATCCCAGCATACCGACGCTTGGAACCGCCCAAGACCTTGATGCACATCACTTTACGTGCACCGCTGTTGTCCGCAGCATCTAGCATAGACTGCATCTGAATCATGAGGGCCCTCAATCCACAAAGAAACAAAATTCAACAAAATCCTACTAAACTTTTTCCATCCTAACACGCAAACAGGAGAAAAGCAAATACTAAATGGCCCGTGCCCGCTCTAAGATCTGCGTCAAACGCCAACTTTTGGTTTTCGCGATGGGTCGGCACTGTTCAATAGCCACGAGATCCCCTTCTTGGCAGGTATTCTCGGCATCATGAGCATGATATTTAGTGGAACGTCGCATGTATTTCTGGTAAAGCGGATGTTTTACTTGGCGTTCTACCAAGACCGTGATGGTCTTGTTCATTTTGTTGCTAACCACCCGCCCGACAACTGTGCGCTTTACTTTTTCTACCGGATCGATCATGAATTTGCCTTGCCCTTCGCATTGAGCACTGTCTTAATTCTTGCAACGCTCCGTCGAACGATTTTGAATTGGTGCGTCTTCGTAGACTGTTGATTTGACTTCTTTTGCATTCGCAAATTGAAGTGCTCGCGAAGCAAAGCAGACAATTCCGCTTCCAACTCCCCGACGCTCTTTTGTCTCAATTCAGAAGTTTTCATTACAGTAACGTCCGCGTCACGAAGCTGGTCTGCACTGGGAGTTTGGCAGCGGCTAAACGAAATGCTTCGCGCGCAATCTCCTCTGGAACCCCTTCCATTTCATATAACATGCGACCTGGTTGGATCTGAGCCACCCAAAACTCCACACCACCTTTACCATTGCCCATACGCACTTCTAACGGCTTTTTGGTAATTGGTTTATCTGGGAAGATTCGAATCCAGAGCTTTCCGCCACGTTTAACGTAACGACTGATCGCACGACGTGCAGCTTCAATCTGACGAGCGGTGATCTGTCCCCAATCAAGAGACTTCAAACCATACGCACCAAAGCTGACCTGATTACCACTGGTAGCCACACCCCGGTTGCGCAATTTTTGTTGTTTACGATACTTAGTTCTTTTGGGTTGCAACATGTCTAGCGACCCCTCTCACCGCGATCTTCCCGTCCACGCCCGCGTGAACCCCTACCGCCTCGCTCACCGTGTTGATCCCCGCGATCTCCTCGTGGGCTGGAATGAGCTTCGGTACCACTAGCAGGAGATTTCTCGCGTGCAGTTTCTAAGGTCGGATCGTAGTTCCCCAAGATTTCTCCCTTGAAGATCCAGACCTTGACTCCAATCACGCCATAAGTAGTGCGAGCTTCCGCCAAACCATAATCAACATCTGCGCGAAAAGTGTGCAGTGGGACCCGACCTTCATGAGTCCACTCACTCCGAGCGATTTCCGAACCATTCAACCGGCCTGAAACACGCACTTTGATGCCCAATCCACCAATTCGCATGGCATTGGTCACAGCGCGCTTCATGGCACGACGAAACATGATGCGTTTTTCGAGTTGTTGCGCAATACTTTCTGCGACCAACTGAGCGTCCAGTTCTGCCTTACGAATTTCTTCGATTGAAACACGCACGGGCATGTTCATGCGTTTGCTAAGATCTTTTCTTAGCAACTCGATGTCTTCGCCTTTCTTTCCGATCACGATCCCGGGGCGTGCCGTGTGGATGGTGACATGCGCATTGCGCGCTGGGCGTTCAATGTGAATCCGACTAACAGAAGCACCAGCGAGTTTTTTCCTAAGATAATCCCGAACCTCGAGGTCCATATTGAGATAATCTGGAAAATCTCTGCTATTGGCGTACCACTTGGCATTCCAGTCACGGACGATACCGAGGCGGATTCCAATTGGACTGACTTTATGACCCATGCTGACCCCAGTTACCTGTCTGCTACTTGAACCGTGACGTGACTTGTGCGCTTTAGAATGCGAGAACCCCGACCTTTGGCACGCGGATGCATTCTCTTCGCAACTGGGCCCCCATCGACCCAGATGGCAGAGATGTGTAAATCATCCACATCCGCACCCTCATTGTGCTCTGCATTGGCAATGGCCGACTCTAACACCTTTTTTACGATGCCTGCGGCCTTTTTATTGGTAAAGGCAAGGACGTTTAGTGCCTGACCCACGGGTAAACCGCGAACCATGTCCACGACCAGTCGGGCCTTCTGCGCAGAGATGTGCGCATAACGCAACGTAGCTTTTGTTTCGGCCATATCAAAAATCCCGTTACTTCTTCTTAGTTTTCTTATCCGCTGCGTGTCCCTTAAAGAGACGAGTAGCAGCAAACTCACCCAATTTATGACCAATCATGTTTTCAGTCACCATGACTGGAACATGAGCTCGGCCATTATGGATGGCGATGGTGAACCCGATCATGTCAGGTACTACCATGGAACGCCTCGACCAGGTCTTGATCGGACGCTTACTTCCAGTGGCAGAAGCTGCGTCGACTTTCTTGGCCAAGTGTAAATCGACAAATGGCCCTTTCTTAATGGAACGTGGCACCCGACTTCTCCCCAACCCCTACTTCTGATGACGCCGTCGGACAATCATGCCCGCAGTACGTTTATTGCGTCTGGTTTTGTAACCCTTGGTGGGCTGTCCCCAAGGACTGACTGGATGACGACCACCTGAGGTACGTCCTTCACCACCACCATGCGGGTGATCCACTGGATTCATGGCCACCCCACGAACTGTGGGTCGTACACCACGCCAGCGTTTTGCACCTGCCTTACCGAAGGACTGCAACGAATGCTCTTCATTGCCTACCTCACCGATGGTGGCGCGACAATCTGCGTGGATCTTACGAATTTCCCCAGAACGCATCCGAATACTTACGTAATCCCCTTCACGAGCGATAATCTGAACGGAAGCACCCGCGCTTCTGGCAATCTGAGCCCCTTTTCCAGGCTTCATTTCTACGCAATGTACCTGAGAACCCACGGGTATATTGCGCAATGGTAAGCAATTGCCAGACTTGATCGGTGCTTCATTTCCAGACATCAACTCATCATCGACCTTCAAACCCTTGGGCGCAATGATGTAGCATCGCTCTCCATCTTGATACACTACAAGAGCGATATGAGCACTTCGGTTTGGATCGTATTCCAATCTTTCTACACGACCTACAATGCCATCCTTGTTTCTCTTGAAATCAACCAATCGATAATGCTGACGATGGCCACCGCCCTGGTGGCGAGTGGTGATCCTGCCCTGATTATTACGACCACCCTTTTTGGTTTTCTTTTCTACTAAAGCCTTGAACGGTTTTCCTTTGTGTAGTCCCGGAGTTTTCACTCGAACCACAAACCGACGCCCTGGTGAGGTAGGCTTTGCCTTTTCAATGGCCATGAGGAATCCCCGACTACAAAACTATTGTTGACCAGTTATATCAATGGAGTGACCAGGTTTTAGGCTTACATACGCCTTTTTCCAATCGCTCCGCTTTCCGAGCCTTTTCGCAAAACGCTTGACCTTTCCTTTTACGTTGGCCACCTGCACTTCATCCACCTCGACACTAAAAAGCTGTTCGACAGCTTCTTTGATCTCCGGTTTTGTTGCATTCGGCAGAACTTGAAAGGTCACCTGATTAAATTCAGCGTTGATCCTGTGTGTCTTTTCTGAAACACGAAGCGATAGCAAAACTTTTGTCAAACGTTCTTGATTCATAAAACCCACGCGGCGAAACCCACTCTTGGGAAAAACGCTCGCATCCTCCAGTAAATGAATTTCCAACAAATGCCGCAACCAATCGCGTCACTAAGCAGTGGGCAAAAACCTTTTCTCGATTTGGCGCAAAGCACCCACAGTCACGAGTATTTTTTCAAAATCTACGAGACTGACCGGATCCACTGCCATCGCAGGAGCCACACCCACACGAGACAAATTACGAGAAGCAAGTGTTAATTCTTCTGTGATGGTATCGACGAGGACAAGCACATGATCGAGACCTACATTGATCAAGGGCGCAACACCTTTGAGAGTAGAGAGAAAATCCCGAGTTCTAGAGGAAGCCAAGCGAATCTCATCCACCACTAACAATCGATTTTGTCTAACTAACTCAGAAAGGATGGAGCGCATGGCGCCGCGATACATCTTGCGGTTCACCTTTTGCGTATAGTCCCGAGGACGCGCAGCAAAAGTCCTTCCACCTGCTCGCCACAATGGGCTACGACTGGTACCTGCTCTTGCTCGCCCAGTTCCCTTTTGACGCCACGGTTTTCGACCACCCCCACGCACTTCGGCACGACTCTTCTGGGCTTTTGTGCCAGATCGACCAGCAGCGAGATAGGCCGTGACAACCTGATGAATCAGGGGTTCATTAAACTGTTGACCAAACACTGCGTCTGCTACTTCTATGAAGGCAGTGTTTGGATTTTTCGTATCGTACAATGACAATTCCATTGGATCTTGCCTTTATCCGCGCACCTTGACAGCTGGGCGAACGATTAAATTCCCCCCTTCAGAACCCGGAACCGCACCCCGAATCAAGAGCAGATTACGTTCCAAATCCACACGCACTACTACAAGATTTTGTACGGTGCGTTGATCATCCCCCAAATGCCCCGACATCTTTTTCCCTTTGAACACTCGACCTGGCGTTTGGCGCATCCCAATCGATCCTGGGGCACGGTGTGATAAAGAGTTACCGTGGGTAGCATCTCCCATGGTGAAATGGTGACGCTTGATGGTGCCTGCAAACCCTTTTCCAAGAGTAACGCCAGTAACATCTACTTTCTGGCCTACCTTAAAAAGATCTACCTTAATATCTGCACCCGGAGAAACGCCAGTCCCTTCGCCTTCTACCAAACGAAACTCCCAAAGGCCACGCCCTGCCTCTACACCTGCTTTCGCAAAATGCCCTGCCATAGGTTTGGTAACCCGTGACGGACGACGCGTACCCGCAGTGACCTGAATTGCGCGATAACCATCCACCTCAAGTGTTTTTACTTGAGTCACGCGATTGGGTGTTGCTTCAACCACAGTTACTGGAATGGAAGTCCCATCCTCTGTAAAAACACGGGTCATGCCTGCCTTGCGACCGACGATGCCAATAGTCATGTCCAATCTCCGCAATCAGGTCAGCCGAATCTGAACGTCTACACCTGCTGCCAGGTTCAATTTCATCAAGGCGTCTACAGTCTTATCCGTTGGATCTAAGATGTCCATTAGACGCTTGTGTGTACGAATTTCGTATTGATCCCGCGCATCCTTGTCCACATGTGGAGACACCAGAATGGTGTAACGCTCCATCTTAGTAGGCAAAGGAATAGGACCACGCACCTGAGCACCAGTGCGCTTAGCAGTTTCCACAATTTCACGAGCCGAGCGATCAATCAACCGATGATCAAACGCTTTAAGCCGAATCCGAATTCTTTGGTTATTCATGACCCTGCTCAATCGATGATCTTAGCGACGACGCCGGCGCCGACGGTACGACCACCCTCACGAATGGCGAAACGCAGCCCTTCTTCCATGGCGATCGGAGAAATTAAGGAAATAGTCATTTGAACGCTATCTCCAGGCATGACCATTTCCACGCCTTCTGGAAGGTCGACGGCACCAGTCACATCCGTGGTTCGAAAATAGAACTGTGGACGGTAACCTTTTAGAAAAGAAGTATGTCGACCGCCTTCTTCTTTGGAGAGCACATACACTTCTGCTAAAAATCGAGTGTGAGGTGTGATGGCCCCTGGCTTTGCCAGTACTTGACCACGTTCCACCTCATCTCGTTTTGTTCCGCGCAACAAGACGCCGATATTATCTCCGGCCTCCCCTTGGTCTAGGAGTTTCCGGAACATTTCCACGCCGGTGCAAATAGTCTTCACAGTAGGCCGAATGCCGACGATCTCGACTTCTTCTCCTACCTTAACCACACCACGCTCGACACGACCCGTGACCACGGTACCACGACCTGAAATCGTGAAAACATCTTCAATGGGCATCAAGTAAGGCTTGTCGATAGCACGAACTGGCTGAGGAAAATAGGCATCCATGGCTTCGACCAATTTGATGATCGAACCAATACCCATTTCGGAAGTATCCCCTTCAAGGGCCTTCAGCGCAGAACCCACGATGATCGGTGTCTTGTCACCCGGAAACTGATATTTATCTAATAATTCACGAACTTCCATTTCGACGAGTTCTAGCAATTCGGCATCGTCAACCATGTCCGCTTTATTCATATACACGACGATGTGAGGCACACCCACCTGACGAGCCAACAAAATGTGCTCTCGGGTTTGTGGCATTGGACCGTCGGCTGCGGAGACCACCAAGATAGCACCGTCCATTTGGGCGGCACCAGTAATCATGTTTTTAACGTAATCAGCGTGGCCTGGGCAATCTACATGAGCATAATGACGTTTTGCAGATTGATACTCGACGTGCGCGGTCGCAATCGTGATACCGCGTGCGCGCTCTTCTGGAGCAGCATCGATTTGGTCATAGGCCTTGTATTCGCCACCATAACGATCTGCTAACACCTTGGTAAGGGCTGCTGTCAACGTGGTTTTGCCGTGGTCGACGTGGCCGATGGTGCCAACATTCAGGTGGGGCTTGTTTCGCTGAAATTTTTCCTTGGACACGCTCTTCTACCTCTCTAAACCGTAATTGGCAAGTATTCCACGATCAACGGGATGCCTTCTTTTTGACGACCGACTCGGCGATATTGTTGGGTGCTTCCAAATACTTGGAAAATTCCATGGTGTAAGTGGCACGCCCTTGGGTAGCAGATCGCAAATCCGTGGCATAGCCGAACATTTCGGCCAACGGAGTCTCTGCTCGAATGATTTTTCCAGCGGGAGCGTCTTCCATGCCTTGAACTAGACCGCGACGACGATTCAAATCGCCCATGACGTCCCCCATGTAATCTTCTGGGGTCACTACTTCCACTTTCATGATTGGTTCAAGCAAGACTGGGCGAGCGCGCCGCGCACCCTCCTTGAAACCCATAGAACCAGCAATCTTGAAGGCCATTTCACTGGAATCTACGTCATGATAGGAACCGTCAAACAGGGTTACTTGAACGTCTACGACAGGGAAACCCGCAATCACACCATTTTGAAGTTGTTCTTGAATACCTTTATCCACTGCAGGGATATATTCTCTAGGAATAATACCACCCACGATGGCGTTAACAAATTCGTAGCCCGTTCCCGCTTCTTTTGGTTCGAGGCGAAGCCAAACGTGACCATATTGACCACGACCACCTGATTGTCGAACGAACTTACCTTCTTGTTCGACGGTAGCTCGAATGGTCTCACGATAGGCGACCTGCGGTGCACCCACGGTGCATTCTACCCCGAACTCACGTTTCATTCGGTCTACGATAATTTCCAGATGTAGTTCACCCATGCCAGAAATGATCGTCTGACCTGATTCTTCATCTGTCCGAACACGGAAAGAGGGGTCTTCCGAAGCCAATTTAGAAAGCGCAATGCCCATCTTTTCTTGATCGGCTTTTGTCTTAGGCTCAACAGCTACTGAAATAACAGGCTCTGGGAACTCCATTCGTTCCAACGTGATCGGATGATCTAAAGAACACAATGTTTCCCCGGTGGTCACGTCCTTGAGACCTACTGCTGCAGCGATATCGCCCGCTCGGACTTCCTTGATTTCCTCACGAACATTAGCGTGCATCTGTAGGAGACGCCCAATTCGTTCGCGCTTATCCTTTAGAGGATTGAAAACGGCAGAACCCGAATTCAAAACCCCAGAATAGCACCGGAAAAAGGTCAGCGTCCCTACGTACGGATCAGTCATGACCTTGAAAGCCAACGCAGAAAACGGCTCGTCGTCAGAAGCCTTTCTCGAAATCTCAGTACGAGCTGCATCATCCGCAGTACCACGAATGGCAGGTTTGTCTAATGGGGAAGGAAGATACTCTATGACCGCATCTAACAGTGCCTGAACACCTTTGTTTTTGAATGCAGAACCGCACAACACAGGAACAATCTCACCGCGAAGCGTCCTAGCACGCAAGCCAGCTTTAATCTCTTCTTCTGTTAGAGCCAGACCTTCTAAATACTTCTCTGTGGCTTCTTCGGAGCCATCCGCAGCTGCCTCGATGAGCTTTTCATGCCACTCTTCGCACTCGTCCTGCATTAACTCCGGAATCTCTTCCTCAGTGTAGAGGGTACCTTGGCTGGCATCATCCCAGTAGATAGCCTTCATAGATACTAAGTCGACTATCCCTTTGAAGGTCTCTTCTGCTCCAATGGGGAGTTGCAATGGTACTGGAACCGCGCCAAGACGAGACTTAATCTGAGAGACTACCCGAAGATAGTTTGCACCGGCCCGATCCATTTTGTTGACAAAAGCCAACCTAGGCACGCCATATTTATTAGCCTGGCGCCACACAGTCTCAGACTGTGGCTCTACGCCTCCGACTGCGCAAAACAACGCGCAAGCACCATCTAAGACACGTAAAGAACGCTCTACTTCAATCGTAAAATCAACATGCCCTGGAGTATCAAGAATGTTGACACGGTGTTCTGGGAACTGTTTCCGCATCCCACTCCAAAAACAAGTGGTGGCAGCCGAGGTAATGGTGATACCGCGTTCTTGTTCCTGCACCATCCAATCCATGGTGGCTGCGCCATCATGAACTTCACCCATTTTGTGGGATACCCCGGTGTAAAACAAAACACGCTCAGTGGCGGTGGTTTTACCGGCGTCAATATGGGCCATGATACCGATATTTCGGTACCGCTCAATGGGCGTCTTACGTGGCACGGAAAAGAACCTCGTGTTTGGAAATCAGAAATTACCAGCGATAATGAGCAAAAGCCTTATTGGCTTCGGCCATGCGGTGGGTATCTTCTCGTTTCTTGACTGCAGAACCTCTACCCTCCCGAGCTTCTAGGATTTCGGCGGCGAGCCTCATCCCCATAGACTTTTCGCCCCGTTTCCTGGCGGCATCAATGAGCCAGCGCATGGCGAGAGCAGTCCGACGCACCAAACGAACTTCTACGGGTACCTGATAAGTAGCACCACCCACCCGACGAGACTTCACTTCTACTGTTGGGCGAACATTGTCCAACGCTCGATTGAAGATTTCTAATGGGTCCGCATTCTGTTTGGCTTGCACCTGTGTAAGCGCACTGTATACGACCTGTTCTGCCAAAGACTTCTTGCCGCGTTTCATGACCACATTAACGAATTTCGCCAGTGTCTCATTCCCGTACTTGGGATCTGGGAGGATTGTGCGCTTTCCAGCGACTCTTCTTCTTGGCATACCCTAAATACCTTCTTTTAACACCTGCAACCTACGATTTGGGACGCTTTGCGCCGTACTTGGAACGACCTTGGCGGCGAGCACTCACACCAGAAGTGTCCAAACAACCACGTACTACGTGGTAACGAACGCCAGGGAGATCTTTAACACGACCACCACGAATCAAGACCACAGAGTGTTCTTGTAGGTTATGTCCTTCTCCACCGATGTAAGTAGTTACTTCCATCCCGTTGGTCAGGCGAACACGAGCCACCTTCCGCAAAGCCGAGTTTGGCTTCTTAGGGGTAGTGGTGTAAACGCGGGTGCACACCCCACGCTTTTGTGGACAGCTATCCAGAGCTGGAACACTGCTTTTATACTGCTGCCGTACTCGGGGCTTGCGCACCAACTGGTTGGTCGTCGCCATGAATCGCCAATCTCCAATGTACTAAATGGCGTACCTGCTCTAATCAGGCCGTCAAGGATCAAAAAGTGTAACAACACTTTAGAGCGCAGTCAATAGCCGCTGCGTCCTGATGCAACTAAAACTAGCTTTTCAAAAAAATTTATCTATGGGTTTACTGTCATATAAGAATCCAACACTTGCCGAGCAATCGGTGCTGCCATGGCACCTCCACTGCCAGCATGCTCTGCAATTACCGCAATGGCAATGCGCGGTGCTTCGACAGGTGCAAAAGCAATAAAAAGCGCATGATCCCGCAACTCAAGAGGAATATTTTCCTTAATATATTTTTCCTCCTGACCCAATCCAAATACTTGTGAAGTACCCGTCTTCCCTGCAACATGATAATGGAGCCCAGGGGCAATTCGCTTTGCGGTTCCGGATTCAGAATGCACGACGTCCATCATGGCGGAAATGACCCGATCCCAATACTTCGGGTTTTCCAGTGAAATTAGCTCCTGGAGCTGCGGTTGGTGCACCTGTAAGACTTTGGTTGCGGGCTGAGCTGTTGCGTATAGTACACGAGGTTGGACAGGTTGACCATGGTTGGCAAGGGTAGCAGCCGCATAAGCCAGTTGCAAAGGTGTCGCACTCATAAAACCTTGTCCAATACCCGTGATGATGGTCTCTCCTGGATACCAAGCCTGGTTGCGTGCAGAACGTTTCCATTCGCGCGTTGGCATTAACCCGCCGAGTTCTCCGCTAATGTCTACTCCAGTTTTGTGTCCAAAACCGAATCGACCCAAATACTCTGAAAGAACATCAATTCCGAGACTAGCTGCCAAGTCGTAGTAGAAGACATCACAAGATTCGACGATGGATCGGTGCATGTCCACGCTGCCATGTCCACCATGTTTCCAACATCGGTATTTGTGTTCCTCGCCATTTAGGCGATACCAACCCGGACAGTAAACACCTCTTTCTCCGGTCACATAGCCGTATTCCACGCCTGCCAAAGCCACAAAAGGTTTGATGGTCGATCCTGGAGGATATTGTCCCCGTAGAGCACGATTAATCAAAGGACGGTTAGGATCGGTTTGTAATTTCTGGTAGCTTTTGGAGTCGATACCGTTTACGAAAGGGTTAGGGTCATATCCAGGTCTACTAACTAAGGCTAGAATGGCACCACTTCGAGGATCAATGGCCACCACGGCACCGTTGAATTCCCCTAAAGCCGTTTCTGCAGCAGTTTGCAAACGCACATCAATCGTTAGATACAGGTCATTGCCTGCAATAGGAGGCGTCCGTTCTAATACCCGCAGAGATCGGCCTTGTGCGTTGGTTTCTACTTCCTCGTATCCGACTTTTCCGTGTAAAACCTCTTCGTAGTAGTGCTCGACACCTACTTTCCCAACATGAGAAGATCCCGCGTAACTCACACTATCCAAGTGTTGTAGTTCCCACTCGTTGATACGTCCTACGTACCCCACAGCATGGGTGGCTAGTTGGCCTAATGGGTAATAACGAGACAATCGGGCTTGGATCTCCACTCCTGGGAAACGTGGCCGATTGACTGCAAAGCGCGCTACCTCTTCTTCGGACAAATGAAACCGTAGAGGTACGGCTTCATGACTGCGGTGTTGACGGGTAAGGCGTAAAAAGCGTTGTCGATCTGCAGGAGTAATTTCTACTAGGAGAGACAATGCATTTAGGGTTGTTTTCAAATCGCCTGTTTGCTCTGGAATCACCTCTAAACTAAAGGAAACTTGATTTTCGGCAAGTGGTACACCATTTCGGTCGTAAATCAAACCTCGAGTAGGTGGTACTGGAGCAATTTTGACCCGATTTTCTCGAGAGAGCATTTGAAAATGTTCATGATTAATGACTTGTAGATAAAAAAGCCTAGCAGCTACGGCGAGCAGGAGGCAGAACACACCCACGAGCGCAAACAAAGACCGTGCACGAATGATGCGGGCCTCGCGGATGGGGTCTTTGAGGACTCGCGAGAAGAGCATACGGATTTTTTAAGTGGATTTCCTAATTAAGCAGGAAACGAGAATCCAAAGTGTTGATAAGCGACACGAGTAGCCATTCGGCCTCTGGGTGTGCGCATCAGAAAACCTTGTTGTATCAAATAAGGTTCTAAAACCTCTTCGAGGGTACCTCGATCTTCTCCCAACGCTGCCGAGAGAGTGTCTAACCCCACAGGCCCACCACTGAACTTTTCGATAACTGTCAAGAGCAAAGCACGATCCATTTTGTCGAAGCCAGCATCATCCACGTCTAACAAATTAAGGGCGCGATCTGCGACATCTTCTCGGATAATGCCAGCAGCTTTTACCTCGGCATAATCACGAACCCGACGAAGTAAACGATTGGCAATTCTGGGGGTACCTCGTGCCCGACGAGCAATCTGGAGTGCTCCAGCAGCATCAATGGGTACTTCAAAAATGTTGGCCGAACGGGCAACAATCTTTGTTAGATCCTCAACACTGTAGAACTCTAACCGCTGGACAATGCCGAATCGATCCCGTAATGGAGAAGTCAACAGTCCTGCTCGTGTAGTTGCGCCCACGAGAGTAAAAGGGGCTAAATCCAATTTGATACTTCTTGCCGCAGGCCCTTCGCCAAGAATCAGATCAATCTGAAAATCCTCCATGGCAGGATAGAGGATTTCTTCGACCACCGGACTTAATCGGTGAATCTCATCTATAAACAAAACATCTTTTGGCTCTAGGTTAGTGAGAATAGCCGCCAAATCGCCTGGACGCTCCAAAACAGGCCCAGAGGTATGCCTCAGATTGACTCCTAATTCCCTAGAGAGAATATGGGCAAGGGTGGTTTTACCTAGTCCAGGAGGCCCCAAGATCAAAACATGGTCGAGCGACTCGCGACGTGCCCGCGCAGCTTGAATGAACACCTCCATTTGCGCACGCACTGCAGGTTGACCAATGTACTCCGAAAGGAATTGAGGCCGAATAGCGTGGTCTGCAACTTCTTCTGTAGGAAGGACATCTGGCATTACCCATCGTTCGGTTTGAATCATCCAGGTAAGCGTCCCCCTGCACGCAAAGTCGATTTCAATGCCTGTCGAATGAGGTCTTCTGTCGATAGAGACTTTTCTTCCACTGATTGTACTAAACGGCTTGCTTCTTGCGGAGGATAACCCAAGGAAATCAGTCCACGAATAGCATCTTCAATAGGTTGGATGACCAAGGTTTGCGGAGCGGTTTCCCAAGTGCGGACACGTTCTCGCATTTCTATGAGCAAACGTTCTGCCGTTTTCTTCCCAAGCCCTGGTAATTTAGTCAGTGATTGGAGATCACTCGCGCCAATACAACGTGCAAAGATAGAAGCTTCCATGCCAGAAAGGATATTCAAAGCAAGTCGAGGGCCTACTCCGTTAACCTTAAGAAGTTCGCGAAACAAGTCCCGATCTTGCAATGTAGAAAAAGCATACAGTAGGTTTGCATCTTCTCGAATAATTAAATGGGTATGCAGAGTGAGTTCTGTGCCTATTTCCGGAAGACCTGAAAAAAGGCGAACTGGCACTTCTAATTCATAGCCAACGCCTTGCACGTCCAATAGTAAAATGGGAGATTGTTTATAGACCAGAGTACCGCGTAAACGCCCGATCATGTCCGCAATCGACCGTTGGCATGGTGGCAATGGCAAATGGCCACGGCAAGGGCATCGGCTGCGTCTTGGCTCGGAACCGTTGGCAACTGGAGGAGGACTCGCACCATGTGTTGTACCTGTTCTTTAGTAGCACTACCGTATCCAACCACGGCTTGCTTAATTTGACTAGGCATGTATTCAGTCACGGACATCCCTTCCGTAAAGGCAGCACATAGAGCTACTCCTCGTGCCTGGCCGAGTTTTAAGGCCGAATCTACATTTTTATGTAAGAAGACTTGTTCAATGGCCAATTCCATGGGACGCTGTTCTTGGACGATTTGGCGCACCCCCTCAAAAATAGTTTTAAGGCGGGCGCAAAAATCTTTCTCAGTAGATTGAACGGTACCACTGGTCACGTAGGTATACTTTCCTTGATTCACGTCGACTATACCGAATCCAGTGATACGCGAGCCTGGATCAATGCCTAGAATCCGAAGCGATCTTAGACAAAACTGGCTCGGGGATGTCTGCATTGGAATACACTTGTTGGACATCATCAAGATCTTCTAATAAATCCTGGAGCCGAATCATGCGTTTTGCGTCTTCTGGATCGGAAAGGACAATAAGGGTAGAGGGTCGCATGACCACCTCAGCACTTTTCGGAGCTAGACCCGCAGAAGACATAGCCTTCTGAATAGCAGATAAATCTTCCGGAGGAGTAAATACTTCCACGGACTGGTCTGGATGTGTGACTAAATCTTCCGCCCCCGCTTCAATGGCCAATGCCATGAGACGATCCTCGTCCACGCCAGGGGCAAAGTAAAGCACTCCAGTCTTGGTAAATAGATAACCAACCGCACCAGTAGTTCCTAAGTTACCACCACACTTGGAAAAGGCGTACCTAACGTCTGCAACAGTGCGTACCCGATTGTCTGTTAAACAATCCACCATGACTGCGACGCCATTTGGGCCATAGCCCTCGTATCGAATTTCGTCATAGTTTTCGGCGTTTCCGTCGGCTCCAGCACCGCGTTTAATAGCACGTTCTATGGTGTCCCTGGAGAGGTTTTGTGTCAGTGCTTTATCAATCGCTAGGCGCAATCGCGCATTGCCAGAAGGATCGGCTCCGCCGTGGCGCGTAGAAACAGTAATTTCGCGAATGAGTTTAGTAAAGAGTTTTCCGCGTTTGGCATCCTGTACACCTTTTCGGTGTTGGATATTGGCCCATTTGCTATGTCCGGCCATGGTTATTACTCCCGAGGAATGCAGTAAGTCTTTCGCCAAAGCCCACTTGCACGTGGGGCATGATCCATCCCAATACGAAGATAAGCCCCTAAAGATGCCAAATCCATTGCTAGAAATAAAACAAGGGTACTCCAGAGCATTCTACGGGCAATTTTTCTAGGCACAGATGGCCAACCCCACTTTAAGACCAAACGATACAACCCAATGCAAGCATGCGGCAAAACGGTCAAAATCAGCAGGAGGTCAAGGGGCCAAAGTCTCCCAATCCAAACCCGATCGGCAGATTCAAAAGGGCCGATTCGACCCGGATGGGTAATCATTGGATAAAGATGAATAGGCACTAGGAAAAACATCAAGAATCCGGTGATGCCTTGCACCATCCAGAGCCGAGTATCCGTATGAGGAAAAATCTTGGCATGCTGCCACAAGGCGCGCCATGCTTGGGGAGGCAATTTGCGAATAGCTACTGCAGAATGTGCCAAGAGAAGCAAGAGTATCAGTATGCCGAGTATGGACACCAAAACTGGGTAAGGACGCCCGAACAAGAATTTACCTTCAAAAAGTCTGGACACTCTCCACATCATCCTGGGGCCCAACAGGATAGAGGCTGCAAAAAACGTGTGTAAACAGATAAACACAGCTAAAAGGAGGCCGGTGCCACTCTGGATCCATTCTAGGCGCACAGGCCAGAGATCTATTCGATTGGTGAACTGCTTGTCAGCACTTTGTGTCATCAAATTTGGAGTAAAATATTCTATTTTGATAGGATTGGATTCTATCATTCTTTTTTAAGGATACAACAGACTCAAAGGTATTACCTCTTAGGAGGTTTCGCTCCTGGTGGAGGTTCGTCTCCGTTGATCCATTCTCTCAATAGATCCGAGATCATCTTTGGTTCTTCCTGCATTAAATATCGGATATGCTCTAAATAGCTCTCATAATCTGGTACTTCAGGAGGTTCGATTCGGTTTCGCTTCTTCTTTTTGCGAGCTAAAGGAGCGTCGTCATCTTCATCTTCTAAATCCTCAATACTCTCCCCATCTTCTTCCTCTTCTTCCTCTCCTTCTTCTGGTCGAAGCTCGCGAATGTCATCTTCTCCCTCTTGGCCTTCTTCCCCTTCCGTTCCCCCTTCTCCTTGACCAGACTCACCGAGTTCGCCACTAGATCCCCCATCCTCCGTTCCTTCTACTCCTCCTTCGCTGGTTTCACCGTCTTCAATGTGTTCCCCATCTCTTTCTAATTCTCCTTCAATCCCCTCTTCAAACCCTTCTTCTCCTTCTGTAGACCCTGTCTCGTCTTCTACCTCTGGTTGCTTTTCCTCAGCAGACAATCTTCGGAAAACAGGGCGCAACACGCCGAAAATCAAAATCAAAATGAGCAAAGCAGCAAGACCTTTCCGTAGAAGATCAACAGCCCACGGTTGTTTCCACCACGGTAGCTCAATTTTCACTTCGTTTCCAAAGCCGGGTGCAAAAGAGAGATTTACGACACTAATGGCATCCCCTCTTTGTGGATCATAACCAACTGCTTCGCGAACCAAGGCACGGATTCGTTCCATTTCTTCTGGAGAACGCGAGATCCTTTGCGGTGGGTTGGTAAACCGAAGTGCATCATCTACGATCACAGCGGCACTAACACGCCTAGTTTGCCCAATTTGGCTGCGGCTGTGGCTGATCGTTCGGTCTACCTCATAGTTGCGGGTAGCATGACGCTTTCGAGTGCTTTGGTCTGAGTCACTGCCGGCTTTTGCAGTGTTTCCTTGGCCTGCCGCTGGAGGAGCACCCCCACTGTTGAGTTTTTCAGGTACGGTGCCAGCAGCGGGCGGTTGATTAGAGAGCGCGCCAGGAATACCCATTTCGTTTGGGTTTCTAGTCTGCTCATCTATAGTTTGTTCGCTACGTAATGCCGGTTGATCTGGGTTGTAGATTTCACGGGTTTGTTCGGTATCGTTGAAATCCATTTCGACGTTTACCTGAGCACGTACCCCTTCTGGTCCGGTAAGCGGAGTCAAAATATGTTCAATGCGTTTTACGTAAGAATCTTCTACTCGGCGCACATGCTCAAATTGCGCACTCGTTAAATCCATTGAACGAGTTACGTTGTCTTGACGAGTCAATAATTCGCCATTCTGATCGACTACGCTGACTCGATTAGGTTCTAACTGTGGAATGCTCGAAGCCACGAGGTGTACGATAGCTTCGACCTGCCCTCGCTCCAGGTACCGACTCGGTCTAAGCTGAATTACCACGGAAGCACTTGGTTTTTCACGATCTCGAACGAAAACAGAAGGACGGGGAATGGCCAAATGCACCCGAGCACTCTGCACTCCATCCAGTGTAGAAATTGAATGTGCCAACTCTCCTTCAAGCGCACGTTGGTAACGTGCTCCTTCCATGAATTGGCTCGTTCCGAAAGGTTGTTGGTTATCAAGGATCTCGAAACCACCTACGGGAGGTGTTTTTGGCAAGCCTAATCCTGCCAATTTGATCCGAGTAGTGTGGACTTCTGATGCAGGCACCATCAAAGATCCGTTGTTTGGATCAATGCGGTATGTCATTTGATGTTTTTGGAGTGCGTCTACAATCTGAGCAATGTCGGCTTCTGGTAAACCACCGAAAAGTGTTTGATAAGCTGGAGGTTCTGCTCGTGCCCAAAGGATGGCTGCAACCCCAAGGGCTATTGCTGCAGCCACTGCTACCATCAACGAGACTTGATGTGTTTGTGGAAGCTCTGCGAATTTCAGCAGGAAACGAGCAATGGGCGGAGGAAGCCGACTAGCCAACTCACCTAAGCGAGTTTGTGGGACAAGCTCCGTACTTTCTTCTTCAAGGAGATCGTCTGAAATTTCTTCGAGAGAACCCCCTACCTCCTCATCAACGGACGCGAGATCCGTACCTACTGTTTCTGTAGACAAAGAAGTACTAGAACCAAATCCCTCACTAGAAATCCCGTTGGTACCAGTAGGGATAAGAGACGGATTCTCGGTAATAGGTGGTTCGGCAGTAGCCATAACCTAAGACCGTATTACACTTGCATCCCCATCACTTCTTGGTAAGCTCCCACGAGCTTATTACGTACTTGTGTCATGGCTTGAAAAGTAATATTGGCTTTTTGTACGGCAATCATGACGTCTGGGAGATCAACCCCCGGTGTACCCCGTTCGAATTCACTAGCAAGATGGTTCGAGTTCTGTTGTACTTCGTTGACAGAGTTAACTGCTTGACGTAACAGTTGGGAAAAATTGGCAGCACCGGGAGCAGCCTCAGAAGGTTCTTCTTTCCCCGAAGAAAGGGTGCCTCTAGCAATAGAAGCTACAGAGTGCATATGGTCTAAAACGGATTGGATCTGATTCATGTTGTTTATGGCGAAATCGCCATCCTCTTGGTTGCTATCGTTCTTCTGCAGGCAATTCTCGACTCAACCCATATTTTCGGCACTTTTCTACCAGTGTAGTGCGACGCATTCTTAGGAATTCCGCTGCCCGCGCCACCACCCAAGCATTACGCTCCAAAGCCTGTCGGATAATCTGGGACTCTAGGTTACTTAATAAAACCTTAAGGTCCAATCCTTCTTCAGGAAGAGAAGGAAGGAGATGCCTCAATGGATCTTGGGTTACAGCCTGTGTCAAGAATACCCTCTCTATTTCAGTAGCACTCGAAACTGGAGCCAATACCACTGAACCACGAAACTTAGGAGGCAAGTCCTGCGCATCCACGAGGCCATGAGGATAAAGAATTGCTAACCGTTCGATTAAATTGGACAGTTCGCGAATGTTGCCTGGCCAAAGATAATTGGTTAGTGCAACCATGGCATTAGCGGTCAATCGTACTGAAGTATATTTTTCAGTTTCTAAACGTGATACGATCTCGTCCACTAGGAGAGGGATATCTTCTGTTCTTTCCCGCAGAGGAGGTACTTCAATCGGAAAAACGTTCAAACGGTAGTAAAGGTCACAACGGAAACGACCTGTAGAAATCCACTCCTCAAGATTTCGATGGGTAGCAGCAATGATTCGTACATCTGCATGTATCGTCTTGGTACCGCCCACTCGTTCAAAACACCTCTCTTGGAGCACACGCAAGAGCTTGACTTGCATCGCTAAGCTCATGTCGCCGATTTCGTCTAAAAATAATGTGCCACCTTCGGCAAGTTCAAACCGTCCTGCTCGGGCACTGATGGCACCTGTAAAAGCTCCTTTTTCGTGACCGAACAATTCGCTTTCTAAAAGGTCAGCAGGAATAGCACCGCAGTTCATGGGAATAAAAGGGTTTTGTGCCCGTAGAGAGTCCTCATGCAAGGCTCGGGCCACAATTTCTTTCCCAGTACCTGACTCTCCGAGAATGAGGACAGAGGCATCAGTACGTGCTACTTGTCGGATCATACCCCGGATATGGCGCAAAGCTGCACTAGTACCCACCATCCTTCGGAGAGTATTTCCTCGTGTAGGTTCTGTTTGATGACTACGTACACGCACCCCGCGCAGTGCCTCTATCAAGGGTTGAAACCGAATGGGATATTCCAGGCATCCAGACACACAGGACATGGTTTCTCGGTTTAGAACAGTGTCATCACCAGGATGCCTTACTAAGAAAATAGGAATCAATGGATCACGTGCACGGACCTGACGAAAAACCTCTGTTCTGGATATTTCAGACTGTCCTAACAGGATTGCCTCTGGTGTAGGTTGGTCTACGAGTATCTTTTCTAAACCCCGTCCTTTTGAAAGAAAGATTCCAAGATAACCAATGAAATCTAATGCAATTTGTAACGCCTGAAGATGTTGCGGATCTGACTCAATTACTAAAATATATTTTTCTGTTTTTGGGGGTGCAAAATTGTCGAGCATAAACTTGTCTACCATGACATCCTCAAACTGTCATTTTTTCGCCATTTAAAACCTTTGCAGCCATAAGGACGAAAACTCTTATGGGCTTCCAAATCAACACAAACAGTAAAAGTTTTAGGGTTGCGGAGGACGTACCGTATCCTGTAGGCGAATTTCCTTTTGTGCTTCCAAAACCAGGGCATAGCTAAGTCGGTTGAATACACGGAACACCATCAACAAACCTGCCTGTTCTTGGGGAAGGACTAAGACTTCCTTTGTCAACGGGTCTATTACTTGGTCTCCGGATTGGTGGATCGCCAATACGTGGCCTATTTCCAAACTACTTTCGTGGCCAAGGTCTAAAACTACCGTTTGCAGTTGCCCAATTCTTGAGACTCCACCAAGGACATCAATAATGTGTCCTTCCATGGGCACCTCGGGTGCACGGGGCATGAAGTTTTGGTTAAAGATCTGGTCATTTTCTGAGAATACACGATCCCCAGCCAACACTTCACGAACAGAACGTGTAATCCGAAGCGTTGCTAACTTTCCAGCACGTTCCAGTTCACCTTCACCAATTGGGATCGCCTCGATCCCAAGCAACTCTGGTTCTCCCCCTTTTGGATCCTGACGATGGTAGGAACGTCCAGGGCGATACAGCATATAGCGAACGGTATCATTGTCCAAAGGGATACCACGTACATAAACAGCATCACCCGCAGCTGCAGCTAACCTGCGCTCCACTTGACCGACAACATACGCAGCTTTCTCCATTTCTCCAACAGCAGTGATTCTAGCCTGTGATAAAAAAGGTTGGATAGTGCCAAGTGGAATAGTAGGAATCGCCTGATTTAGAGGAAGCACCCGAATCTTGGGGGAAAGGTGAAGCGTAGACAAATGATCCTCTAGTAACCCTTCTTGAAGCCTACTGGCTTCACGGCCTTCTGGCCCTCTGATCAAATCTGCGACCAATTCACCTCTTACTCGGCGAAGGATGATCTTGTCCCCAGGATAGATCAAATGAGGATTCTTGATTTTAGGATTATCTTTCCACAAATCCTTCCAGCGCCATGGATGTACTAAAAAACGTCCTGCCACGTCCCACAACGTGTCGCGTGGTACCACGACATAATATTCAGGGTGTCTAGGGTTCAAAACAGGGCCGGTTTCGGGCGCAAGAGTAGGAACCTGCTCTCCAAAACTGGGATCACTTGTCTCTGCCATTAGAGAAGCCGATAGGAAAGCAATACCCAACAAAGCACCAATACGTCCTACAATGGGTAGCATTTTTCTCTCTCCTTAGGCATAGAAATTAGTGTAGCCTAGGATGCTTGGTTTCAAAATTCTTTCGGCGAGCATGTAATCTCCATGGGCACTCCTCTTCACGTTTCTATGCTCTCCAGCCTAGCTAGGGTCAACGATTTCTTAGCAGTCTTACTAGGCGGCTGGTTAGCATACCACTTACGTTCACAATTCAACTTTTTAGAAAATGCCTCTCAGTATCATTTGATGCTGCTAGTCGCAGGGTTGCTCCAGATCGTTCTGTTTCCCACGCTTGGAGTGTACCGTCCCCGGTCTTACAGCATGGGAGAACTATCACGCCGCCTAATCTGGGCTTGGTCACTGGTGGCTGGTCTACTGCTCGTACTGGTTTTTGCAGCAAAAGTGGGTTACGACTTTTCTCGTATCTGGTTTTTTCTCTGGTTTTTTACTTCACTAATAGCCTTGCTATTAGGACGGTTTTCTATTGTTTGGTTAGCCTCTCGTTTTCGGACAGAGCAACGAGTAGTCATCATTGGTGCTGGCGAGCTTGGGAAAACTTTGGCTAAACGTGTCCAAGAAGAACATTGGCTTGGATTTCAAATCGTGGCCTTTTTAGATGACGATACTTCTTTAATTGGAACAAGGATACAAGAGATTCCAGTCGTAGACAGTGTAAGGGCTGTCGAACACTTTGTACAAGAATCCGCAATCGAAGAAGTTTGGATCGCCTTGCCTCTGCGGGCTGACCATCGTGTACGCGAAACACTACATCAGCTGAGACACACTACTGTGAATATTCGGTTTGTTCCGGATATTTTTAGCTTTCGCCTGATCAATCACTCTATGACAGAAATTGCAGGGATTCCAGTACTAAACTTGACAGAGTCTCCCATGTTTGGCATGAATCGTTTTGTAAAACGAGTGGAAGATATTATATTGTCTACGCTCATTCTGCTCTTAGTGAGTCCTTTCCTGTTGATGATTGCATTGGCGGTGAAGTGGAGCTCTCCCGGGCCGGTTTTTTATCGTCAAACCAGAGTAGGATGGAACGGACGCGAGTTCCAAATGCTCAAATTCCGGTCAATGCTAGTGGATGTTGAAAAAGATGGTGTTTGTTGGGGAAATGCTAGTAAGAAACAAGTTACGCCAGTGGGTGCTTGGATCCGTCGATCTAGTTTGGACGAACTACCTCAGTTTTTTAACGTACTTTTGGGTGAAATGTCTATCGTGGGCCCTCGCCCAGAACGTCCCATGTGGGTAGAAAAGTTTAAAGACGAAATTCCTGATTACATGAAGAAACACCTAGTAAAGGCAGGGATCACAGGTTGGGCTCAAATCAATGGGTGGCGCGGAGATACCGACCTTACCAAACGGATCGAATATGACCTTTACTATATTGAGCATTGGTCTTTTGGACTAGATTTAAAGATTATTTTTTTAACCCTCCAAAATGGGTTAGCCCACAAGCATTCCGGCTAATCCTAAGTTATACCCTCTCAAGAAAGGAATAATCATCATGGTTCTACGAGATCTTTTTAAGTCTAAACCACGCTGGCGACACCACAACCTAGAGATTCGACGCCAAGCCCTAGAAAATTTGGGCGATGAGCGAACGATCTTAGCTGAGATCGCACGTCAAGATCCGGTGCCTGAGCTGAGAATGTTAGCGACCCAGCGGCTTACTGATCTCGCTACGCTCGACCAGATTGCACGCAGTGATGCCAATCCTGAAGTTCAGGCTTGTGCGCTAGAACGTCTAGGAGAAATGCTCGCCGGTAAAAAGGCTGGTAGTCCTCCTTTTGCAGAACGGTCGGTTTGGCTTGATCGCCAAGAGGATTCAGCATTATTGGAAAAAATCTTGCGCTATGGAGTGGAATCTGCTCTTCGCATCTCGGTTTTGGAAAGAACACACGATGAGGAAACACTTTCGACCGTAGCTATCTCAGACCCTGATAGTCGCGTGCGCTCTTTGGCAGCCTCAAAAATTAAAACGCGTTTCATCCTTGAACAACTACTGAAAAAGGCTAGAACCAAAGACAAAGGCGTTTATCGACTTGTACAAGAACGCCTCAACGCGATTTCAGAGGAAGAAGAACGTCCGCGGCGTGCACGAGCCACACTAGAGGCGATATGTGCAGACCTAGAAGCACTTCTAAAACATGGTCAGTGCGTGGATGCTCCTTTACAACGTTTAGAAGATCGCTGGAAGGCCAACGGAGGGGAAAAAGCTGATGATGATCTTTTAAGGCGTTTTACACGTGGATTAGAGGCTGGACGTGGCGTTTCCCTTCAGGAAAAGGAGAAAAAACACGAAAAGGAACGTGCAGAAGGGGAGTTTACAGAGCTACGTTCCTTAAAAAATTTCTTCTGCACTACGTTGGAAAACCTTGTCACGGAACTAGAAAATCGGAATTCGTCTGGGGAAGCCACTGAAATCCACGATCGTCTTCGAACCACTGTCGAAGCCTGGAACAATTTGTCACCTTTGCCAGAAGCAGAAGAAGTTTCACTGAAAAATCGTTTTCAAGAGGCAGAGACTCGAATTCGAGAACACCTCGGCCAATGGTTGCGAAACGTAGAACGGATTGAGGCAAGACGAACTCAGTGCGAGCGGGCCGTTTTGGCTTTGTCTGCAAAAAAACCACTTGGAGAGGAAAGACTTGATCAATGGATTCGTGAGTGGCGCGCTTTGGGTACAGGCAATCAAGAGGATACTACCGAAGCTGCCCTGCTCCAAAAGTTCAAGGAGACGACGCAGTCTTTGCGAGAACGAGTACAACAGGAAAAAGAAGTACACGAGCGGTTTTACGTTTTGGCTGAATCTGCCATTGCAGAGTTAGAACGAACTTTGGAAGAGGGCATTCTAAAGTCTGCTTTGCCTGCGTTGGCTTCCGCTCAGATTGCACTTGGAAAATTGCCTGCGGGTATTCCTCGGACTGTAGCTCTCAAAGCTCGTTTAGACAAGGAAACCTTGAAAATCCACCGCCTTCGAGAGTGGCAACGCTGGGGAGAGGGTCGAGAAAAAGAACGTTTGTGCGTTGAAGCTGAAGAACTAGCCCAATCTCAAGAACCGCCGGAGGTCTTGTCAGCTCAGGTGCGAGAGATCCGACGGGTTTGGAATCAACTCGGCAGCACGGACAAGGACGAAGAATTAGCAGAACGTTTCAATGTAGCCTGCGAGAAAGCTTTTGAGCCATGCCGTGCCTATTTTGCGGAACGCGCTCGCATTCGTGTGGTATCAGAGGAGACTCGCGAAGCTATCCTCAAGCGGATTGATCAGTTCAAAGAAGATCAAGATTGGATGTCACAGACTTGGAAAGAGCTTGAGAACTTCGTACACGAAATAAGGGCTGCATGGCGCACTTCTGGTAGCTTAACGAGTCGTAAGTCTCAAATAACATCTACCGAACGATTGAATGCTGCTCTAGCACCTATCGAGGGTCGGATTCATTCAGAACATCGACGCATCTTGCAAGCCAAGGATACTCTGGTACTCCGAGCAGAAGCATTATTAGAAACCTCGAATCCCCGTCTCGCCACTCGCAGTATTAAGCAGATCCAAAAGGAGTGGACTGCGCTTGGTTCTACCCCTAAACAGGGTGAAGTACAGTGGAAACGCTTTCGTGCGGTCGCCGACGCTATTTTTGCAAAACGAGCCGAAGAAATTGCGGTCCAGGAATCAGAGAGGGCGGCTGCCGTTGCCGAACGGGAAGCCTTGTGCGAGCAAGTGGAAGACTTGGCTAGTCGGAGTGGACCTGAGCTGGTTTCTGCCCATTCCGAATGTGTGGCACTGAGCCAACAATGGGTAAATTTGCCAGCAGGCCGCTTGCGTTCAGAAGACCTGTCCAGTCTTGAACATCGATTCCAGAAGGCAATCGGGGGTTACCGATCGGCAGTCAAAAATTTTCAATGCCGACAAACTTGGTGGGCAGTAGAGTCTTTGGCAGAAGCCGCTGCACTTTGCACAGAACTAGAAAAACATTTAGAAAGCTCAGAAGACGACTTAAAAACCATTATCGAAGAGATACAGTCCCGCTGGGCAAAAGCCAATGGCTCGACAGATCCTGAAATGATTGCACGTTTTGAACGTGCTTGCGCACAGGGTGTAAATCCTGTGAGGTCTCGGCGCGCTCAATTATCTTCGGATTCTCGAGCACTGGAAACCCTTTGCGTCCGAATGGAAATTCTCATGGGTGTTGAATCTCCCCCGGAGGCAGCGCGTACTCGTCTTCTGCACCAGGTAAGTCGCCTAGCCGAAGGATTACAACAAGAAGGAAAAGAGATGCCAATGCCGCAAATGTTTTTATCCTTGTTAAAGTCTTGGTACGTTACGCCTTCTACTCAGGATAGAGAGCGTTTAGAGGCACGCTTAGCTAAGATCTTAGAGGTAGTACGTGCTAGTCCGGACTATTGCCGATAGCCTTTTAGAAACTGGAGTCTGGTCATGTCTCACGTGTGCTGTGCCCTCGTGATGGTACTAGGTTTTGCTTGCACCTCTGCGGGGGCAGAGGGTGTCCAGGATTTCATTGTTTCGATGTCTAAAGAACATGGGTTTTCGACTTCTGATCTGCGGACCGTGTTCGATCAGGTCAGTTTTCGACCTGAAATCATCGAAGCGATGAACCGTCCAGCGGAGGCAAAACCTTGGTTTGAATATCGGGAAATCTTCGTCACACCTGACCGAATTGAAGAGGGTGTTCAATTTTGGAAGAAAAATCAGGCCGCTTTGGTAACTGCAGAGGCAAAATATGGCGTGGATCCTGCAATCTTAGTGGCCATTTTGGGAGTAGAAACTAGGTATGGTTCCAAGGTAGGTACTTATCGCGTGATTGATGCACTGGCAACTCTAGCTTTTCAGTATCCAAAACGAGCTACTTTCTTTCGAGAACAGCTTGAGGAGTACCTCCTATTAGTCCGAAGTGAGAAAATAGATCCACTCTCTCCAAAAGGTTCCTATGCAGGTGCTATGGGACTACCACAATTCATGCCCACCAGCTTTCGAGATTTTGCCGTGGATCTCGACGGAGATGGTCACCGAGATCTTTGGAACAGTCCTTGGGACGCTGTTGGCAGTGTAGGCAACTACCTCCTAAAACATGGTTGGCAGTCCGGTGCACCCGTTGCCGTAGCGGTCGATATTGGAGAGGTTAACCCCGCTCCTTTATTAGAAGCTGGAACTAAACCTGAACTGCATTGGAACCGACTTCGTTCTTTGGGGTTTCAAACCGAAGTACCAGTGGTAGGCAACCCTGAAGTGGCTTTATTGCGACTGGAAGGAGAAGATTTCCCCGAGTATTGGTTGGGTTTTCAGAATTTTTACAGCATTACGCGGTATAACCATAGTTCATTGTATGCCATGGCAGTGTATCAATTAGCCCAAGAAATTAAGGCAGGCTTGGCGCGTAGTAACTAAAACGGCTCCATGAATCCCTCCCGGATTTTTGTTCTTCGCCCAGTAGCCACTTCTCTATTAGCACTGGCTTGGGTGTTGGCAGGAGGGCTGGCTTATCAACTGTTGCCAGTTTCAGCATTGCCCCAGGTGGAGTATCCGACCCTACAGGTAGTGACCCTTTACCCTGGAGCGAGTGCTGAAGTCATGGCCTCTTCGGTAACCTCCCCACTAGAGCGGCAATTCGGTCAGATGCCTGGGCTCCAGCGGATGTTCTCTACCAGCGCGGGGGACGTTTCGGTCATCGTTTTACAGTTTGTTTTGACACTGTCACTAGATGTGGCGGAACAACAAGTCCAAGCGGCGATCAACGCAGCTTCCTCGGTTTTGCCCGATGATCTTCCTTCTCCTCCCATTTATAACAAGGTAAACCCAGCAGATGCAGCCGTATTAACACTGGCAGTAACTTCTTCGACATGGCTACTCCCGAAGGTTCAAGACTGGGTAGATAGCCACATCGCTCAAAAAATTTCTCAAATCTCTGGGGTAGGACTGGTTAGCCTCAGTGGTGGTCAACGCCCAGCCATTCGTGTACAAACCAATCCTTTAACACTCGCAACCATTGGATTGTCTTTGGAGGATGTCCGGACTGCCATTGCCAGTGCCAATGCTCATCAACCCAAAGGGGGATTTGACGGTCTTTATCAAGCTTCAAGCTTAGACGTCAACGATCAAATCTCTTCCGCGGAAGAATACCGAAATCTGGTTATTTCATATCGAAACAGTGCACCCGTGCGACTTAGTGAAGTAGCCTCAGTGGTTGATGGTGCCGAAAACAAGCGATTGGCCGCATGGGTCAACGGAAACCCTGCCATTCTCGTGCACATTCAAAGGCAGCCTGGTGCCAATGTCATTGAAGTAGTAGACCGGATCAAACAATGGATCCCACAAGCCTCTTTACCCAGCGGCATAGAGGTTCGCATCATTGGAGATCGTACCGTGACTGTACGAGCTTCGGTAGCTGATGTGGCTACTTCTCTCTGGATTGCCATTGTCCTCGTGGTTTTAGTAATTTTCTTATTTCTTGGTAGTTTTCGCGCTACCTTAATTCCTGCAGTCGCAGTACCGGTTTCTTTGGTGGGTACATTTCCCGTTTTATATTTCATGGATTTTAGTATCAATAATCTAACCTTGATGGCCATGACGATTGCCACGGGATTCGTGGTCGATGATGCAATCGTGGCCGTTGAAAACATTTCAAGACACCTCAAATTAGGAAAATCTCCGAAACAAGCAGCCCTCGATGGATCTGAAGAAATTGGATTTACCATCCTTTCCTTAACACTTTCATTAGTAGCCGTCCTCATTCCTCTTTTATTCATGGGAGATATCGTAGGAAGATTATTCCGAGAATTTGCAGTTTCTTTGGCAGTATCGATTTTAGTTTCCGCAGCCGTTTCTTTAACTCTAGTGCCCATGATGTGTGCAACACTTTTGAGTCAAACTTCTTTAGATAGAGAGGGTAATCAAGCAGTAGTCACTTTTTATGGGCGCATTTTAACAAAGGTTTTAAGACATCCAAAAACCACCTTACTGGTGGCCATAAGTACTTTAGGTCTGAGCATTACACTGTATTGGTCTATTCCCAAAGGACTCTTGCCTGTTCAGGATACTGGAATTCTTCAAGGTATTTCGGTGGCTTCCCCAATGGTTTCTTTTGAAGCCATGACTTCCCTTCAAAAAGCATTGGATCAAACCTTACGTTTTGATCCTGCCGTGGCTTACATTTCTTCTTCTATTGGAGTAGATGGTTCAAATACTGCTTTGCACAGTGGCAGAATGCAAATTGGTCTTCGGCCAATGGCAGATCGTCGAGAAGGAGCTAAATCCGTTCTAAAACGTTTACAAGATAAAGCATCCCAAGTACCAGGTATCACCTTATATCTTCAATTAGTTCAAGATTTGACCATGGATGACCAAATTAATCGAGCACGGTATCCCTTTACATTGGATTCCCCTGATTCAAAAGAGCTTTCAATCTGGACACCTAAGTTTTTAGAATCATTGCAAAAACTACCGGCACTTGCCTATGTAACGGAAGTAGGTCAAGAACGAGGTTTACAAGCGTTTGTTGCGATTGATCGTGATGCCGCAGGACGGCTTGGGGTTTCTGTCTCTTCGATTGACAATGCCCTATATGATTCTTTTGGCCAAAGATTAATATCTACCCTGTTTACTCAATCTAATCAGTATCGAATCGTGTTAGAAGTGGCCCCACAATGGCAACATGGTTTACAAGCATTAAAAGAAATATATGTAACTGGAGGAGGCGGAAAACCAGTTCCTTTGGACAGTGTAGCAAAATTTGAAGAAAGAGAAGCTCCAGTTGCTTTTTACCACTTGGGACAATTCCCAGTGATACCATTTTCTTTTGAATTGGCTTCTGAGCATTCGTTAAGTGAAGCAGTGCGCGAAATTGAAACAGTAGCAGCTGATTTACCACCCTCAATAAATTTACATTTTCAAGGAGAATCGGCGGCTTTTCGAGCTTCTTTGACTTATGCTCCTCTGCTATTTCTTGCTTCGATCCTGACGATGTACATCGTTTTGGGGGTGTTATATGAAAGTTACCTTCACCCTATTACTATTCTTTCTACGTTACCTTCTGCTGGGGTAGGTGCATTGATGGCCTTGCAGCTTTCAGGAAATGAATTGGACATCGTTGCCATTATTGGAATTTTACTCCTCATTGGTATTGTCAAAAAAAATGGTATTTTAATGGTAGATTTTGCTTTAGAAGCAGAAAGAAAATTTGGAAAAACTCCTAGGGAAGCCATTTTTCAAGCCAGTCTTTTAAGATTTCGGCCTATTTTGATGACTACTTTATCAGCCCTTTTTTCTGCACTGCCATTGTTATTCGACACTGGAGTAGGTGCCGAGCTTCGACATCCTTTAGGGATCACATTAGTAGGTGGGCTACTCGTGAGTCAAGTACTCACGTTGTTTACGACTCCGGTCTTGTATCTTGCATTCACAAGAGACGAAAATTAGACCTTTTGAATAATATTCTCTAATTCTATGCAAAGATCTTCGATCCCGATAGATTTTTCCAAGCAAGCATTTGCACCGGTAGCCAAAATTCTATCATTAGCATCTGCATTATTTACTAATACGGCGATTTGTAACTTTAAATTTCTCGGAATGCTACGAATCTGTTCTAATATAGAAAAAATATCCAACGTTGGCATGTGTGAATTAATCAACACTATGTTCACTTCTGGATGTTTTCGGATTTGATGAAGTGCCTTAATTATTTCTGAAACAATCAGCACTCTATCGACTCGCCCCTGAATTGCTTTAGCGAATGCAAACGTAAAGCGCGTATCGTTGTCTATCAATAGAAGAGTAGCAGGATAACGAATTGGTTTCGGCAATTCACAAGTCTTGGCAAGAAATTCTGATTTTTGGTAGCTTACTTTATTTTCTGATTCTTCTAAAACGTCTGCTGTTTTCCGAAGTATTCCAAGAATACCAGAAAACTCTTCAGAATCATTTTTTTGAGCACTGGCAAATATTTCCAAATATATTTTTTGACCATTTTTTTGAAGGCCATGCGCAGTTTGTCGAAAAACATCTTGTTTGCCAATAGCCAATCGTTGAAAAGAATCTTCAATAGAGGCGCGATCCTCGCGTTGAAAAAAATTAAAAAAACTTTGGCTGATAGACTCTTGAACAGAATACCCACTAACTTCTATCCAAGAAAAATTGAGAAAACTCCAAAGACCTGTAGAATCAGTCTTAAAAACTACTTCTTTTATATTTTCTACAATCTTTTGATGTTCAGCTTCTACCCTTTGTAATCTGTCTTCTGTATTTTTTATTGTTTGCAAAAGGTCTGTTTTCTGACGCAAAAAGAACCAAATCACTGTCCCAAGTAAGAAAATGTTTCCTAGCAATACTATCCTCATTTTTATTCAGCACCAGAAACGAGCAAAATCACTGCGTGTACTCCGATGCCTTCCCCACGGCCTGTGTATCCCATGCCTTCCGTGGTGGTAGCTTTGATATTGATTTGGTTTGTTTCAGAAGATAAATCTTCTGCTAAAAGCGCGCGCATTGCATCCATGTGTTTTGCAAGACGCGGTGCCTGAGCAAGAATGGTAATGTCTATGTTTCCTATTTGAAATCTTTGCTCGCGTACCATTTCCATGACACGACGCAAGAGGATACGGCTATCAATTCCACAAAATTGAATATCCGTGTCTGGAAAATGACGTCCAATGTCTCCTTTCCCAATGGCTCCGAGCAGTGCATCACAAAGGGCGTGGATGACGACATCTCCATCTGAATGCGCTTCTAAACCTTTTGAAAATGGGATGTGCACACCGCCTAAAACTAAAGGACGCCCTAAGGTAAATCGATGAGCATCAAAACCGTGTCCAATACGCATATGAAACATTCCCATTATTTTGGAAAAAGATCGCGCTGTTTCCAAGAAGTCAGCAAATGTTCAGCTAAAAGCAAATCTTCCGGATGTGTAATTTTGAGATTATCTGGGCGTCCTTGTACTATCTTAGGACGGTACCCGGCAGCCTCCATGGCCGCAGATTCATCCGTGGGAGTTTCTCCACGTTGAATGGCTCTGGTGAGTGCTTCCGTCAGAGGGCCAATGCGGAACATTTGCGGCGTCAAGGCACGCCACAATCCAGCACGTGGAACAGTTTCAAGCACTTGCCCAAGAGAGTCCGCACGTTTTACCGTATCACTGAGGGGAAGTGCTAACAGAGCCCCATCCCCTAATTGTGCCTCAAAAACTAAATGTTCGACATCACTGGGTTGTATGCACGGGCGGGCAGCGTCATGCACCATTACCCAATCTTCAGAATCAGTAAGATTTCGTAAAAAATGAAGGGCGGCAAGTACTGAAAAAACTCGCTCCGCTCCACCTTGGACGGTGTGTAGTGGGACACACAAAGGAAGACTAGTCCAGTGTGGATCTTTAGGTGCCAATGCTACTACGACACCTAGAAGGTTGGGATGTACGGATACCCTGGTTAGGGCATGGGCAAGTACGTAGGAACCCGCTAGGGGAAGGTATTGTTTTGGAACCTCATTCCCCATGCGAGTACCTTTGCCGGCCGCGGGTACTATCGCCCATAGGCGCATTAAAGTTGCCCACTAAAAGCTACAATACTTTAGTTTCCCATGATTTTAGCTTTTCTGCTAATTTCGCATATAATAGCCTGCTAGAAAGTTGGATCCAATCCACACGCACTGAAGGGTTTCTAAATGAATCTGAAAGGTAGTAAAACTCACGAAAACTTAAAGGCTGCATTTGCAGGTGAATCCCAGGCTAATCGTCGTTACCTTTACTTTGCAGCAAAAGCAGATGTTGAAGGCTACAACGATGTCTCTACGGTATTCCGTTCGACTGCTGAAGGCGAGACTGGCCACGCCCACGGCCATCTTGAATACATGGAATCAGTAGGCGATCCAGCCACGGGAATGCCCATTGGCTCTACTGCCGATAACCTTCGGGCGTCCATTGCCGGTGAGACCCATGAATATGCGGACATGTATCCTGGCATGGCCAGAACAGCCCGCGACGAAGGTTTTGATGAGATTGCCGACTGGTTCGCAACTCTCGCGAAAGCAGAACGCTCTCACGCCAATCGATTCCAAAAGGCATTAGACAACCTCGGTTAGCTTTCCTTGAGGCTTCGGCGTGGTTTTCACTGCGCCGAGGTGAGTACAACATTATGTCCACACCCGTTAAAAATTCAATCCTAGAAGGTAGCCTACAAGCACCCACCCGACACCCTTTGGATTGGAAGAGTCCTGAGTTTTACGACGAAGGGGCTCTGTTCCACGAACTTGAACGGGTATTCGACATTTGCCACGGGTGCCGACGCTGTTTTAGTTTGTGCAATGCGTTCCCTCTTCTATTTGATGCTATTGATGACACAGAAAGCGGGGAACTAGATACTTTGCCTAAAGAAGTGTATTGGAAGGTCGTAGACCACTGTTACCTATGTGATGTGTGCTACATGACCAAGTGTCCCTACGTTCCGCCTCACGAGTTCAATTTAGACTTCCCTCACTTGATGTTAAGGGCAAAAGCGATCAAATACCGAAAAGGGGATACTAAGTTTCGAGATAACCTTATTACCCGAACTGACCTTATCGGAAAGTTGGCGAGTATTCCAGTTGTTAGCACCATCACCAACTTGGTAAATCGTTCTACTTTGGGACGAAAAGCCCTAGAAACAGGATTGGGGATTCACCCGAACGCCATCCTACCTGAGTACCACAGCGATACCTTGTTTAGGCGGCTCAAAAATCGTACTCCCATCGATTCAGTCAACCCAGGTGCGACCACGAAAGGAAAAGTAATCCTTTTTAGCACTTGTTATGGGAATTACAACGAACCCGGAGTAGCCGAGGATCTAGTCAAAGTTTTCGAACACAATAAAATCCAAGTACGACTCATGGAAGACAGCCGTTGTTGCGGCATGCCCCGGCTGGAGCTAGGAGATCTAAAAGGGGTCGCAGCACTTAAGGAACATAACCTCCCAAGATTAGCCGCTTGGGTAGACGCGGGTTGGGACCTCGTCGCGCCAGTGCCTTCTTGCGTTTTGATGTTTAAGCAAGAACTACCTTTGATGTTTCCAGAAGATCCAGAAGTAGCCAAGGTCAAAAAAGCCTTTTTTGATCCTTTTGAGTATTTGATGCTCAGGCACAAGGATCAATTACTCAATACTAATTTTCCTCGCCCACTCGGTAAAGTGCTTTATCACGTTCCTTGTCACCTTCGGGTTCAGAACTTAGGTTTTAAGACGAAAGAATGTTTGCAACTGGTGCCGGGCACTGAAGTAGAAGTAATAGAGCGTTGTTCTGGTCATGATGGAACTTACGCCATTAAAAGTGAGTTCCACGAGGACTCCATGAAGATTGCGCGACCGGTGGTCAATCGAGTTTTGAAAGCAGAAGCAGACTGGTACGGAAGTGATTGCCCAATGGCAGGCCATCAAATTGAAAATGGACTAGGCCGAACGCGAGAACCTGTGCCTCCTCTGACGTTATTGCGGATTGCCTACGGACTTCCCTAGAGCGTTTTGGTGTCCCCGATGTTGCTAATGATCGATAACTACGATTCTTTTACTTACAACCTCGTGCAATATTTTGGAGAGTTGGGCGAAGAGGTGCAGGTATTCCGTAACGACCAAATTCGAGTGGGAGAAATCGAATCATTGGCTCCGGAAAGAGTCGTATTGTCTCCTGGGCCTTGCACCCCAAATGAGGCGGGGATCTCTTTAGAAGTCATTCGGACATTTTCCGGACGCATTCCTTTGCTGGGGGTTTGTCTAGGACATCAGGCCATTGGGCAAGCCTTTGGTGGCAAGGTAATCCACGCCCATGACATCATGCACGGCAAAACATCACCAATATATCATGCGGGTTTAGGAGTTTTTCGAGGACTACCTAGCCCGTTCATAGCGACTCGTTACCATTCCTTGATTGTCGATTCGGCCTCCTTGCCTGATTGCCTAGAGGTAACTGCTTGGACTCAAGACAACACAGGATCACGAGACGAGATAATGGGTATCCGCCACCGTGAATATTCAGTAGAAGGTGTACAATTTCACCCGGAATCGGTTTTGACCCAACACGGCCACGATTTGTTGCGAAACTTTCTCCAATAAATTAGGAGTTTTCAGCAATGGACATGCAAGATGCCATTCGTGCGGTTACCGCAAGAAAAGACCTCACAAGTGTAGAGATGAGTGAGGTAATGACCCTCCTAATGAGTGGTCAGGCCACACCCGCTCAAATCGGTGGTTTTCTAGTAGGGTTACGCATGAAGGGGGAGACCGTAGAGGAAATCACGGCCGCAGCTAGTATCATGCGTGGTCTCTCGTTGCCAGTTTCTGTGACCGGGCCTCACCTGCTAGATACCTGCGGTACCGGCGGAGATGGTGCTCATACTTTCAACATTTCAACTGCAGTGGCCTTTGTGGCAGCAGCTGCTGGCGCGAAAGTGGCTAAACACGGGAACCGTTCCGTTTCTAGCCATTCCGGAAGTGCCGATGTGTTAGAAGCTGCTGGTGTCTATTTAGACCTCACTCCGGAACAAACCGCGGCTTGCATTGAACAAGTGGGCATTGGGTTTCTCTTTGCGCCACGTCACCATGGTGCCACTAAACACGCAGTAGGACCGCGCCGGGAAATGGGCATTCGGACTTTGTTCAATTTATTAGGTCCTTTAACCAACCCTGCTGGCGCACCTAGCCAACTCATGGGTGTGTTTGCAGAAGAGTGGAGAATGCCCGTTGCGGAGGTGTTGCGGCGTTTAGGCAGTCGCCACGTGCTGGTAGTCCACGCTGAAGACGGCACCGATGAGATTAGCCTTGGGGCACCTACGCGAATTGCAGAACTTCGTAATGGAGAAATTTTGGATTACATTATTTCTCCGGAAGATTTTGGGTTTTCTCGGACACATCTATCTTCTCTCACCGCAAAAAGCCCAAGTGAAAGCCTTGCTTTGCTCTACCAAGCGTTAGAAGATGTGCCTGGGCCAGCCAGAGATGTTGTAATGCTCAATGCTGGTGCGGCGATTTACGCAGCAGATTTAGTTCCTAGCCTAAAAAAAGGTGTAGAACGTTCTAAAGAAGTACTTGCGAGTGGAAAAGCGCGGGATCGCCTTACTGCTTTGGTAAACATGAGTCAGAGTTTTCGAATCAAACGGCAAGACCTTGCCATTACCACAAAACACCAGGATCTAGTCTGGATCCGGTGATCACTTAGGAGATTTCTAGTGAAAGATGTTTTATTTCAAAACAAGCCTTACGCCGTCGAAGTAGAAGCTGGCCAAAGCTGCTGGTGTTGCACCTGCGGGAGAAGCAAGACTGCTCCTTTTTGTGACGGGAGCCATAAAGCCTCGTCCGAAGCTGATGGCCCAGTAGAGTACAAAACCGAAACAAAAGGTATGGTCTACTTCTGTGGTTGTGGGAAGAGTGCCGACGGCGTCCTCTGCGACGGCGCGCACCAAAAGGGCTAACGCGGGTGTCGTAGTCTATCTTGCATTTCTTGGGGACTTAAAGGACGCCTGATGTCGTCACACAAAGTCCCCCGCAACACCAATCTAAACTGACCCACAGAACCCGCAGCGTCCGCTGCTCGTTTCCAATTGGGCTCCCGCACTTTTTGGAAAGTGTTGTTGCTTCCGTAGGCAAAGGTCTTGTATTCCCCGTTGTCACAGCGCAATGCTTCAAAAAAAACGGAGCGCGCTCCGCTCTTAGACACGATGACTGCGCTATATCGAGTAACTTGGTCCGCACCCAGTGATAATGATTCAAGATCCAGAAGACAACGGTAGCTTTTAGGATCCATCGGTACTTCAATCAAATTTTCCTCTTTTGGAAAAGGAGGAATGAGTGTTTCTCCTTCTTTCCAAGGAGCGGGTTCCTCGAAAGCGTAGGGATCAAAAACTCCCCCACGGGGTTGCATGGGGTCTTGGGTCTCGGCAACGGCCAATCCAGTGAAGAGTAGCCCTGCAAATAACCTTCGACTGAAGTTTAGGATTTTATGGTTAGACATAGCGAATTGTAGCAGGAGCAACATAAAATAGCGAAGATATAACCTTATCTCCTAACACCTAAACAGGCGACCTCACCCCCTAACCCATCTTCTTGCCAAGAAAGGGGAGAAAAGATCTAAAAGCCTTTTCCTTTTTACCCCCTCCCTCATCAGGGAGAGGGGATCAAAAGGTGAGGTCGTTTTTTGAGAATTTTCGGTAAGGTTACCTTTATTCTAAACTGTACTCAAGTCTGAAGTACACTTTGTAACTCTTTCATTTTATTATGAAAACCCGTTGATTTTCAAATCTTAAGTACTTACTTACGAAAGTTTTTGTAACCCATTGTAAATTAAAGATTTATTAAATCTTTGTAACCCTTGACAAGCTAAGCCAAACCTTTCATAGTGAATAGAGGAGGTGGTTTCGCTTGCATGTACACAAGAACATAGACCCTACGGAACATTGTCCAGTGCTGTTGTCAGAAGCAATGGCTGGGTTGCGCGTGCGTCCTAGAGGTCTCTACGTAGATGCCACTTTTGGGCGAGGTGGTCACAGCAAAGAGATTTGTCTCAAGCGACCAGGGCGGCTCTTGGCTTTGGATCGAGATCCGGAAGCTGCAAAGTTTGCTCGTGAACACTTTATCCAAGAGGCTTCTTTCGAGTTTGAGCAGGTTGCTTTTTCGAACCTCTCCGAACAAGTGGCAAAACGGGGTTGGCTGGGGCGAATAGATGGCATTCTATTGGATCTTGGCATTTCCTCGCCTCAAGTAGAAGATTCTGCTCGCGGTTTTTCATTCTCAAGATCGGGCCCGCTAGACATGAGAATGGATCCAACTTCGGGGGAAAGTGCTTCGGAATGGTTAGCACGTGTCCCGGAACAAGAGCTCATAGAGGTTTTGTACGAGTTCGGAGAGGAACGTTATGCCAAACGCATCGCAAGGGCTATTGTCACTGAGCGATCTAAAGAACCTCTTCTAACCACGGGTACCTTGTCTGCTCTGGTGGCAAAAGCCAACCCGCGTTGGGAAAGGGAACGGCACCCAGCGACCCGAACCTTTCAAGCGATTCGGATCTTTATCAATCAAGAACTGGCGGAACTAGAAGCGGTGCTTCCCCAAGCTGTGGAGGCATTGGCACCGGGAGGACGTTTAGTGGTTATCAGTTTCCATTCTCTGGAAGACCGCATCGTCAAACGTTTCATTCGCCACGAGGCAAAAGGGGAACCGACTGAGAAGTACCTTCCGATGGTTCCTTTTTCTCCGCGACTGCGAGAAGTTGGCAAGAAACAGAAACCCGGTACTGAAGAAATCGAAAAGAACCCGCGCGCCAGAAGTGCCATTTTGCGCGTGGCAGAAAAGTTGGAGGACTAGAGGCATGGTGTTGTCAAAATTTTTCATTGGAGTTTCGTTAGTGATTGCGGTGGCGGGTTCTGCTATGGAAGTAGTGTATGCCCGGCATGTCAGTAGGAAGTTGTACAACGACCTTCAGAAATTGCAGGTCGCACGAGACAACTTACAAATTGAGTGGGGAAAACTTCAAATCGAAGAGGGTACTTGGGCTACCCATCCCCGCGTCGAACGAGTGGCACATAACCAACTCGAGATGTTGCTCCCTCCCCAAGAAAAAATTGTAGTCATTACCCCCTAAAAACGGTTTCATACCATGCAGCAGGTTCTTCCTACTTTTCAACAATTCTTAGCACCTTCGGACAGTGGGTATTCTCCCAAGACACGCCGTGGGGTGTTGCTCGGGATATTGGCCACGGCTGCGCTTGCCTTGGTAGCGCGTGGCATATGGTTACAAGTGCTAGATCGGGATTTTTTGCAAGGCCAAGGAGAAGCGCGGGCCGTGCGCACGGTTCCCATTCCTGCCCATCGTGGCACCATCACCGACCGATTTGGTGAACCTTTGGCGGTCAGTGCGCCCGTGGATTCCGTGTGGGCTAACCCTCAAGAGTTATTGACGGTTTCTTCTCATTTTGCAGAATTAGCTCAGCTTTTGGGTATTTCTACCCTTGAACTGAAACACATGGTCGAGGAACGCAAAGAAAAAGAATTTATGTACTTGGCACGCCGCATTCACCCTGACTTGGCACGTTCCATTAAAGATCTTGGGTTACCTGGCGTGGCTTTACAACGTGAGTACCGACGTTTTTACCCGAGCGGAGAAGTTACCGGACAAATTTTGGGCTTTACCGATGTGGACGATGCTGGTCAAGAAGGGATTGAGCGGGGCATGGAGAAAACCTTGCAAGGAATCCCGGGTTCTCGTCGCGTGTTAAAAGATCGCCTTGGAAGAACGGTTGAAACCGTCGAGCAAGTGAGCGAGCCTCGGCCAGGGCAGGATGTACGACTCTCGATTGATCGGCGTGTCCAGTACCTTGCTTATCGTGCACTGCAAGAACAAGTTGAAAAATTCAAGGCCAAAGCCGGCACCGCAGTGGTTTTGGATATTAAGACTGGTGAAATCTTGGCAATGGTCAGTCAGCCGAGCTTTAACCCCAATGCACCGGCAAGAGACCCAAAGCGGTACCGCAATCGCGCCATCACAGATACCTTCGAGCCAGGTTCTACCATGAAGGTGTTTACTGTGGCCGCTGCGTTAGAAACCGGTCGCTATAAACCAGAGACTCCGATTGATACTCGACCAGGCACGTTTCAGGTAGGTTCGAAAACTATTACAGATGTACATCCCTGTGGTTTGATCGACGTGGCGCGGGTTATTCAAAAATCAAGCAACGTAGGTGCTACCAAAATTGCTCTAACCCTCGCGCCAGAACAGCTTTGGAGCATGTTCTCTCGAGTAGGTTTTGGAAAACTTACGGGCAGTACGTTTCCCGGGGAAGTGGGTGGTTATCTTGCCAATCATAAGCATTGGAAAACTATTGAACAAGCTACCATGTCTTTTGGCTATGGCATCTCGGTGACTACTTTGCAGTTGACTCGTGCTTACGCAATGCTCGGAGATGGAATGTCACGACCTGTGACCTTTCTAGCTCAAGAGGGACAAGTACCAGGTACGCAAGTCATCCAACCAAAAGTGGTTAAGCAAATGCGTGACATCATGGAACTCGTGGTAGGCCCGGGAGGCACGGCAACCAAAGCCCGGGTAGCAGGCTATCGAGTAGGTGGCAAGACTGGAACGGCTCGAAAGGCAGGCCCAGGGGGCTACCAAGATCGTAAATACTTGTCCTTGTTTGTCGGTATGGTGCCTACTACCAATCCGCGGTTGGTCATGGCAACCGTCGTCGATGAGCCCACGCAAGGTGCCTACTATGGAGGTGAAGTGGCAGCACCTGCCTTTGCCGCAGTCATGAATGGCGCACTGAGACTAATGGACATTGTTCCAGATGATTTGCCTTCTTTGGGACAACAGGTCATGGCACTTAGTGACGAAAAGGAAGAAGCTCCTTGAGCATTGCCTTAAGTACCCTACTAGAAGGGATTGTCTCTGATCTACCAGACCAAATGATCAGTGGATTGTCACTAGACAGCCGAAAAGTGCGCACCGGAGATTTGTTTTTTGCTTGTTCTGGCCAAAAAACCAATGGGGCAAAGTTTATCGACGAGGCACTCTCAAAAGGTGCCGTGGCGGTATTAGAAGAAAACATCGTCAATCGATTTCAAATTGGACACATTGCTTCTCGTTTTTATCAACATCCTTCTCATCACCTCACTATCGTGGGGGTAACTGGTACCAATGGAAAAACAACTATCACCCATCTTGTGGCCCAAGCCCTCGAAGAGACGGGGCATGCCTGTGCAGTGGCAGGAACCCTCGGCACGGGTCGACTCGGGGAGCTCGCTCCTACAACCAACACAACTCCAGATGCCATTTCGTTACAAAATCTGTTTGCAGGTTTTGCCAACAGTAAAATTCGGTTCGTCGCCATGGAAGTCTCTTCCCACGCGCTGGACCAGGGTCGCGTGGAAGGCACCCAATTCCACTCGGCGATCTTCACTAACCTTACCCAAGATCACCTTGACTACCATGGGAACATGCAAGCCTACGGCTTGGCGAAAAAGCGACTATTTCATCTCCCAGACCTACAATATGCCATCGTCAACGTAGAAGATCCGTTTGGAAAAGTGCTTTTAAGAGAGCTACCCCCTGGGGTGCAGATCATTCGATATGGACTATCCCCAGTGGAAACCGATGTTTTTGCCACTGATTTGCGTTTTTCTGGAAAAGGACTGCACATGGAAGTGCAAACATCAGCGGGTTCTGGCGTATTGAACAGTCCATTGCTAGGAAAATTCAATGCTTACAACCTATTGGCTGCCCTTTCGGCTCTTCTGACGTTGAACATCCCTTTAGAACAAGCGTTGTATGGACTTTCCAAAGCAGGAGCCCCTCCTGGCCGAATGGAGTTGTTTGGCGGGGGAGAGCGCGCACCCAAGGTCGTGGTGGATTATGCTCATACTCCGGATGCACTGGAACAAGCTTTAATAACATTGCGCGAGCACACGATAGGACAACTCTGGTGTGTCTTTGGGTGTGGGGGAGAACGAGACACAGGAAAACGAGCACCGATGGGCGCAACCGCGGAGCGTTTTGCAGATCATGCGGTTTTGACTCATGATAATCCGCGCAATGAGAATCCTACGACTATCCTAGAAAATATCCTTTCTGGTATGAGTTTTCCAAAAAGAGTTTCGGTAATACCGGGTCGCGCAGAAGCGATTCGACATGCTATTTTGACTGCCAAATCAGATGATATTGTCTTACTTGCAGGGAAAGGACACGAAACTTATCAACAAATTGGCAACACCTGTTTTCCCTTCAGTGATTGTGTGGAAGTTCAGAATGTCTTGAAATTTATTGAGACCACACTATGACTCAAGCTAACGAGAAGTCAATCGAAGCGGAAGGGATTCGGATGCCTCTGTCAGAAGCTGCTGCTCTTCTGCAGGGAAAGAGACTCGGACAAGATGTCTCATTTTTCGGCGTCAGCAATGACACACGGAAAATGCCTTCGGGTGCACTTTACGTGGCCTTGGTAGGGAATCGTTTTGATGGTCATTCGTTCGTCGCCGAGGCAAAGAAAGCCGGAGCCGTGGCAGCATTGGTCAGTCGGGAAGTAGAAGTACCATTTCCTCAAATAGTCGTAGAAGATACAAGATTGGCTTTAGGAAAGTTAGCAGCAGCTTGGCGTACTCGCTTTACAGGTCCTTTAGTGGCCATTACCGGGAGCAATGGCAAAACTACCGTCAAGGAAATGACCCGAGCGATCTTTGCTCAAAAGTGGAAAACCCTCAGTACCATTGGCAATCTTAACAACGATATTGGGGCACCCCTGACTTTATTGCGCTTGACACCTGGTGTGCACCAAGCAGCTATCATCGAGCTGGGTGCCAACCACCCTGGTGAAATCGCATCTCTCACTGCACTGGTAAAACCGACGGTAGCCCTGGTCAATAATGCTGGGCCTGCGCATTTGGAAGGTTTTGGATCTATAGAAGGGGTTGCTCGAGCGAAAGGTGAAATCTATCAGGGTCTATCCAAAGGGGGGATAGCGGTCATCAATGCAGAGGATCCACAGGCTCCTTTGTGGCGGGCAATGGTTTCAGAATATCTTGATTTTGGGATTACTTCTCCCGCTATCGTTCGTGCCACAAATTTGCGAACAGATGGCGGGACAGAATTTACTTTGCATTGCCCTGTAGGCACAGAAGATGTGCGGATTTCTTTGCCAGGTCGGCATAATGTACTCAATGCACTGGCGGCAGCTACTGTTGCGCTTGGATCGGGGCTATCATTAAGGCATATCTCCACAGGTCTAGCCTCTGTCACTGCGGTTTCGGGTAGATTACATTCTTACCCTGGACGTCATGGGGCTCGGATTATCGATGATACTTACAATGCGAATCCAGCTTCACTACGTGCTGCAATAGAGGTTTTGGCAAAATTACCAGGGGAACGCTATTTAGTGTTAGGGGACATGGGCGAGCTTGGGCCAAGTGCAGATCTCTTACATGCTGAGATTGGAGAGTTTGCAAAACAGTCGGGTATTGATTTTTTAGTGGCTTGTGGAAAATTGAGTCAAGAGACGGTGGCTGCCTTTGGGGAAGGAGGTCTTCATTGTGCAGAGGTTGCCTCCGTTGTCGCTGCCTTAGAGCCAAAGTTGCATCCAGGGGTAACTCTTTTAGTAAAAGGTTCGCGAAGTGCAGGCATGGAGCGCGTGGTTCAGTTATTGTCCTAAAATGAGGGGGATAGTTTTGTGTTTTTGCCACTGAGTGAATTTTTAGAACAGTTTTTTGGTGCCTTTCGTGTTTTTCAATACCTTACCTTGCGCTCCATTCTTGGGGCACTGACCGCATTGGTCATTTCTTTGTTGATAGGCCCTGAAATGATCCGCCGATTGTCCTTTCATCAGATTGGACAACATGTGCGCAGTGATGGCCCCCAAAGTCATCTCTCCAAAGCGGGCACTCCGACCATGGGTGGTGCTCTCATTCTGGTTTCAATTTTCGCTTCGACACTGATATGGGCAGATTTAAGAAATCGTTATGTTTGGGTAGTGCTTGGGGTTACTCTTGCTTTTGGCGCAATCGGTTGGCTAGATGATTATAAAAAGTTAATCAAGCGGGAATCCAAGGGGTTATCAGCTCGTGCTAAATTTTCTTGGCAAATCATCGCAGGCACGAGTGCTGCTGCTTTTTTATACATGACGGCCACTGTTCCTGCAGAAACTCAATTAGTGGTCCCTATTTTTAAGAGTTTTGTGATTTCTCTTGGTTTTTTTTATATCCCACTAACACTCTTTGTGATTGTTGGTTCAAGTAACGCAGTCAACCTAACAGATGGTTTAGATGGTCTTGCGATTCTACCAACAGTAATGGTAGCAGGTGCTTTGGCCATTTTTGCTTACGTCGCAGGACACGCTAATTTCGCGAATTACTTGGGTATTCCCCATATTCCTGGAGTGGGAGAAGTTGCTGTATTTTGTGGTGCCTTGGTAGGTTCAGGGTTAGGGTTCCTATGGTTTAATGCCTACCCTGCTCAAATTTTTATGGGAGACGTTGGTGCACTCTCTCTTGGCGCGGCATTGGGTATTTTGGCAGTGGTCATTCGTCAAGAGTTAGTTCTTTTTATCATGGGTGGCGTTTTTGTCATGGAAACTGTCTCAGTTATGTTGCAAGTAGTTTCCTTTAAGCTTACTGGTCAACGTATTTTCCGAATGGCACCGATTCACCACCATTTTGAATTGAAAGGATGGCCAGAGCCTCGGGTCATCGTGCGTTTTTGGATTATCACGGTCATTTTAGTTTTGATCGGATTGGCTACTCTAAAGATTCGCTAGAGATTTATTATCATGGTTTCGTCTTATACACTGATCGTGGGATTAGGCACCACGGGGTTATCGTGCGTGCGATTTCTTGTGCGGTATAAAGCCCCATTGGTGGTGGTCGATACTCGTCCGAACCCCCCAGGGTTAGATCGATTGCGCGAGGAATGTCCGGAAGTACCTTTCGCACTTTTTTCTCAGGAGGTTTTTGATCAGGCAGATCGATTGCTGGTAAGTCCTGGTGTTTCACTTTCTGAACCTTTAATCGAATCAGCAATCGCTCGTGGTGTTCCTGTAATTGGAGACGTCGAATTATTTGCACACCATGTCAAAGCGCCTGTCATTGCAATCACGGGTTCAAATGGCAAAAGCACGGTTACTACCTTGGTAGGAGAAATGGCGCGCCGAGCGGGTCTTCACGTAGTGGTTGGCGGCAATCTAGGCGTACCCGCCTTAGATCTTTTAAATCCAAAAGCAGAGCTTTATGTTCTTGAGCTTTCTAGTTTTCAGTTAGAAACCACGTTTACCCTAGATGCCCATGCAGCGGTTGTGTTAAATGTGACTCCTGACCACTTAGATCGCCACGGTAACATGGGTCGATATGCGACTATTAAATCACGCGTGTACCAAGGTCAGGGTTGGATGGTACTGAACGCGGATGATCCGACCGTTTTAGGCATGAAAACAGCCAATCGCCCAATAAGGCAATTCTCCCTCTCTGCACCCGTGAGCCCAAGCGATTATGGAATCAACATTGGAACCGACGGCGAAGAATGGATCTCTCAAGGCGTAAATTTACTATTGCCGACTGCAGAAGTACGTATCCCCGGTCGACATAACTTGGCCAATGCTCTGGCAGGGTTGGCTTTAGCGGAATCCGTGGGATTGCCTATGGAACCTTGTCTCCAGACATTACGCGAGTTTCCAGGGTTACCTCATCGATGCGAGTTTGTTGCCGAAACTAATGGTGTAGCTTGGTACAATGACTCCAAAGGAACGAATGTAGGCGCAACGGAAGCCGCTTGCGCAGGATTAGAAGGGCCTCTTGTCCTCATTGCAGGGGGTCAAGGAAAAGGTCAAGATTTTCGACCTCTTCAAAAGGTGCTTCAGGAAAAAGCGCGAGCAGTCGTTTTAATAGGAGTGGATGCTCCACAGATTCGCACTGCTTTAGAAGATGTCGTACCTATTATCGAGGTATCTAGTCTTCGGGAAGCAGTTCGTTCTGCTCAACAATGGGCAGAACCAGGAGACTGTGTTTTGTTATCTCCAGCCTGTGCCAGTTTTGATATGTTTCAAAACTACGTAGATCGTGGTGAAAAGTTTGTGCAGGAAGTAAGGTTGTTGTAGCCAAAGCTTTCTTTTTCAGTGAAATCAATAAATTAAACCAAAATGTATACAAGTTACATGAAGAAAAGTAAAAGTCTTATCTGTGTCTTGGAGCGAATTCAGTGAGCCAAACTCCTTCTCAAGAAGGTGCGTTGATATCGACACGCGGTGTGACTCCATCTGTTGACCTTTCAAAGTTGCTTGAATTGTTAGTAAACGCTTTTCTAACACCTGATGTTCATCGAATGAAATCTGATGCTTGGCTACCCATTTCATTTGACGCAAGTAGGATTTCTCTGAATACCTACAGCGTTCTTCAACGATTCATAGTCAACCCAGAAATGCATGAAGCATTTTCACGCGAAAAAGGAGGATTTTTACGAGATTTAGAAGATTTACCTCCTAAGAATTTGACGGTCAGGATGGGAGGGCGAATCTTCGAAGATAACATTTATAAAATTTCTGATAAATCTGAAAAATTAAGAAAGTTAATCTCGGAAGAAATTGATCGCACTGGAGTGGATCTAAGTTCGTTGGTCACTTTAGATTCAAAGAGTAAATTTCAACGTTTATTTCAAGAGACAAGTGCAAGCGATTTTACAAAACCGAGTCTCGTAAAAATTACGAGAATGGGTTTTTCCGAAGAAGGAATTCCTTTGGCTAAACTTTTTTCTGCAATGGAAGAAGTGCAGGCAGAAAATTGGTTGGAAAAATTATTAGAAGGTATTATCGCAGTACAATCGGAAGAAGATGAAGAATTTGATGAAATTGAAAAAGAAAAACTTATACAAACTTTACATCAAGACAATGAAAGGCAAGACAGTCAAATAACACGATTTTTTCAGTTTTTAAAAGATGAAGTACTGTCACGTGTTCGCTTGGAAGTCAGTTTTTCCATTATGGGAAGTCTTGCTGAAAAACTAAAAGGTGCAAAAGGAATAGACAAAGATTTTCGGGAGTATGTATCAAAAACCATTCAACTGACTAGATGGTATGGACCCGCTTCAATAGAAGATACTCTCCATTTTAGTTTATCGTGGCAGTATGGGGCACAAGCAGATTTTTCCGTTGGGGACGAATTGGTAAAGTCATTATTTTACCGATGCTTACCCGTTTGGTCAGAAGCCAGTGCTCAGTTGTTTGAAAATGAATCAAGCAAAGGTAGTCTGTCCAGAGAAGTAAGTTATCGATTTAGAACAAATGGAAGAGATCCACGGAGTGAAAAACTTTCTGCTTTTGCGTCTAGGATTGCCAAAATCGAAGAGGAGCTTTTAGAAGCGAAACCAGAGGGGTATACCTCACACCGATTGCGCAGGATGCTAATGGAAGTTTGGTTTCTTTATTTAGTAATTTCTCCTGATATTTCTTTAGAAAATTTACGATCTAGTACAAAAGATTTGATTGGTGAGATGAACAAAGGAGGTAAACCAAAGATTGAGGATTTGTTGAGAAAATTAAAGGGCTTCGATCAAAGAGTCACTTCTTTTCGGGGTGTGTTATCTCGTTTGCTTAAGAGAGATATGTCAGGAGTTCTTCTTAACGTTAAACGAAATGTTGAAAATCTCTATATCGTAGTGCAAAGGGGCATCGTAAATTCTGCAGAAATCGAACGCAAAGGAAGTAGACCAAAAAATCCTTTAGTAGATGCAGATTCTGGAATGGCAAAAAATTCTGGATGGTTTAATCACATCAGGGTTACTAAAAAACTGAGTGAGGTTCCAGGTTCACTTTTTTCAATTTGTGTCGTCACGACCATGAAGGAAAGGAAATTAGTTGCTTATTCAGGAGAAGATACTTTACAAGCAACGCGTATCCTTTCTGGGCCGATGACCAATGTTATTTGGAGACCCTACTGCGCTAACGATAAGAAGAGAACTCCTGACTTAGACTTTATTCTTGAAGGAGTGGGACCTGGAATAGATATTACGTATGATCCAGATCAATTAAAATGGGACAAAGGGACTAAAAAACGCCCGGAACTAGATCGAAGACACTATCGTGCTGCAAGTATAGTTGCATTTACAACGTTGGTCTACGTTTTCTTGCAGGTGCTCGTGGAGAAGATTTCAAAGACACAAAAAACACAGATTTCGGCATGGATGTTACGTGTGCAAACGAAAGGAAAAATAAAACAGGATGAAGAAAAATCTGAGGCATATGCGAATGGAGGGGATCCAGCAATTTACGCCGCAGCCCACGCAGTAGAATTAGCGTTGATGCGGGATATTCCGATCAGAATGCAAGGTCTAGTGGAAAAGGAGGCGTTTTCTAAAAGCGTGTTTTCAAATGGAAAAAAAGATACCGAGTATCAAAGAAAAGGAGCCATTCTTGCGTTGTCCAAATCTTTGCCACTTTTTATTAGTAGTCCTACACCTCCAAAAATAGATAAAGTAGCACTTCTAATTTATGCAATCCGCCCTTCAGATACTCAGCCAACCTTGGAAAGTAATTCGAACATTTTGGCGACAAGTGCAAAGTATTTTTTATTTCAGGTACGAACTTATTTAGCCAACGCAATCAACTCTCCTATAGCAAGTGTACCTACTTCTCAAAAAGCGGGGTATCAGATTGCATTTGATCAAATGCGCTCTCGTGTAGTAGAAAATCGTGGAGGATTCGAAACTTCACAATTAATTATCGAAGAAATTGGACGGTTGCATGGACTTGGCTACCATCACATCCTTTTGGTTTTTGATTATTTTGGGAATCGGCGCATCCATCGTTCTGCTCAAAGGAACTCTCCGGATGCACAAATTTTCTCTTTAGAAGAAGTATCTACTAAGTTTTCTTCCACCCACGTCTATACGTTGCAAAGGGACGTGTATCCAGCGTTCCGAATTCGTAATCGAGAAAAAACAGAATCTGCTTTTGAAGTAGTCGATCTTAAGGATCATAATCAATTTCAAATATCGAATGACAGATCGGCAAAAGAGCTACTTCCGATATTTACGTTTTCGACGTTGTCAGCTGTTAATCTTGAAGAAGGTCCACAATCTGGGTTTTGCACCTATTTTTTACAGACGGATTCCAATCTGAAAAACTTAGATTGGCGAGAACGTATCCGCTCACACTTGTTAGGCGAGGAATCTAGCATTCGAGAATCTCTTATTTCTGTTTTGCGAGGTCTCCACTTTTTAGAAGCAGAGAAACAGACAAGTCGTAATTCTTTTACACCAACACTAGATCCTTTCTCTTGGGTACAACCCATCAATTCTGGAAAAGCAGGAGAAATTGAAGCCATTCCTTCTGGAAAAAAGCAGGGAAATGTCTTAATTTCTTTACCTTCGATACTTTCTCGTGTTTCAGATTCGTTACATCGGAGTCGTTCCTAGTGGACGTAAATTATGCTTCACTGTGGGGACAAGTATTCGAAATCGCAGTAAAGCGCGGAATACTGATTGCAGTTTTGGGTTCTACATTAAAAAAGACAGACAATTTAGGACTAGAAAATTGGGAGAAATTATCAGTTATCCATGTGTACAAAGCTTTAGAGGATGCTTGTAAAGAAATCGATCAAAATAAGAGATTGCAAACTAGAGAGACTGCAAGGCATTTTTTTGTACTCGGGATGGGGCTCGGGCAAACTATTTTGAGGGAATATTTAAAGAGAATTAGTAAGAAAATTGAAACAAAGGACTATTCAATTCAAGTTTTATGGTCTCCTTTGCAGCTTCCGGACTCTAATACTGAGGAAAATTTTTTATCTAAGAAAGAACTACTCCTAAAAGAATTTCAATCTGTTTTCTCGTTTGGATTTCCAGAAGAAATTTGGATGCAAAGAGGACATCCTGCAAATTCTGATTTTTTACTCTTATTAGAACCTAGTTATAAAATACTCGCCCGAGAGTTGTTATGTGTAGAAATTTCTTTCAATGGATTGCCAGAAACGGCAGACTATACAAAGGTTTCTGCTCATTTAGAAGAAATCGATCGCTATGCAAGATACATTGACAAAAGAAGTGTTTTTTCCAAGATATGTTCCGAAATGCCAGAGGGAACATTTCATTTTTCTGAAGAATTAAAGGAACACCTCCCAGCGTTCACTGGAAGAGATAAACCTTTTCATAAGCTCTGCCAAGCGGCCTCATATGTTGAAACCAGTGTAGGAGTTCTTAAACAAAAAGGGTGGAACGAGCGTCCTTGTAACGCGCGAGCGATGTCTGTTACACAAAACGGTATAGAAAGCCTTTCGGCAAAGTTTTTCTCTTCTGGACAAGAGGATCCCCGCTGCGAATTGATCTCACGTCTTGGGCATGCTTATCGGGAAATGGAAAAATTGGATCCTAAGGATGTAGAACAGGATTTAAAAGATCGTGTAGCCAGTGCATTCAAAGCAATCCGAATGTCTCTTCCTAAACCGATTCGGGAAAAATTTCGAAAAATGCCGAATTTGCCAGTGCCTGGAGAACCCATTGCCATTGATTTTTCGGAGAAAATAGATGGGTTAATCAATCCAGCGCATCTCCTCTCTTTACAAGAAGCAACTAAAAATTTAGGCAACATTGCACCCGATATACGAGAATCTTTTCAAAAATCACTTTTGGAACGGGAACGAAACGGTTTTATATCTTTGCGCGATGTACACGCAAGTGCAGTCATGGCGGGAATCCGTACTGCGAAAAAAGGAAAAATAACGGTTTTGGGTTTGGAAGGAAATCCTGGCATTGGGAAGACTACAGCAGTAATTCAATGTCTTCAAAAGACAGAAGAAGGATTTTTATTTTTATACATTAGTCCAAGGGTTATCATTAACAATGATGTGACTAACCACCTTGCTTACCGAAAAGATAAAACCTTAAGTGGAATTTTGACAATTAACACAAATTCTAAGTTAATCCGTGCTGCTAAGATTGGATACGAAAAACAAGGAAAAAATAGATCATCCTTGGCTCAAGACAGCGCAGTTTTTGTGGCAGGTGTTCAAAACTTAAAACATCCTAGGAATAGCATTAAGGTCATTGTCGATCAATCTGAAAAAGAAGAACTAGAAGATAAATATTCTGGTTCTGGTTTTAACAAAAGGGCAGAGACGGATCGAGAAGACCGAATAGAGGACGAGCGGCAGCCACGCGTATACCGTACTTTGGCTACTGCAGCACGTGATCTTCTTGGAGAAAATCCTGAAATCAATCAAGTGGCACTGACAATGGCCACTCAGGGGTATCGTACAGTATCAAATGAAAAAAGTACTTTCGATTCATTCAGTTATCTTTTTAAGAATTCAATCGATGGCAGATCAATAAGGGAAGGTACATCAGAAAGACGTGAATTTTCGAAGCGCATTTCAGCTGTTATTGTAATGATAGATGAGATCACTGGTGACAGCGCAGGTGTTCCTGCAACGAATAATATTGCTAGGTGGTTACGTCAGCAATTTATTAAACCGTTTGACGAAAATCCTTTGTTTCGCGTCATTTTAATCTTGTCGGATGCGTCTCTTATTAACGAAGTTGTTTTAACCAATCATATCGAAGGAGGAGATCGTGCACCTGAAAAAATATTAGTTTCTAACAGTGTTGGAAAAATTCCATTTCTGATGAAAGAGACAATACTAAAAATAGATAAGACACTATCTCCTGCCTTGCACATTATGACAAATAGTTACCCGGCTGGTTCTCTGCAAATTGACTACCGAGTACGAATGAGTCCAGTCCAATTAGATCATAAAAATGGAATAGTGCAGACAGTTTGGAGTGCCATTAGAAATAAACAATCAGATGATTCAATAGATTACGCACTTATTGAAATTTATCGTGCCTCAAAAGAAGGAGCGGACCAGATTCTTTTTTTCGCACAAGACAAGCGTTTTCTCCGCATTTTAGAAGAGCGTTTGGTTGCTCGTCAAAGTATTTCCGAAGATTCCTATAAACAATCATTTTTACCATCTCAAGTTGCCATTATTGATTCAAGTGTAACCGCAAATGAGCGACAGGAATTAATTTCTAAGAAAAGGGACATCATAAAAGTATTTTTGATGACTTCTAGTGGTGCACGCGGGATTTCTTTTCCAAAAGCGGATTGGATTATTGCATTGTTACCACGATTTAGTATTGCTTCTTCCCTAATGGAGATTGCACAATTTATTTATCGGGGTAGGGGAACATCCTATGTAGGTGACGATGGTATAAAAAGAGAGGATGGAGACCACAAAAAGAGAAGACTTGTTTTGGTATTACAAGATTTTATTTTGCAAGATCAAGATGAGCGACAATGGTTGCGGAGAATTAGTGATCTTTTGACGTTTCTTGTAATCATAAGAGCTACAATTTATACTAGAGTTACCGGGGATGCAGGTTTAGAAAACAAGAATCTATCCATCATGCCTGTAGGAAGCGCAGGATCTAATGAATTTGTATCTTTAATGGGTGATCCTGTTCGCGAATTTTTGAAAGAACACACTGTTTTTATTCGAGATCGAAAAAATAACCAGGGCCTTTGCAATATACTTGAACGTGTTGCGGAAGGTATATCGGAGTGTTTCTCAGGTTATTCTCTGGAAAACGTTTCCCATAAACAGAAATCAAATAGCATTTTTTGTGTTGAAATTATGCAAGATTTCTCTATTCGGGCGAGTGCTGAAAATGCGCCATTACTGCCTAATCCGAAGGAAGATTCAAGAGCACTTATTCCAGAAAATTTATATTGTTTAGGACCATTTTGGTTAGAAAAATGGATGGGAGTGAAAAAAACGGAACGTTTCCGTTTTGAAGGATGGTCTACAGATATAGATGGGAAGGTTTGGCGATTATCCAATGATTTAAGAAAGATTTATGAAGATGCTTCGTTTCCAAACACACTCCGACAATCTGCAGAAGCACTGTATCGGATTATTGTAAGAGATAAAGAAAGTGCTCGTCCAGGGTACTCTACAAGTAAAGAAATTTTTTCAGATGCTTGGGTAGTAGTACCTGTAGACTATGCGCGGTTTTGGAAACCAGATGAGAATGGCAATATGCCAACATTATCAGAAGAATGGAGCTGGGCAGATTCCCTAGGCGCGTGTCTTTCCGAAAATAGGAAAGTGTTGCCTGTTATTCCTCATTATAAAGAAATTCCCTATGCAGCGGTGGTGGGAGTTCCAGATCCAGCGCGTTTAGATTGGGTATTTGATGATCGGTATTTGGCTGCTTCAGATGAGCTGAATCTTTTGAACGTTTTGCTTTTTGGGTAAACACTAGAACGCTTTTTGAGAAAAGGTTTGCTAAAAATATGTCTACATCCCTTGAGTTTCCTAGATACGGAGACAAAATAAATTCTACATTTTTTGAGCAGTTTCTTGGACAACTGCTTGAAGAACGTGATCGATCTGGTCTGACAGACAGGATTCGGCAGATAGATGCACTCATGATTACGGTAGAGCCTAGCCACTCGATTTCTTACGTTAACGAGTTGTGCTTGATGACGCCGTATCATTATCTAACTACACTCGAATCTGATAACCATTACACCCACATTCTGCGTATCGACCAACGTTCTCCGGATGTGTTGGTGCGAGAGGTGAGAGATCCCAATACTCATGGTATTTTCCGAAGTCTGAACGAAGTCTATCCCGTAGGTGCCCAAAAACCAAATTCGAGGTACATGGGAGAAATCTTCCGAGTAGAAGATCTACAAGAGCTTGTTGAATTGCAAAAATCCCGTGATGTTCGGTTTTTTGACCAAGAACAGGTGGTTAAACTGGGATTGCCTAGCAATATTGCCTTCGTCAAACCTAGCCCCTACACCCACAACATTGTTGGATATTGGGAACGGCCAGAACAACAAATCCGTGTGTACAAATTGGGCGTACCTAAGATCTGGGGAAGTGTGCAAGCAGCTCACGATATTGCTAAGAATGTTCAAAAGAATTTTGGGTTAGAGAAACTTTTGCTTCCAGTGGACCACTTGGCCACGCGCGTCTACAGTCAAAATCGAGAAGTAGCTATCTTGGAATACCTAATGCTCAGTAGCTACTACTATTGGGGTTCTTACGACATTGTAGACCAAGATTCATCTACCAACGTTACCAAGAGTGTGCACTATTCGAATGAATTTGAGAGCCCCGCTAAGGTTTTTACCGCTGCAAACCATCCCTACTTTACACAACATTTATTAAACCTTCCTTCTCCCACCGAGGCATTTGTGCGTAACTACGGGCCTCGCTTGCACCACATTGCGGTGGCTGTGCAGGACGGACAAACAGACCAGAAGGCCAATATCGACTACGTCGTGCGCTCGTTGAAAGAGTGTGGCCAAAAGTTTTTGCTTGACGTGATCGGGAGTGAAGAAGAAGGTCTTAAACAGATCTTTTCGAGTGCTTCGGAACACTCTAGTTTAATCATCGAATACGTGCAGCGATTCGGTGACTTCCAAGGATTCTTTACCAAAGGTAACGTCGCACGTCTCACCCAAGCTGCCGGACTAGAAGAGAGTCTTCGTGCATTGGAGGAAGCAGCACGTAAGGCAGTGGTGAGCACACAGTAGCCTTGACAGTGTTCTATCTTTTCCAGATAATAAAGGTGTGCTGCGCCCGTAGCTCAGTTGGATAGAGTACCTGGCTACGAACTAGGGGGTCGGGAGTTCGAATCTCTCCGGGCGCACAACGCCTCTCCGCCACAATTTCTAGGGTGGCGATTTTTGCTTCCAAAACGTTCCATTCTTCTTAAGTCGTGGTTTCTTTCCTGCACGGTATGGCTGGTGGGTTGTGGTTTTCACCTGCGTGGAGTTTCTCCGGAAGGGCTACCTCCTATTTACTTAGAAGGGGGTGCCTTTAATGCTGGTGTGCGGTTTTCCTTAGAGCGTATCTTGCGTGCTTCTGGGGGACCGCTAGTACAGGCGCGCGATCAGGCAAAAGTAGTCGTTCACTTGACCGGGGAAGATTACCAGCGGCGGCCTTTGTCCATTTCCCGCCAATTATTGGTGCAAGAATACGATTTGTATTATATCGTCTCCTTTCAAGTAACCGACTTAATAGGCAACGCTTTAGCTCCTCCTCAGTCTTTAACTTTTACCAGAGACTACACTTTTGCAAGCACTGCTCAAGCGTTGGGCAAAGGGAACGAAGAAGGCATTTTGCGAGAGGAAATGGTTAACGAAGCAGTACGCCAAATCCTTTCACAAATTTTGACAGTCATCGAACGATTTCCAGATACTAGCCAAAACGTTAGCCTAAAATGAAATTACCTGTAGAGCGATTAGGTGCACACCTCGAAAAGTCTTTGATTCCACTATATTTGATTTCTGGAGATGAAATTCTTTTGGTAGAGGAATCGGGTGACCAAATCAGAGCTGCGGCTAGAAATGACGGCTACGAAGAGAGAGAAGTTTTTAATACAAGTCGTAGTTTTCATTGGGAATCGATTGCTCACACTTGCATGAACCTTTCGTTGTTCTCTGCAAAACGTCTCATTGAAATACGACTCCCTACCGCTAAGCCAGGAACGGAAGGAGGTAAGGTTCTCGTTGCTTTGGCTTCAAAACTTCCTCCAAGCACCATTATTCTAATTTTCTGCCCAAAAATGGATGCGGCTACCCAAAAAACCGTTTGGGTAAATAGCTTAGAAAAAGCAGGTGTATGGATCAATATTCGTGCGATTGAACCTTCAGAATTACCTGCTTGGATAGAAGCACGAATGAAAATGCGTGGTCTCCTTCCAGAACCTACTGCAGTGCAATCTCTTGCAGATCGGGTAGAAGGAAATCTTTTGGCTGCTTCCCAAGAGATCGAAAAGCTACTTTTGTTGCGCGGCCCTGGCCCGGTCGATCTTCAATCAATCGAATCTTCTGTGGCAGACAATGCCAGATTCGACCTCTACGCATTGTCTAATGCTTGTTTGGCAGGAGAAACCGCCCGTGCAGTGCGTATCTTCTATTCTCTCCGGGCAACTGGCGCAGAATTGCCTCTTTTGTTGTGGGTGCTCGTGCGCGAATTACGATCTCTTGCAACGATCGAATCAGGATTAGCCGGAGTGTGGGAACCTCGTCGATCCTTACTCCAACAGGCAGCTAAACGATTGGGTATCCGAAAAAGCGAATTACTCTTGCAAGAATCCGCTTATGTAGATCGTTGTATTAAGGGTAGTGCTCTTAGAGATCCTTGGGGTGCCATGCTTCAGTTAATCCATGATTTTTCGGCACCTGTTAACCCACTAAGACAAATTTAGTGATTGTGTTCTAGTTGTCTATGATTGATAATAACGGAAACCTGATCCTCGTGATTCGAAGCGGTTTGGGTTACCTGCTCTCCATTTTCTATTCTAAATTGTATGATTCCCTGCACTCGTTTTGCGCCTAGCCCCACTGGTTATTTGCATATTGGAGGAGCGCGTACCGCTCTCTTCTCTTGGTTGTATGCTCGCACACATGGTGGGCGTTTTATTTTACGCATCGAGGATACTGACCTAGAACGCTCTACGGCGGAATCAGTCAATGCGATCCTAGAAGGCATTACTTGGCTTGGGCTAGAATACGATGCAGGCCCTTTTTACCAAACTCATCGGTTTGATCGTTATCGGGAAGTGGCCAAGACACTTCTAACCACAGGCAAAGCCTATCATTGTTTTTGCACCAAAGAAGAACTCGATCAAATGCGGGCAGAACAGATGGCTCGCAAAGAAAAACCACGTTATGACGGGCGTTGCCGAAATCGGACTGCCCCACGAGAAGGTGTTTCCCCTGTCCTTCGGTTTCGCAACCCAGAAGAAGGATCTATCGTAGTCAAGGACCTCATTCGAGGCACTATTGAATTTAGAAACGAAGAATTAGATGACCTGATCCTGCTACGATCAGATAACACACCTACCTACAATTTCACGGTCGTGGTAGATGACTGGGACATGAAGATCTCCCACGTGATTCGTGGGGATGATCATCTAAACAACACCCCGCGACAAATGAACCTTTTACATGCCTTAGGTGCTCAGGTTCCAGCCTACGCACATGTTCCAATGATTTTAGGAGAAGACGGAAGCCGCCTCTCTAAGCGTCATGGTGCTATCAGTGTTATGACCTACAGAGAAGAAGGATATTTGCCAGAAGCATTACTCAACTATCTCGTGCGTCTTGGGTGGTCACATGGTGATCAGGAGATTTTTAGCGTTGACGAAATGATTCGATTTTTTAATATCGAACGTGTCCAGCATTCTTCTTCTACCTTTAATTCCGAAAAACTCCTCTGGTTGAATCAGCATTACTTAAAAACCAGTGATCCTGCTCATGTGGCACATCATCTTCGTTATCACCTCGGTCAGTTGGGGATTGATCCTACTACTGGGCCAGATCCCGTTGAAGTGGTGTTAGCGCAGCGAGAACGCTCTAAGACCCTAGTAGAAATGGCGATAAACAGCGCGTTTCTCTACCAAGAGTCTGTAGAGTATTCTGAAGAAGCCTTTAAGAAACATTTGCGTCCAGAAATTTTGCCAGCCCTAAAAGATTTTTGTGCTCGTCTCTCACGTTTAGAAGATTGGAGCACGACCACATTGCATGAGACTCTCACCCGTTGTGCGGAAGATCAAAAGCTAAAACTTGGAAAATTAGCGCAACCTATCCGAGTGGCAGTAACTGGGAAAAGTGCCTCTCCTCCGATTGATATTACGCTTTCTTTGTTAGGCCGAGAGAGAACTTTGCAGCGTTTGGGTCTTGTAATCGAGAAACTGCGTTAAATGGGTTTCAATTTACGGTTTTTTTGGTATAATTGGCAGTTTTCGAAATAGGAAAATTCATGGTTACTATTCGCTTTGCCAGAGCCGGAGCACTCAAACGCCCTTTTTATCACATCGTCGTAACGGACAGCCGCAGTCGTCGTGATGGCCGCTACATCGAACGTGTAGGCTACTACAATCCTATTGCCGTAGGAGCCGATCGCCCCGTTTCCATTAACTTCGAACGCTTAGATCATTGGCTTTCCAAAGGAGCGCAGACCTCCGCAACCGTAGCCAATTTGTTAAAGCGTCATCGAAAACAAGTTGCCGCTGCCTAGACCGTGTCCGAGTGGGTTCAGGTTGGGCGCATCGTGGGGGTTTTTGGGGTACATGGTTGGGTAAAAGTCCATTCTTATACACAACCGCGAGAAAATCTTTTGCGCTACCAACCCTGGTGGCTCAACGGGCTTCATGGATTAGAAGAACGAACAGTTCTCGATAGTCAGGCACATGGAAAAGGTTTAGTAGCTCTACTAAACGGGTGCCCCAATCCTGAAAAAGCCCGTCTTTGGGTAGGATGTAGCATCTCTGTACCCAGAGAGGTGCTACCCCCTACAGAAGAGGGCGAATACTACTGGACTGACCTTCTTGGTTTAGAAGTTTGGACTCTACAGAATATAAGGCTCGGGGTGATTTCAGATTGGATTGAAACCGGAGCCAATGACGTCCTCGTGGTGGTTGGTGATCGAGAACGCTTGATTCCGTATTTGCCAGAACAAGTGGTTCGTAAGGTAGACCTTATAGGGAAACGAGTCTTAGTAGACTGGGATCCGGAGTTTTAATTGCGTGCGCATTGGAATCATTACCCTCTTTCCGGAAATGTTCGATGCACTGCACCATGGGGTCGTTGGCCGCGCAATTCATTCTAAGACGTTGCTCCTACGTTTTTGGAACCCACGGGACTATGCTCTTGATCGGCATCGGACTGTAGACGATAGGCCTTTTGGGGGCGGCCCAGGGATGGTCATGAAAGTGCAACCTCTTCGGGATGCCGTGCAAGCAGCAAAAGCAACCATGAAAGCACCAGTGGTCTACCTCTCTCCACAGGGGACGCCTGTCACACAATCAAGATTGCACAAGTTCT